>Ga0102924_1001088_pt1 | contig 32055 bp, 32 predicted proteins | sample PaiPotPPM11metaG_FD_80116 | JGI IMG/M metagenome (GOLD analysis project Ga0102924, IMG submission 80116) | Iron sulfur acid spring bacterial and archeal communities from Banff, Canada, to study Microbial Dark Matter (Phase II) - Paint Pots PPM... ... | reverse complement strand
GGCGGCCGGCGGCTCGACCGGCGCGGCGCTGGCGCTGTTTGACGCGGAATAAACGGGATACATGGCGCAGAAATTGGAATTCGGGCTGGATACATTCGGAGACATCACCGTCGGGCCCGACGGCCGCTTGCTGTCGCACGCGCAAGTCATCCGCGACGTGATCGAGGAGGCGATGCTTGCCGACGAACTCGGCATCGAGGCGTTCGGCGTCGGCGAGCATCACCGGCCCGACTTCGCCATCTCCGCTCCCGAAGTGGTGCTCGCGGCCATCGCCGGGCGCACCAAGCGGATCGTTCTCGGCTCGGCCGTCACCGTTCTCTCATCCGACGATCCGGTTCGCGTATTCGAGCGGTTTTCGAGCCTCAACGCCGCCTCGAACGGGCGAGCGGAAATAACACTCGGACGAGGTTCGTTCACCGAATCCTTTCCGTTGTTCGGCTACGACCTTTCTCAGTACGAGGAGCTATTCGAGGAAAAACTCGATCTGTTCGCGGCGCTGATCCGGCAGGACGCCGTAACCTGGCGCGGCAACACCCGCCCTGCCCTTACCAACCAGCGCGTCTTTCCTCCGCTCGAACACGGACCGCTGAAAAACGATGCACTCAAGACCTGGGTCGGCGTCGGCGGCAGCCCGGAATCCGTCATCCGCGCCGCGCGCTACGATTTTCCCCTGATGCTCGCCATCATCGGCGGTGACCCCAAGCGGTTTCTCTCCTATGTGGACCTTTACCATCGCGCCTTTGCGCAGCTCGGCAAGCCGGCGCAAGCGATTGGGCTGCATGCGCACGGCTATGTGGCGGACAGCGACGCAGAGGCGCGCGAGGAGCTATGGCCCCACTACAAGCGCTCGCGCGACCGCATCGGCGCCGAGCGCGGCTGGCCGCCGGTGACGCGAGCGTCGTTCGATCAGGAAGCCGATGGCGGCGCGCTCAATGTCGGCGCTCCGGAGACGGTGGCAGGCAAAATCGCCGCGACCGCGAAGGCGCTTCGCGTCTCGCGCTTCGACATGAAGTACAGCCAGGGGACGCTGCCGCACGACAAACTTATGAGAAGTATCGAGCTTTACGGCAGCAAGGTGATCCCGCTGGTGCGGGAGATGCTCGGCTGAGCCATTCGATAGCGCGCCGAAGCGACGCGGACTCGCGGCACTGCGAGGCGCGGCAGCTCCGCGAACCTGATTATTCTTCGAGCAGGGAATTGGGCAGCTTGAAGCGTTGATGTTCGTTGGGTCGAGGATCGAATAGCTTGGGATCGCCTGAGCCAGTACACTTGATCTTGGCGGCATAGTGCAGGGAAAACCGGGAACCCTCGTATAATGCACGGGCGTGCGCGAACACGTGCCGACGGCCCGCTTTATCGACGTGGAGGCGAACCATCTGCCGACAGATGGGACATTGTGTCACAAGCGGGTGAAGCCGCCGCCCGCCAATGAGCTTGATAAACTCAACAACCCATACGGATAAGTGCCGCATAGTTCCCTCCTCCCACCTTCGCGCCAGGACAGCACATCTCTGTGTCGAAAAATTGATGCGGACCGAGTTTTGATAACGAAAAACCTGCGTGCGACACCGCATTCGAATTGGTGCAACACCGCAAACGAAATCACCCCGCCGGCGGGGACCTGCTCGGCGATGTTCGCGAGAAGATCGGGGTATAATCGATATTCGTCGCCGCTACGTCCCCGCCAGCCCCATCGGCATCATCGCGGCGGCGTAGGCATCGGCGAGCTTGCGGCAGGTCACCGGGTCTTCGGTGCAGCAGCGCAGCTGCCGCCGAGGTCAATGAGGCTTGACGACGCGTCTGTGCGTGTCTACATTGTATCACACTAATAATGAAGGCTATTAATCTATGAAGGTCGAATTTCTGAAATGGGGCAACAGCCTCGCTCTGAGAGTCCCAAAGGCGTTCGCTGAAGAGATCGGGGCGGTTGAAGGAAAACCCGCCGAGATGACGGCCGAGAACGGAGTCCTCGTCGTCAAGGTCGCAAAACGACGGAAGCGACGCCGTTATGATTTGGAGAACCTCATAAATGCCATCACCGAAGAGAACCGGCATCCGGAAATCGAGTGGGGCCCGCCCGTCGGCGACGAAGTCTGGTAGCCCGTACTGCCCTGACGCGGGCGACTTCATCTGGATCAATCTCGACCCCACAAAAGGCCGCGAACAGCGCGGTCGCCGCCCCGCCATCGTGCTGAGCCGGCGCGCCTATAACGAGCGCGCCGGCCTTTGTGTCGCCTGCCCAATCACCAGCCGTGTCAAGGGCTACCCATTCGAGGTCGCAATCCCGCGCGGCCACGGTGTCAGCGGCGTGGTGCTCGCCGATCAGGCGCGCAGCCTATCCTGGTCGGAGCGCAATGCCGATTTGATCGACCGCGCGGGCGCGAACCTGCTCGCTGAAGTGCGCGAGAAGATTGCGACGCTGATCGAGATTGCGTAGGAGGCGACTGCCCGTATCGACCGGCCCTCGCGACAAACCGTTAACCCCTTGGAAATCCGACGCAGGACCTTGGCCGTTATCCCGTCCGCCTTCCGGCATTGAATTCGGCATCATATGGTGACAGATTTATGCCTTCAGCGGAGGCATTCGATGCGCACGACCTTAGCTCTTGACGACGAGCTGCTGGCCAAAGCTCAAGCTTTTACCGGTTTGAACGAGAAATCCGCGCTGGTTCGAGAGGCGCTCAAGGCTCTGATCGAGCGGGAGGGCGCGCGGCGATTGGCGCGCCTGGGCGGCAGCGAGCCCAATCTGGCGGCGCCGCGACGGCGCCGGGCAGCACGGAAGTGATCCTGGTCGACACGTCGGTGTGGGTCGATCATCTGCGCGCACGCGACCGCACTCTTGTGCAGTTGCTCGATACTGGACAGGTTTTGACGCATCCGTTTGTGATCGGCGAGCTTGCGCTGGGCACTTTACGGCGACGCCGTCTTATTCTCGGTACATTGGCCGTTCTGCCGCAGGCCGTTGCCGCGTCACACCACGAAGTGATGCATTTTATCGACCGGCATCGATTATTTGGGATCGGTATCGGCTACGTGGACGTACATCTTCTGGCGGCCACCCGATTGACTTCCGCAGCTACCTTGTGGACGCGCGACAAGCGCTTGCGTGACGCGGCCGATCAACTCGCCTTGGCAGCATATCCGCAACCGTAATGTCAGGCATTCTCGGACTCGGCTTACGTCCCCACCAACCCCAATTGCGGGCTCGACGGTTCGGCGTGCGTGCGCTTGGCGATGCGGCCGGCGAGCCGCGAGAGACGGCCGGCTTCCACGGCCGAGCGCATGCTTTTTGCCATCAGCACCGGGTCGCGCGCCTTCGACACCGCCGTGTTGACGAGCACGGCGGCACAGCCTAGCTCCATGGCGAGCGTGGCGTCGGAGGCGGTGCCGATGCCGGCGTCGAGCACCACCGGCACGGGCGAGCGCGCGCAGACAAGCTCGATGAGATGCGGATTGGAAATGCCGAGCCCGGAGCCGATCGGCGAGCCCATCGGCATCACCGCGGCGGCGCCGGCGTCGGCGAGCTTGCGGCAGGTCACCGGATCTTCGGTGCAGTAGGGTAACACGATAAATCCCTTGGCGACAAGCGTCTGCGTCGCGCGCACGAGTTCTTCCACGTCGGGATAGAGTAGTTCGCGGTCGCCGATCACTTCGAGCTTGATCCAGTCGGTGTCGAGCGCCTCGCGGGCGAGCTCCGCCGTCAGCACCGCGTCCTTCGCGGTCTGGCAGCCCGCGGTGTTGGGCAAGAATTTTACCCGCCCGGCCAAAAGATCGATCAGGCTCTCGTCGTCGCCGGCGAGGCTGATGCGGCGGATCGAGGCGGTGACCATGTGCGTGCCGCTCGCAGCGATCGAGTCCAGCATGATTTTGCGGTTGGGATAGCCGGCGCTGCCCAGAAACAGCCGTGAGCCAAATTCGTGGCCGGCAATGATCAGAGGATCGGACATTGTCTGCTCTTGCTCCAAGTGTTCCCCCTCCCCCTGTGGGCAGGGGTTGGGGTTAGGGGTCGACAGGTCAGCTAAAAACGTCACCGTTCTCGCGTCACCTTGCTATCCCCTCCCTGCCCTCCCCCACAAAGAGAGAGGGATTACCCCCCTTGCCGGGCGCGCACGATCTCAACATTGTCGCCGGGCTTAAGCGGCGTGTCGCGCCATGCCGCGCGGGGCACGACGGCGCCGTTGAGCGCCACCGCGATGCCGCGCTGGCCGGTATCGACCGCTTTCTCAGCCAACAAAACTTCGATTGTGGCGGCGACCAGCGGCTCGTTCTCGCCGTTGACGCGGATCAGAGGCTCGGTCATCGCATGACCTCCATCAATCGCTCGGCGGATCACTCGGCAGCTCTGGCCGGCAAAAACCGGTCCAGGCCGAACGGACGGATCGCCGGGTCGAGCACATCGTCGAGCACTAGGCGAGCCATCGCGTCCGCCGTCACCGGAGCAAGCAGAATGCCGTTGCGGTGGTGGCCCGTAGCATAGAACAAGCCGCCGAGCGGCCCGCGGCCGAGGATCGGCGCATCGTCGCGGCTGCCTGGGCGATGGCCGACCCAAATCTCCGCGATCGGCAGCTCCTCGACCGCCGGCACCGCGCGCCAGGCGGCTTCGAGCAGCGTCAGCATACCGCCGGCGGTAATGGTCTCGTCAAAACCTTTTTCCTCGACGGTTCCGCCGACGATCAGTCGGCCGTCGCGGCGCGGCACCAGATAAGCGCCTGGTGCCCACAGCACATGATTGAGAAGCGGCGCGGCGGCATCCATTTTGAGCGCCAGCATCTGGCCTTTTACCGGGCGCACGGGCGGCCGCCGATCGGGCGGCAGCCCGCCGATGCCGCGCGACCACGCGCCGGCGGCGAGCACTACGAGATCGGCGGGAACCGTCGTGCCATCGTCCAGCACCACACCCTTGGCACGGCCGCCTTGCAGCGAAATCTCCTTCACGGGCCGATGTTCGTGAATCGTCGCGCCGGAAGCCTCGGCGGCGATGCGCAGCGCCTGCGCAAGTTTGCGGTTGTCGACCTGATGATCTTCCGGCGAGAACAAGGCGCCGGCGATTTTTCCGGCCAGATGCGGCTCGCGGGCGCGCGTGGCCGCCGCCGACAGCCATTCGAGCGGCAGACCGAGCCGGCGCTGAAACTCCAGCCGATGGCCGATCTCCGCCTGGTCGTCCGCGGTGAGCGCCAGCACCAGCGTCCCCTCGCGGCGCAATTCAACGTCGATGCCGCTCGCGCGCAAAAGCTCCTCGGCGAAGGCGGGCCAGCGCGCCTGGCTGTCGCGGCCGAGCGCGACCAAATCCTCTTCGCCCGGCTCGGCCTCGCAGCAGGCCGCGAGCATGCCGGCCGCCGCATGGCTCGCGCCGGACCCGGCCGCCCCGCGGTCGAACACAGTGACCGCCGCGCGGCCGGCGAGCCGCCAGGCGATGCCCAGCCCAACCACGCCGGCGCCGATGATCGCCACGCGCGGCTTGTTGGCGAAATATGGAGGGTGATCCGTCACAAGCGGCTCCCTTCGCTGGCATGACCCAGACAGGTTCGACGGGTTTGATCTCAGCCGAACCCACCGCTAAGGACGGGGGTCCGGCACCCCTGGCCGATCGCCGTATCATGGGAGTTTTAGGGGCCTTCGGCAAGGTCCGGACCGCGCCGGCGGTGCCGCAGGAAGCGCGCGCAGACGAGCCCGATCGCCAGAATCACGGCGGCGCCGATGAGCGGCGGCACGCCGATGCCGAAATGGCCGAAGGCATAGCCGTAATAGACCGGCCCGATTGCCTGTCCGGTAAAGAACGCGGACGAATGCATCGACAGGGCCGCGCCGCGCGCCGTCTGCGTCAGATCTGTGACGTGAACCTGGATGCAGTTGTGCAGCATGTAGAAGCCCAGCCCGAACAGCACGAACACGGCGGCCTGGATGTACCAGGACATGTTCAGCGAGATCAGGATGAAGGCCACGCACGCACCCGCGGCCCCGGTCAGCATCAATTGTCGCTCGGTCACGCGCACGACCAGGACCGGCAGCGACAGCGACAGCAGGATGCCGCCCAAACCGAACCCCCCGATGACAATGCCGGCATAGGACGAGTGCGTCTGTCCGCTCGCCAGGAGCAACAGGGCGACATAGGGAAATATGCCGTGGATGACGATGCCTTCGAAGAACACCGAGCTAAAGCAGACCTTGGCGCGGGGATCGGCGAACACGCTTTGGAAGCCGGCAGCGGCAGCCGCGAGGTTGAAAGGTTTTGCCTTACCGACGTTCATCCCGCGAAAGGCAAAGAATGCGATCGCCGCCACGAGGAGCCCGAACCCGCCGATTGAGAAGAACACGCCGCGCCAGCCGAGCAAATCGCCAATCACGCCGGAAATCACGGCGCCGATGACATTGCCGGTAAGCCCAATCGCCAAAAGGCGGCCGATCGCGACCTGCCGCGCGTGCACCGGCACGAGATCGCCGACGATCGCCACGCCCACGGGAAAAATGCCGCCCGCACAGACGCCGGCGATGATGCGCAAGGCGACCAGGAGCGGAAAATTGCTGGCGAAAGCGCCAATGAGCGTCGTCGTCACCACGGCCGCGAGGCTGGCGTTCATCAGCCGAGTTTTGCCGAAAAAGTCGCCGATCGTGCCGAGCGCGGGCTGCATGAAGGCGTAGGGAAAGGTAAACGCGCTCGACAGCAGCGCCGCGGTCTTCACGTCGATGCCGAGATCGGCCGCGATCTTGGGAACGACGGGATCGACAGCGCGCGAGAACAGCGTCGACGAAAAGACGACCAAGCTGACGACTTTGAGAACGGGCGGAATGGCGAGGCTCTTAGCGTTCCATAGGGAAAGGCTATGGGCTGGATCAGGAGGATTCGACCCTGCGGCAACTTGCTGCTTTTTGCAGAAATTTCAAATCGCGTGTGCGCGCCGGTGCTATGCATTACCATGCATAGTAAAGGTTAGATATCTCGCAATCACGATCGAATAGGAGACCAGACATGAAACAGACGCTATCGCTTTGCTGCGCGACGCTCGGTTTTCTCGGCGCCCTCTTGCCCGCGACCCTCGCGGCGCAGACGGCCGAACCGACCACGCTCACCATCTTCGCCGCAGGCACGCTGGCAGCACCGTTCAGGCAAGCGAGCGCGCTGTTCGAGAAGAAATACCCAAACGTGACCGTGCAGGCCCAATACGGCGGCAGCGTCATGATGGCGAAAAAGATCACCGACCTGCACCAGGACGCCGATCTGTTGGCGGTCGCCGACTACAACGTGATTCCCAAATACATGTTCGGCAGTCCGGCGCACGCGTCCTGGTACGCGGGCTTTGCCCGCAACGCGATCACCTTCGTCTATACCGACAAGAGCAAGTACGCGGGCGAGATCAATTCGCAGAATTGGTACAAGGTGCTGGCCCGCCCCGGCGTCGAGATCGGCCGCTCCAATCCGGACACCGATCCGTCCGGCTACCAGACCGTGCAGATGCTCAATCTGGCGGAAAAATATTACAACCAGCCGGGCCTGGAGCGGAGCGTGCTCGCCAATGCGCCGCCCACCAACATGCGCGACACCGAAACGGCGCTGATTTCCGCGCTGCAGCTCGGGCAGATCGACTACCTTGCGATCTACCGCTCCGACGCCTTGCAGCATCATTTCAAGTTCGTCGACCTGCCGGGCAAGATTAATCTCAGCGATCCGGCCGATGCGGCTTATTACCTGCATGGCGTCGCGCACACGAAGAACGGCGATCTTGCGGGTAAGCCGATCGTCTATGCCATCACCATCGTCAATGGCAGCAAGAATGCCGACATCGCCGGGAAATACGTCACGCTGCTGCTCGGCCCGCAAGGCCAGGCGGTAATGAAGAACAACGGCTTTGGCGAATTCAGTCCGGCCTACGCGGTGCATACCGAGGCGATGCCGGCCGAGCTAAAGAAGATGGTCGAGCCTTGGCCCGGCTCCTAAGCGGAAGCTGCACGCATGGACGTTGAATCCATGCAAACACATCCGGTGATCGGCTCGTGGCGCTCGCGCGCCGCTCCAAGCCGTCCCTCCAGCCTATATCTTTTGTGCTGGTTTCTCGGCAGCGTGCTGCTCGCCTTCCTGGTGATCCCGCTGGTCGCGTTGGCGCTGACGCAATCGGGGACGAGCCTCGCCGATGTTGCGCGCATGGCTGACGTCCGCGCCGCCATCGTGCTCAGCCTGGAGGGCGCCTTGCTGTCGGCGGCGCTCGCGGCGCTGGTCGGAGTGCCGCTCGCCTACGCTCTGGCGCGCACCGCGTTTCCCGGCAAGGGCGTCATCGCCGCGCTGATCGACCTGCCGCTCGCAGTGCCGCACACCGTCGCCGGCATCGCGCTCCTGATGGTGTTCGGCCGCCAGGGTTTTTTTGGCGAGCCGCTGCAAGCGATCGGGCTCAAATTCTGGGGCACCATCGCCGGCGTTGTCGTCGCCATGCTGTTCGTCTCCGCGCCTTACACGGTCAACGCCGCTCGCATCGGCTTCGAGGCGGTGGACCCGCGGTTGGAGAAGATCGCCCGCACGCTCGGCCTCGGCCCGTGGCGGGCTTTCATGCGCATCACGCTGCCGCTCGCGCGGCGCAGCATCATGACCGGCGTCACCCTCACCTATGCGCGTTCGATCAGCGAATTCGGCGCCGTTATTATTCTCGTCTATTACCCGATGACGGCCCCGGTGAAGATTTACGAACTGTTCCTGCGCTTCGGGCTCGAGCAATCGGCGGCCGCTGCGGTGCTGCTGCTCATCGTCTCGCTGTCTTTGTTCGTGCTCTTGCGCACGCTCGCGCAGCGCGGCGCCGAACAGCGGGAGAACCGATGAGCGCGGGCGTCGCCGTCGAGGCGCTCACGCTCACTCTCGGCGCCTTCCGCCTGAAAGAACTCGACTTCGCGCTTTCGAGCGGCGAAATCCTGGTCATCCTCGGGCCGAACGGCGCCGGCAAGTCGGTGACGCTCGAAACCATCGCCGGCTTCCACCGGCCCGATTCCGGACGCGTGCTGATTCACGGTCGCGATGTAAGCGGACTACCGCCCGAGCGGCGCAAGGTCGGCTTCGTGGTGCAGAATTTCGGATTGTTTCCGCACCTGACCGTCGCGCAGAACGTCGCAATCGCCCGGCACGCCGATCGCGCCGTTGCCGCTTCCGATCCCGCATTTCCACCGCACGGCGACCCTGCCGCGCTCCTTGGCTACTTCGGCGTCGCGCATTTGGCGGAGCGCGCGCCGCAGGATCTGAGCCCCGGCGAAAAACAGCGCGTGGCGCTCGCCCGCGCGCTTGCCGGCGCGCCCGACCTGTTCCTGTTCGACGAGCCGTTTTCGGCGCTCGATGCCGAAACCCGCGACCGCCTGCGCGACGAACTTAAGTCGTTTCTGCGCGCGCTCGCAATTCCGGCGATTTTCGTCACCCACAATCGCAACGATGCCCTGGAGCTGGCCGACAAAATCGTGGTGCTGCGCGAAGGCGGCATCATGCAGAGCGGCCCGGTTGCGGAGGTTTTCCAAAAGCCCGCGAACTCGTTCGTCGCGCGCTTCGTCGGCGTCGAGAATATCCTTCACGGGCGCGTCACGGAGCTATCGGGCGGCGGCGTAACGCTTGCGGTTGCCGAGCGGACGCTGCGCGCGGCTGCGCCCGGTACGCCCATCGCGGCACGAAGCCCAGTCGTCTTAAGCATCCGCACCGAAGACGTGACCTTTTGTTCTCCGTGCGGCGAGCGAGCGCCGCAATCGGGGGTCAACCGCCTCGAAGGCCGGGTTACCGCCTTGCGCAGAGTGGGCCCGCTGCTGACCCTCGCCATCGACTGCGGCTTTCCGCTCAAGGCCTATCTGCTGGCCTCGCAGTTCAGAGAGACGAAACTCGGTGTCGGCAGCGCCGTTGCGGCGGAGATTGCCCCAGAGGCCATCCACTTGATGACCGAGTAAATCCGCTCCTAGCCGCCTTTAGCCAGCGCGTCGAATTGCATCAGCCGCTTAAGAAGCGGCTCCATGTGCTTGAGCGGTATCATGTTCGGGCCGTCCGACGGAGCATGATCGGGGTCCTGGTGGGTCTCGATGAATAAGCCGGCGACACCCACCGCCACGGCCGCCCGCGCCAGCACTGGCACGAACTCGCGCTCGCCGCCCGAAGATGTCCCCTGGCCGCCCGGCTGCTGTACCGAATGGGTCGCATCGAAAATCACCGGCGCGCCGATTGTTTCCGCCAGTAGCGGCAGCGCGCGCATGTCGGACACGAGCGTGTTGTAGCCGAACGACACGCCGCGTTCGGTCACCAGCACATTGCGATTGCCGGCAGCGGTGATCTTTTGCACCACGTTGGTCATGTCCCAGGGCGCGAGAAACTGGCCTTTCTTGACGTTGACGGCACGCCCGGTCTTCGCCGCGGCGACCAGCAAGTCGGTCTGCCGGCACAGGAAGGCCGGAATCTGCAAAACGTCGACGACCTCGGCGACCGCCGCACACTGATCCGGCTCGTGCACGTCGGTGAGCACCGGCACGCCGAGTTTTTCCCGCAACTCGGCGAAGATCGAGAGCGCCTTGTCGAGGCCGATGCCGCGCGCGCTCTTTAAGCCAGTGCGGTTCGCCTTGTCGAACGAGGTTTTGTAGACGAAGCCGATCTTAAGCCGCGCGGCGATATCTTTCAGCGCCGCGGCCATGTCGAACGCGTGCGCGCGGCTCTCCAGCGCACAGGGCCCGGCGATCAAGGCGAGCGGCAGCTTATTGCCGAAACGCGCCTTGCCGACGGCAACGACGGAATTCGGTTTGGCGGTCATGCGGACCCTCGCGGGCGACCATGACCGCCACGCCGCGCCGGGTCAACCGCGCCCGGTCTTAATCGGCGACGCTTATTTCACCGCCGAAAAGGCCGTCGGCTGGAGGATTTGGTTGCTGGCATTCGCGAGGATCGGGCCATCGCGCTCGCTTTCGGCGCGGGCGGAGATCCATTGCGGATCGCTCATGAATGCGTTCCACTTCTTCTCGCGGTCGGCGAGCGATTCCCAGGCCAACAGATAAGTCAGCTCCTGATTGGAATCGCCGATCAGGGTCGTCCAGAAGCCGGCCTGCTGGATGCCGTGCTTCTCCCAGAGCTTCAGCGTGACCTTCTCGAACCGTTGCAGCAAAGCAGGCAGCTTGCCCGGCACGGTGCGGTAGACGCGCATTTCGTAGATCATGAGGTTTCCTCCCGTGGAATTGTTTCTGAGATACCGATCGGGTGACCGGACGGGCGACAGGCGACAATCAATTGATATTACACCAGCCGGCTCTGCTCCACCGCCGCGCCGATGAACGAGGAGAACAGCGGGTGCGGCGCGAACGGCCGCGATTTCAGTTCGGGATGGAACTGCACGCCGATGAACCAGCGATGATCGTCGTATTCGACGATCTCCGGCAGAAGTCCGTCCGGGGAATTTCCGGAAAACCGCATGCCGTGCTGGGCAAGGCGGTCCTTGTAGGCGGTGTTGACTTCGTAGCGGTGGCGGTGGCGCTCGGAAATTTCGGTCGCGTGATAAATCTTGGCAACGCGGGAGCCGCGGGCTAGCACGGCCGGATAAGCGCCGAGCCGCATGGTGCCGCCGAGATCGCTGCCGATCCCGCGTTTCTGCAGTTCGTTGCCTTTCATCCATTCGGTCATCAGGCCCACGACGGGCTCGGGCGTTGCGCCGAATTCGGTCGAGTTCGCCGGCTCGATGCCGCACAAATTGCGCGCCGCCTCGATCACCGCCATCTGCATGCCGAAGCAGATGCCGAAATAAGGCACTTGGCGCTCGCGCGCGAACCGCGCGGCGCGGATTTTACCCTCGGCGCCGCGCTGGCCGAAACCGCCCGGCACGAGAATGCCGTCGACATGTTCGAGGAACGGCGCCGGGTCTTCGTTCTCGAATACCTCGCTCTCGATCCAGTCGAGATTGACCTTCACCTTGTTGGCGACGCCGCCGTGCGAAAGCGCCTCGATTAGCGACTTATAGGCATCCTTCATTCCGGTGTATTTGCCGACGATGGCGATGGTCACATCGCCCTCGGGATTGCGGATGCGCTCGTTGATGAAACGCCAGGTCGCGAGATCGGGCTCGGGCGGCGCCTCGCTGCCGAACGCGGCGAGCACTTCGCCGTCGAGGCCGCCGGCATGATAGGCCTCGGGCACGGCGTAGATGTTGTCGACGTCGCGCGCCTCGATCACGGCGCTTTCGCGCACGTTGCAGAACAACGCGAGCTTGCGCCGCTCGCTCTCAGGAATAGGCCGGTCGGTGCGGCAGAGCAGAATGTCGGGCTGAATGCCGATGGCGCGCAGTTCGCGCACCGAATGCTGGGTCGGCTTGGTTTTCAGTTCGCCTGCGCTCGGGATGAACGGCATCAGCGTCAAATGGATGTAGATCGCGTCACCGCGCGGCAGGTCATTGCCGAGTTGGCGGATGGCCTCGAAATACGGCAGGCCCTCGATATCGCCGACGGTGCCGCCGATCTCGCACAGCACGAAGTCGAAACCCTCGTTGCCGTCGCGGATGAACTCCTTGATGGCGTTGGTGACGTGCGGAATAACCTGGATGGTCGCGCCAAGGTATTCGCCGCGCCGCTCCTTGAGCAGGATCTCCTGATAGATGCGGCCGGTGGTGATGTTGTCGGCCCGCGTCGCCGGACGCCCGGTGAAGCGCTCGTAATGGCCGAGGTCGAGGTCGGTCTCGGCGCCGTCGTCGGTGACGAAAACCTCGCCGTGCTGGTACGGCGACATCGTGCCGGGATCGACGTTGAGGTAGGGGTCGAGCTTGCGCAAACGGACTTTATAGCCGCGCGCTTGCAACAGCGCGCCGAGCGCCGCCGAAGCCAAACCCTTGCCAAGCGAGGAAACCACGCCGCCGGTGATGAATATGTACCGCGCCATGGGACCCGATGTTTAGCGTGCCGCGCACGATTCGACGAGCGTTTTTCCGGAATGTCTGCCGCGCATCCCCGGGCCGCAGGCGATTAGGCGTAAAAGCCTATTAAATCCATCGCATTCAACCGATGTGCTCATCCTTCCTCGAACCCCCAAAAGCGGCATCGCAGGGGGCAAGAAGCTGTGGATGGCGCCAGGAGAGCCGGCGCGGTTCGGCCTAGTGCGATTGCGGCACCTGCGGGCCGCCCGGCGCCGGTGCCGGGCTGGCCGGAGTCGGTGCGTTCGCGGGGGCATTGCCGCCGCCAAGCTGCTTGAGCAAGCCATTGCTGCCTGAATTCAACGGCGCGACTGGCGGGGGAGCGCCGGGCGCGGGCGCTTCCTGGGCCGGGGGGCCGCCAGGGATCAGCGAAGCCGGCTCGCGGGTGCGGGCGGCCAGCAGCGATAAGGCGAGGCTGGTGATGAAAAATCCACCGGCGAGCAACGCCGTGGCGCGCGTCAAGACGTTCGCCGTACCGCGACCGGTCATAAACCCGCTGCTGGAGCTGACCAGACCCCCGCCCTCGGATTTTTGCAGCAGCACCACCCCAATCAAGGCGAGGACGAGCATGAGGTGGATGGCGATGACGACACTGAGCATCGACAATTTCCGCTTCTGACCGCGGCTCGGATGCGAGCCCCAACCGCGTCTTGCCCCCGATATAGGATATCGAGGCGCTGTCTACACGACCGCTTGTGGATTTTCTATGGCCAGCCCATCCGGGCCGTTTTCCGAGCCCGTGCGTGGCAGGCGGCACGCCGCCTCAGCCGTAAACGCCGGCGATCGCCAGAAACTCGTCGGCTTTGAGGCTCGCTCCGCCGACGAGCGCGCCGTCGACGTTCTCGACCGCCATCAGCTCCTTGGCGTTCTCCGGCTTCACCGAGCCGCCGTAAAGAATGCGGGTTCCCTGCCCCGCTTGGCCGTAGCGCGAGGCGAGCCGCTGGCGGATGAAGCCGTGCATGTCGGCGATGTCGCGCGGGGCCGGCGTCGAGCCGGAGCCGATGGCCCAGACCGGCTCATAGGCGATGGCGAATGAAAGATCGTCGGCGCGATCGGGCAGCGAACCGTCGAGCTGGGCGCGAACCACGGCGCGGGCATGACCGGCATCGCGCTCGGCGCGCGTCTCGCCGATGCAGACGATGGCCAAAAGCCCGGCGCGCCGCGCCGCAAGCGCCTTGCCGCGCACCGCCTCGTCGGTTTCGCCGTGATATTGGCGGCGCTCGGAATGGCCGACAATGACGGCTTGTGCGCCGGCATCCTTGAGCATTTCGGCGGAAATGTCCCCCGTATAGGCGCCGGCGGGGAGCGCATGGCAATCCTGCCCGCCGATGGCGACGCCCGACCCGCGCGCGACCGCGGCGAATTCCGCGACCAGCGTCGCCGGCGGGCACACCATCACGTCCACATTGGCGAGCTGTTGCGCCCCGGCGATGATTTTCCGTAACTCGGCCGCCGAGGCCGCAAGCCCGTTCATTTTCCAGTTGCCTGCAACCAGCGGGCGGTGCGCCATCGCGAAGGCCTCAAAAATGCGACAAAGAGCCGTTAGCAGACCGATTGCGCGGCGAAAAGGGACACTTTAACAGTCAATTCCGCCGATTGCGGCGTAGCGCGGCGCTCCCTATGATGCGCCGCCTTTGCCCGCCAAGGCGACCGTCATCGCTCAAGCACGTTGGAACTTATGCTTCGAGGTATTCGCAAAGCCTCCTCCAATTGGCTCGGCCGCACCCTCATGGGTGTGGTGATGTCGGTGCTTGCCGGCAGCTTCGCAATCTGGGGCATCAACGATATCTTCCGCGGCTACGGCAGCTCATATTTGGCCAAGATCGGCAATACCGAAATCCAGCTTGATCAGTTCCGCCAGAGCTATAACGACCGCTTGCAACAGTTGAGCCAGCGGTTCGGCCGGCCGATCTCCCCCGAGCAGGCCAATGCGCTCGGGCTCAATCGCCAAGTGCTCGGCCAATTGCTGGTCGAGGCCGGACTCGATCAGCTCGCGCACCGGATGCGGCTCGGCATTCCCGATTCCGAGATCGTGCAACACGTCGTCACCGATCCGCACTTCCAGACTCCGAGCGGTCAGTTCGACCGCGCGACGTTTGAGAACTACCTGCGCAAACTGGGCTTCTCGGAACAGCGCTATTTCGATGAGGTGCGCCGCACCATCCCGCGCCGCGAGATCACCGACGCCGTTTCCGGCGGCATTAAGGTGCCGACGACTTTTTTCGACGCCGTCAATCAATTCCAAAACCAAGCGCGCAGCATCGACTATGTGACACTCGGCCCGGCGCAGGCGGGCGACATTGCGCAACCGACTGAAGACGAGCTGAGCAAATATTTCAACGATCGCAAAATTCTGTTCCGCGCGCCGGAATACCGAAAGATCGTGACGCTGACCGTCACCCCGGCGGAATTGGCAAAATCGATCGAGGTCTCCGACGCGGACGTGAAAAAGAACTACGATGCAAATCTCAAGCAGTATATCACGCCGGAGCGCCGGCACGTCGAACAGATCGTGTTCCCCACCATGGCGGAGGCGCAAGCCGCCGGCGCTCGCATCAAGTCGGGAGTAAGCTTTGCGGCGATTGCGGCCGAGCGTGGGCTCAAGGAAACCGATATCGATCTCGGTACCGTGCCGAAATCGGGGATCATCGATCCGGTCGTCGCCGACGCCGCCTTTTCACTGAAGGAGGGCGAGGTGAGCGCGCCGGTGCAGGGCAAGTTCGGCGCAGTGATAGTGACGGTGCTCAAAATCGATCCCGGCGCGACCAAACCGCTCGCTGTCGTCGCGCCTTTCATCCGCAACGACATTGCGCTCGAACGCGCAAAAAGCCAGGTGCAGGATCTCCACGACAAGATCGAGGATGCGCGCGCCGGCGGCAGCACGCTGGAAGAGGCGGCGCAGAAATTCAACCTCACTGCCGTCACTCTCGATGTCGATCGTTCCGGGCGCGACCCGTCCGGCAAGCCCGTCGCCGACGTGCCTGCCGCCGGCGATGTGCTCAGCGGCGCGTTCTCGAACGATGTCGGGGTCGACACTTATCCGATCGACGCCGCCGGCGGTTATGTCTGGTATGAGGTCGAGGCCATCACTCCGGCGCGCGATCGCACCCTCGACGAGGTCAAGGGCGAGGTCGAACAGCACTGGCGCGACAACCAGATCGCCGACCGACTGAAAGCCAAAGCCGCCGACCTGCTCGACAAACTCAGGATCGGCAATCCGTTCGACGCGCTCGCCACAGCCGATGGCGTGAAGCTGCAGACGGCCACCGGTCTCAAGCGCGGCACCAAGCCGCCCGATATTTCCGCCAAGGTGGTCGGCGCCGTCTTTCACACCGCCAAGGATGCGTTCGGCAGCTCCGAGGGCGATAAGCCGACGCAGTTGATCGTGTTCCGGGTGACCGGCGTTAAAACGCCGGCGCTCGATCCGAATTCGGCCGACGGCAAGAAGCTCGATCGGCTGTTGCAGCAATCGATCGGCGACGACATTTTCGGCCAATACGTCGCCTGGCTTGAGAACGATCTCGGCACCAGTGTCAACCAATCCGTGCTGGCGCAAGCTGTGGGCAGCGGCGCGCCGGAAAACCAGTGAATGCAGATCGGGACTGCGGACGATGAATTTTCCGCGCGCTATGCGGCCGGTGCGCCGCAGGCGGTGTGGACGACGCTCGTCGCCGACCTGGAAACGCCGGTTTCGGCCTTCCTCAAAGTTACCGGCGCGCGGCGCAAAAGCTCGCCACGCACGAATTCGCCACCCATAAGCTTTCTGCTTGAATCGGTCGAGGGCGGCACCGTGCGCGGCCGCTATTCGATCATCGGGCTCGAGCCGGATCTCATCTTTCTCGCCGGCGGCCGCCGCGCCGAGATCAACCGCAATCCGCAAGACCATCCGCAAGGCTTTGCGCCGTGCCGAGAGGAGCCGCTGGCGGCATTGCGCGCGCTGATCGAGGAAAGCCGCATCGCGCTGCCGGATGCGCTGCCGCCGATGGCCGCCGGGGTGTTCGGCTACCTCGGCTACGACGTGGTGCGGCTGATGGAAGATTCGTTGTCCGCGCCGGCCGCAGACCCGATCGGGATTCCCGACGCGATCCTGGTGCGTCCCACCTTGGTGATTGTCTTCGATGCGGTCGAGGACACGATCACCGTCGTGACGCCGGTACGGCCGCACAAGGCCGTCACCGCGAAAGCGGCACTCTCGCGTGCGCGTGAGCGCCTGTCCGAAATTGTCGAAGCGCTCGATCGCCCGCTCGACAAATCTGCGTCCGAGATTCATTCGGGCCCGCACCAGGTGACACCTCGATCGAACACCACGCCGGCAGAATTCAAGCGCATGGTGCTGCGCGCCAAGGAGTACATCGCGGCCGGCGATATTTTTCAGGTGGTGCTGTCGCAGCGCTTCGAGGCGCCGTTTAGACTGCCGCCGTTCGCGCTGTACCGGGCATTGCGCCGGGTCAATCCTTCGCCCTACCTGTTCTTCCTCGACTACGGCACGTTTGCCATCGCCGGATCGAGCCCCGAGATTCTGGTCAAGGCCGAAAACGGAGTCGTGACCATCCGCCCGATCGCCGGCACGCGGCCGCGCGGAGCGACGCCGCATGAAGACGCGGCGCTCGAGGCGGAGCTGCTCGCCGACCCCAAGGAACGCGCCGAGCATCTGATGCTGCTCGATCTCGGAAGAAACGACGTCGGCCGGGTCGCCGAGATCGGCAGCGTCAAGGTCACCGATCAATTCTTCGTCGAGCGCTACAGCCAGGTGATGCACATCGTTTCCAACGTCGAGGGCAAGCTGCGCAAAAATTGCGACCCGCTCGACGCGCTGGCCGCCGGATTCCCCGCCGGCACGGTGTCGGGCGCGCCGAAGGTGCGCGCCATGCAGATCGTCGACGAGTTGGAGAAGGAGAAGCGCTCGCTCTACGCCGGCTGCGTCGGCTATTTCTCCGCCGGAGCGGAGATGGACACCTGCATCGTGCTGCGCACTGCGCTGGTCAAAGACGGCGTCATGTACGTTCAGGCCGGCGCCGGTATCGTCGCCGATTCCGATCCGGAGTTCGAGCAGCAGGAATGCATCAACAAGGCCAAGGCGCTGTTCCGCGCCGCCGAGGAAGCCCAGCGCTTCGCCTCCGCCGCGCGGAAATCGGCTGAAGTTGCGTGAAACAGAGCGAGTTACCGATTGCAATTTGCAAGAAGGGGACGGCGAGAGACTGCCCGGGTGCCATTTCCGCACCAGGACAATCCGCGCCCGAGGGGTATTTCGTGCGGGATGTGTGAAAGCGGCGCCGGCCTTTTTGCGGTATCGATCGGCGACGATGAAGGGAGCGGACATGCCTCTCTTTACGCTGGATGAACTTGCGGTCGCCGCCGCGACTGTGCGCGGCCTTATGCCTCCGACGCCCGCTTATGCGTGGCCGTTGCTCGCCGGGAAAATAGGCGCCGAGGTCATCGTCAAGCACGAGAACCACACGCCGACCGGATCGTTCAAGGCGCGCGCGGGACTCGTTTATGTGGATGCGCTGCGCCGTGCCGGTGTTAAGCCCAAAGGGCTGGTCACGGCCACGCGCGGAAATCACGGTCAGTCGGTGGCGCTGGCTGCGGCGCGCAACGGCATTCCATCCGTGATCGTAATTCCGCAGGGGAATTCGCGCGAGAAGAACGCCGCGATGGAGGCGTTTGGAGGCCGATTGATAACGGCGGGAAAAGACTTCGATGAGAGCCGCGCCATTGCGATGGAGATGGAGCAAAAGCACGGCTATCATTTCGTACCGTCCTTTCACCGTGAACTCGTCAAAGGCGTTGCCACCTACGCACTGGAGCTGTTCACAAGCTGCCCCGGCCTCGACGCGGTGTACGTTCCCATCGGCATGGGTTCCGGCATTTGCGGAACGATCGCGGTGCGCGATCTTCTCGGGCTCAAAACCGCGATTGTCGGAGTGGTCGCCGAGAACGCTCCGGCGTTTGCCCTATCGTTCGCAGCGGGGCATCCGGTGCAGACCAATGCGGCATTCACATTTGCCGATGGCGTGGCGTGCCGCGACCCGCAGCCCGAAGCGTTCGATATCGTCAAGGCAGGCGCGGCACGGATCGTTTCCGTGAGCGAGGACGAGATCGCCGAAGCGATCCGCATCTACTATAGCGCCACGCACAATCTCGCCGAAGGCGCCGGCGCCGCGCCGCTGGCCGCCCTCGTGAAAGAGAAGGACCGATACGCGGGCAAGCGCGTCGGCTTGATCCTGTCCGGCGGCAACATCGATATGCCGGTGCTGGCGGAGATTCTGCGCGGCCGGACGCCCACGGTCTGACGAGAATCGAGAAGTATTTGGACTCGACACCTCGTGCGACGACGAGAATAATGCTCGACAAAACCGCTGCCAAAGCGTTGCATCGCATTGCGCGCGTCAAAACAGCAAGCGCCCGGGTTTTAACGAATGGAGGAGCCGCCGTGACAACGAAATCGCTTAACCCCCAGGCGATGGAAAACCGCGTCGCCCGTTTCAAAAAATTGCAAACCTACCAGCAGCAAAATCTTGCGGCACACAACATTCCGCCCGGCGCCGTGGAAAAGATAACGGCGCGGCGCGTCTATCCGGTCATGGCGCCCGCGGACTACCAAGGCCGCAGCGCCGGCGCGCCGGTCAAGGGCCCGCGCGGCCTGATCGTCAGCATCGCCGAATGCGAGCCGGGGAACGGTCCGGGCCTCCACCGCCACCTCAACACGGTCGAAAATTTTCTTTGCCTGTCCGGCCGCTTCGAGATTGCGTGGGGCGATCGCGGCGAACACGCGCTGGTGCTGGAGCCGCTCGATATGATCTCGGTGCCACGCGGCGAGAACCGCAGTTTCCGCAATGTCTCCAATGAAACCGGCCGGCTCCTGGTCATGATCGTGCCGGAAACCACCGAGCAGGCCGACCCCGTCTCCTATGCGCCGAGCCTGGCCAAGGAAATCGAAAGCGAATACGGCAAGACCGCGCTGGAAGGCTTGCAAAAGATTGGCTTTAAGTTCGAGGACGAACCGGCACCGGCGTGATCCATCAGCGGCGGAGTGACGGCAAGACTGCCGCTACCGGCCGCAGCGGCCGGACAGCGGATCAATCGGCCGCGACGAATTTGTAGCCGTCGCCCCAGCGCCGCACGCGCCCGGTCGAGGGCGTGGGGAAATGGGTCGCGCAGAGGATCGTCGGCTCCTCGCAGAAGCGGTCGAAAACCTTGCGCCGCGTAGTCCCGGCCTGCGGAGAATCGTAATCGGCCATCATGCCAAGCTCGGGATATCGTCCCTGCAGCGGCGAATGGATCATGTCGCCGGTAATGAGAACGTCCGCTCCGGCGCGGCCGACCAAAACCGAGAAATGGTCGATGGTGTGGCCGGGCGTCGGAATGAACTGCACCTGTTCGTTGAAGGAAAAATCGCTTTTAACGATCTGCGCGCGCCGAGCCGCGATAATCGGCAGCACCGAGTCGGTGATCCACGGCACGCTTTGCGGATTCTCCTTCTCGCGGGCCGTCCAATGCGCAAGCTCGCGGTCGGCCATGATGTATCGCGCCTTGGGAAACGTCGGCACCCAACGGCCGTTCTCCAGGCGGGTGTTCCAGCCGACGTGGTCGGTGTGCAGATGCGTGCACATCACATAGTCGATATCGTTGACGGTAAGGCCCGCGGAGCCAAGTCCCTTCTCGAACCGGTCGCTGTTCAGCATGTTCCAGAACGGCCGCGTCGGCCGCGTCTTGTGATTGCCGACGCAGGCATCGATCAGGATATTGTGCTGCGGCGTCTTGATGACGAAGCTCTGGATGCAGAGGATGAGCTTGTCGGCCGGATCGATAAATTCCGGCTGCAGCCAGGAGCGGTTCTCGTCGAGGAGCTCCTTGGTCAGCGCCGGGAAGAAGCCCAGCGCGTCGAAGAACGCGCCCTGCTGCTCGACGACCGGGTGAATGGCGATGTCCGCAAGCGAGATCGGCATTGTCATCGGAGCGTTTCCTTTACCTTGATTGAGTTACCGCAGATGTTACTGGTGTGTTCCGCGCGCGCAAGCCCAGGCCGCGCTTACCATGCGGGCACTTATGAGTATCGCCACAGCGGCCGAAATCGACTCGTTCTGGCGCGAAGCCGGGCGTGAGCGCTGGTTCAAGAAAAACGACGAATTCGACCTGACCATCAAGTCGAAGTTTCTGGCGACCCACGCGGCAGCCGCGCTGGGCAAACTCGGCGCATGGGAAGACAACGCGCAAGGCGCGCTCGCGCTTGTGATCGTGCTCGACCAGTTCTCGCGCAACATGTTTCGAGGTACGGCCCAGGCATTCGCGGCCGATCCGTCGGCGCGGGCGGTCGCGAACCGGGCGATCGCGCACGGCTTCGACCGGGCGACCGAAAGGGCGCTGCGGCCGTTTTTTTTATCTACCCTTCATGCACTCGGAACTGCTGGCCGATCAGGATCGCTGCATGCGGCTTTACGAAGCGCTTGGCGATCCGAAGCAGTCAAAATACGCCGCAACTCATCGCGATATCATCGCGAAGTTCGGGCGATTTCCGCATCGCAACCGCGCGCTTGGCCGCGACACGACGCCGGCCGAGCAAGAGTTTTTGGCTGGCGGCGGCTTCGCGGGATAGCCGCGCCTTTTACCTCTTCACCGCCCCGTCGCGATGAATCGGATCGACCCACAAGACGGTCTCCGGCTTCTCCACCGGCTCGATGTCGAGATTGATCGCGATGGCCTCGCCGTCGCTACGCACCAGCACGCACTCCAGAACCTGGTCCAGGCTGGCATTGATCTCCTGATGCGGCACGTAGGGCGGGATGAAGATGAAATCGCCGGGACCAGCTTCGGCCGCGAATTGCAGACGCTCGCCCCAGCGCATGCGCGCCTTGCCACGAACGACGTAGATGATGCTTTCCAGATGGCCGTGATGGTGCGCGCCTGTTTTCGCATCCGGCTTGATCGTCACCGTGCCGGCCCACAGCTTCTGCGCCCCGGCGCGGGCGAAGTTGATCGCCGCCTTGCGGTCCATCCCTGGCGTCGACGGCACGTTGGGATCGAGCTGGTCGCCGGGAATGACGCGCACGCCATCGTGCTTCCAGCGATCGGCGCCGGGCGCATGAAGAGGATGATCTTGAGGGTCGCTCATGAATTTAACATATGTCGAAGCCCTCGAAGGGACACGGCCTGAACGCATCGGCCGGCATCCTTCGAGGCTCGCGGAGCCTGTCAATCGGGCCAGCGACTTCGGGCCGGAGCCGTTGGCTCGCACCTCAGGATGACGGATCGAAGGCAGCGTTCACTCCCCGCCGTTCTCCTCCCCCTCCTCGGAGAGCCGCTCCACCGACGCCACGCGCTCGCCCTCGGCGGTCGAGAACACGATGACTCCCTGCGTCGAGCGGCCGGCGATGCGGATGCCGTCCACCGGGCAGCGGATGAGCTGGCCGCCGTCGGTGACCAGCATGATCTGATCGCTCTCCTCGACTGGGAACGACGCCACCAGGCGGCCGTTCTTTTCCGTGATCGCCATGGCGACGATGCCTTTGCCGCCACGGCCGGTAGTGCGGTACTCGTAGGACGACGTGCGCTTGCCGAAGCCTTTTTCGGAAATGGTGAGCACGAATTGCTCGGCCTCGGACATCACGACATAGCGCGCTTCGCCAAGTTCGATCGCGCCCTCGGCCTCCTCGCCGTCCGCGACAGAGGCGCCGTTGTCCTCGCCCTCGCCGTTGCCGCCTCGCCGCACCGCGTTGGCGCGCTTGAGATAGGCGGCGCGCTCGTCGGCCGTGGCCTCGACGTGGCGCAGGATCGACAGCGAAATGAGCTTGTCGCCCAAGCCTTCCTTATCGTTGCCGAGATTGATGCCGCGCACGCCCATCGAGGTGCGGCCCTGGAACACGCGCACGTCGTTGACGGCGAAGCGGATGCACTGGCCGGCGGCGCTGGTTAAGAGCACGTCGTCGTTCTCGGTGCAGATCTGCACGTCGACGATGGAATCGCCCTCGTCGAGCTTCATGGCGATGATGCCGGAGCGGCGCACGTCGGCGAAATCCGACAGCTTGTTTCTTCGCACCGTGCCGCGCGTGGTGGCGAACATCACGTCGAGTGTTTGCCAGCTCGACTCGTCCTCCGGCAACGGCATGATCGTGGTGATGTTCTCGCCCTGCTCCAGCGGCAAGATGTTGATCAACGCCTTGCCGCGGCCCTGCGGCGTAGCCTGCGGCAGCCGCCAGACTTTTTCCTTGTAGACCTGGCCGCGCGAGGAGAAGAACAAAACCGGCGCGTGCGTCGAGGCGACGAACAGGCGGGTGACGAAATCCTCGTCGCGCGTCTGCATGCCGGCGCGGCCCTTGCCGCCGCGGCGCTGCGCCCGATAGGTCGACAGCGGCACGCGCTTGACGTAGCCGGCGTGCGAGACGGTGACCACCATGTCCTCGCGCTGGATCAAATCCTCGTCTTCCATCTCGCCTTCCTGATCGAAGATCACGGTGCGGCGGGGCGTGGAGAACTCGTTCTTGATCGCGGTCAGTTCTTCCTTGACGATGGTCTGGATGCGGGCGCGCGAGCGCAGAATGTCCAAGTAATCGGCGATCTCGCCGGCGAGCTTGTCGAGCTCGGCCTTGATCTCGTCGCGGCCGAGCGCGGTCAGCCGCTGCAGGCGCAGGTCGAGGATGGCCTTGGCCTGCTCGGCCGAGAGCCGCGTGATGCCGAAAGCCGACACGCTGTGCCGCGGATCGTCAATCAGCGTGACCATGGCGGCGACATCGCGCGCCGGCCACTCGCGCTTCATCAGCTCCTCGCGCGCCTCGTTGGCGTCCTTGGCGGCGCGGATGAGTTTTATCATCTCGTCGATATTGGCGACCGCGATGGCGAGGCCGACCAGGATGTGGGCGCGGTCGCGCGCCTTGCCCAAAAGGTGCTTGGTGCGCCGGTAGATCACCTCCTCGCGGAAGGCGATGAACAGCGTCAGCAGGTCCTTCAGGTTCATCACCTGCGGGCGGCCGTTGTCGAGCGCCACCATGTTGGCGCCGAACGAAGATTGCAGCGCGGTGAAGCGGTAGAGCTGGTTGAGCACCACGTCGGGCACCGCGTCGCGGCGCAATTCGACCACCACGCGGTAGCCGTCGCGGTCGGATTCGTCGCGCAAAGCGGCGATGCCCTCGATCTTCTTGTCGCGCACCAGTTCGCCGATGCGCTCGACCAGGTGCGCCTTGTTCACCTGATAGGGGATTTCATGAAAGACGATCGCCTCGCGCTCGCCGCGTACCGTCTCGAACTGCATCTTGCCGCGCATGACGATCGAGCCGCGGCCGAGATGATAGGCGGCGCGGATGCCCTGGCGGCCCAGAACGATGCCGCCGGTGGGGAAATCGGGCCCCGGCACGATGGCGATCAGTTCGTCGATGGACAGCGCAGGATTGTCGATCAGCGCCATGCAGGCGTCGATCACCTCGCCGAGATTGTGCGGCGGGATGTTGGTCGCCATGCCGACGGCGATACCGCCGGCGCCGTTGACCAGAAGATTGGGGAATCGCGCCGGCAGCACCACCGGCTCGCGCTCGGAATTGTCGTAATTGGGCTGGAAGTCGACCGTGTCCTTGTCGAGATCGTCGACCAGCGCGTTGGCCACGCGCTCGAGCCGCACTTCGGTGTAGCGCATGGCCGCCGGCGCGTCGCCGTCGACCGAGCCGAAATTGCCCTGGCCGTCGATCAGCGGCAGGCGCATGGAAAACTCCTGCGCCATGCGCACCAGCGCGTCGTAGACCGCCTGGTCGCCGTGCGGATGATATTTGCCGATCACGTCGCCGACCACGCGCGCGGACTTGCGGTACGGCTTGTTCCACTCGTAGCCGTTCTCGTGCATCGAGTAGAGGATGCGCCGGTGCACGGGTTTGAGCCCGTCGCGCGCGTCGGGCAGCGCGCGCGCCACGATCACGCTCATGGCGTAATCGAGGTAGCTCTTCTTCATCTCCTCGGTGATGGAGATGGGGCGAATGTCGCTGGGGCCGGTGTCGTCCGGCTGCCGGTCGTCGTTGTCTGCCAAGGGAATCTCGCGAAAAAGGTCCGTCCTGCTTAACCGATCCAGCTCCCTTGCGCCACTTTCAAGACGCCGTGCAACCGAGGTATTTTCATATGGGGATTCAGTAGCTTATGATCAAGCCAAAGCGGTTGCGCGGGCGCCGCCGCGGCGCCATGCGGTCACCGCCGTCAAAACTCCGAATCGACGGTCGTAAGTGCGGCGAAATCGACCGCTAGAGATGGCATCAGGCGGATTCATGGCGCTCGATTTTCTCGTCTCGGCGCTGGTGACCTTGCTGGTCGTGGTCGATCCGATCGGATTGGCGCCGACCTTCATCGGCATTACCGAGGGCCTCTCCGCGTCGCTCCGCCGTCAGGTCGCGCTGCGCGCGGCTTTGGTCGCCGGCATGATTCTCATCGGCGCCGCGCTGATCGGCGATTGGCTCCTTGCCACGCTCGGCATCTCGCTCTCGGCGTTTCGCATCGCCGGCGGTTTGCTGCTGTTCTCGATCGCCACCGAAATGGTGTTCGGCGTGCGCATGCGCCGCGAAGGCGAAGCCGCCGAACAGGCGGTCGAAGAGCGCGCGCGCAACATCGCCGCTTTTCCTTTGGCGATCCCGCTCATGGCCGGCCCCGGCGCGATCACGGCGACCGTGCTGCTGGCCGGACGCGCGGATGGAGATTTGCCGCTGCTTGCTTTGCTGCTGGCAGTCGTGGTTGCGGTCGCGGCCGCTTGTCTCCTCGCCTTCCAGTTCGCCGCGCGGCTCGGCCGCATCCTCGGAGTGACCGGAAACATCGTGCTGTCGCGCTTGCTCGGCGTGCTGCTGGCGGCGCTGGCGGTGCAATACGTCGTCGACGGCATCCGCGCGATTCTCGCCGGCTGAGGAATGGCTCGAGCGTGGCATCCACGCCGAGAAGAAAAGGAAAAGATCGCGCTCGCCGGCTGAGCGCCGCGCGGCCGCCGCCACGCGGTCAATGCCGTTAGCGCGCACGGTTCGGGCCGCTTCGCCGCCGTTCAATACCAATGCGGCTGCCAGATCATCAGCGCCATGATGGCGATCATGCCGGCGAGGCCCGCAACGGCGATCGAGCTCCACGCCAGGAACATGCGGCGATACGAATCCGGCAGCGGCTCGGCGCCGAGCGCCGCCTCCTGGGTCACCTTGCGGATGCGTATCTCGATGATGAGATTTGCCAGCCAAGCCACGACCACGCCCGCGTAGATCGCAGCCGACACTACGATCCAATACTCGTCGAGGCGGGCGCCGATGGCGACGGCGAGCGGAAATCCGGCAAGCGGCTGCAGCGCCACCGCCGGCGCCATGAGCATAAATTCGGCCCTGACCGCGAAAACCGAAGTGAGCGCCGCCACGGAGGTGTTGCCGGAACGATAGGCGAACAGCATGAACAGCGCGATGCACGTCCACGTGCCGAACATCACCGCCATGGCGATCATGTGCACGAATTTTATGGCGAAGATGACGTCGAGCATCGTTGCCTAGCGGCAGATCGTGGTCCGTCATTGCGAGCCAACGGCGCCGGGCCCGAAGTGGCCGGCCCGATGACGGCCGCCTCCGTAGCTCGCAAAGCGAGCGTAGGAGGGTCGCTCCCCGCAATGACGGGTACGGGGCACTCAGAACGGAATTTCGTCGTTCATGTCGCCGCGCCCGGCGCCGGCTCCAGGGGCGGCGGCAGCAGCGACTTTGCGCGTCGGTCCGGACGAGCCGAACTCGCCGCCCGCTTCATCGGAGCCAAAGTCCCCACCGCCGCCGCCGCCGCCGCTGCCAGCGCCAGCGGCGCCGGCGCGATCGAGCAGCGTCAACTCGCCGCGGAAACCCTGCAGCACCACCTCGGTCGAGTAGCGGTCCTGGCCGGATTGGTCCTGCCATTTGCGCGTCTGCAGCGACCCTTCGAGGTAAACCTTCGAGCCCTTCTTCAGATACTGCTCGGCGATCCGGCACAAGTTTTCGTTGAAGATGACGACGCGGTGCCATTCGGTCTTTTCCCGCCGCTCGCCGGTGTTTTTGTCTTTCCAGGAATCCGAGGTGGCCAGACGCAGGTTCGCCACCGGCCGGCCGTCCTGGGTCCGGCGAATTTCGGGGTCGGCGCCCAGATTGCCGACCAGGATTACCTTGTTCACGCTTCCCGCCATGACCTTCTCCCGTTCGAAATACGCTCCGTTCGTTCCGCGCCGCGCACAACCCTAATGCCGGACCCGCCAGCGGCAAGGCTGATCGCGGTGCTTTCGGCCTTATCCACACCCGGTTTGCCGCGGATGCAAAACGGCATCGCAGTGCGGCAGCCTTATGTTCTTATTTTGTTCGCAAGGAAAACGCAAGCAGAAATGCCACCGACCGCGCCAAAATATCCTCCCGACCCCGGAAACCCGGGCCTTTGCGAGCGCCCAGGGTTGGTTCCGCCGGCGGCTGTGGAAAGTCGCCCGTTGTGGCATTTGGGTGACATCATTTCGGAGCGCGATCAGATACTTATTGGCCAGGGACAAGACCGGACGCGATCCTGAAAGGGCATCGATCCGACAAAAAGCTCGGGCGTCAAGTACAGGAGACTCGCATGAAGCGGATATTGTTTGCCGGCGCACTCGCGCTCGCCGCCGCAAGCCCGGCACTCGCTGCCGATCTTCCGCAGCCCATGGCGCCGCCGCCGCAAGCGCCCGCCACCTACGTTCCGACCACGGCGCCGGTCTACAATTGGGGCGGCATCTATGTGGGCATCAACGGCGGGTACGCCTTCGGCGGCAGCAAGTGGACCCCCGCGACTGGCTCCGGCACGGGCAGTTTTAACGTCAACGGCGGTCTCGTCGGCGGCACGCTCGGCGCCAATTTTCAAAGCGGCCAATTCGTGTTCGGCGTCGAGGGTGACGTCGATTGGACCGACATCAGGGGCAGCTTGAGCAGCACGACTGTTACTGGCATCTGCGCCGCGGCGAGTTGCACCTACCAAACATCGAACGACTGGTTGGGCACGGTGCGCGGTCGCGTGGGCTATGCTTTCGATCGCGTCCTCCTCTACGCTACCGGTGGTGGCGCCTTCGGCAATGTGAAGGCGACGCTGACAACCACCGCCCCCACGTTCACCGGCTCCACTGACAGCACAGAGTTCGGCTGGACCGCCGGCGCCGGGGTCGAATTCGCGCTCACCGACAACGTCACGGCCAAGGTCGAATATCTTTTTGTCGATCTCTCGAACGGCTCCTGCAGCATCACAGTTTGCACGGCGGCGACTGCCGCGGTTCCGGTCTCGTTCAGCGCAAACCTGGTCCGCGCGGGCATCAATTTCAAATTCAATCCGTACTGAGGAATGGGGAGTCGGGGGCAAAGCGTGGGGTGAGGGAGTATCCCGGACTGAGAAGTTCGCGGAAGCGCTCCCTCACCCTGCCTTTCCCTTACTCGACCGATCGAAGCGCGCTACTCTTCGCAACCGCCGTAGCGGGCGCGCTGCGGCCGGTCGCAAAATGATCCCGTGCCGGCAGCGCGCCCGTTGCCAAGGACGTTGCCAAGGACGCTGCCATGTACTGAGTACCGACCCGGTTGCGGCGAGCAGCAAGGGCCGGCTGGGTGCCGGCCCTTGTCATTAGTGCGCCAGGCATGGCGTTGATGCGCGAGGGCTTCGGTGGGGGCTTTCCTCGAAAGCAAGCTCCGCCTCAGAGTGACGGAACAACGCGCGACGATTTCAGGGAAATCCCCACCCCGCACTGGCAAAGCGTCCGCGTTCTCACTACGTTCGACGGGCGCTCTTCGACAAAACCCGCAGCCGCTTCGGCGGGCGAATACCCAGGGCCGATGAACGACAGCTTCGACCGCACCGAGAACAATCGTGCCCGCTCCGACCGCCGCGTGATCGCGATCCGCGGCGCGCGCGAGCATAACCTTAAAGATGTCGACCTCGACATTCCGCGCGACCGCCTGGTCGTGTTCACCGGCCTGTCCGGCTCGGGCAAAAGCTCGCTCGCCTTCGACACCATCTATGCCGAGGGCCAGCGCCGCTACGTCGAGAGTCTTTCGGCCTACGCCCGGCAATTTCTGGAAATGATGCAGAAGCCGGACGTCGACCAGATCGACGGGCTGTCGCCGGCGATTTCCATCGAGCAGAAAACCACCTCGCGCAATCCGCGCTCGACCGTGGGCACCGTCACCGAGATCTACGATTACATGCGGCTCCTCTGGGCGCGCGTCGGCGTGCCGTACTCGCCGGCCACCGGGCTGCCGATCGAGAGCCAGACCGTCTCGCAGATGGTCGACCGCATCATGGCCCTGCCCGAGGGCACGCGGCTTTATCTGCTGGCGCCGGTCGTGCGCGGGAGGAAGGGCGAGTATCGCAAGGAACTCGCCGACTTCATGAAGAAGGGCTACCAGCGCGTCAAAGTCGACGGCAGCTTTTACGAGATGGCCGAGGTGCCGGCGCTCGACAAGAAATTCACCCACGACATCGACGTCGTGGTCGACCGCATCGTGGTGCGGCCGGATATTTCCACGCGCCTTGCGGATTCGCTGGAGCAGGCGCTCAAGCTCGCCGACGGTCTGGCGATCGCCGAACTCGCCGACACGGCGCCGGTTGCCGGCGCCAAGGCCAACAAGCAGCGCAACGAGACTTCCGAGCGCCTCGTCTTTTCCGAAAAATTCGCCTGCCCGGTCTCCGGCTTCACCATTCCGGAGATCGAGCCGCGGCTGTTTTCGTTCAACAACCCGTTCGGCGCCTGCCCGAAATGCGGCGGGCTCGGCGTCGAGCAGCACATCGACGCCGACCTGGTCATTCCCGATCGTGAGCGCACGCTGCGGCGCGGCGCCATCGCGCCATGGGCGAAATCGAGCTCGCCCTATTACGTGCAGACGCTCTTGGCGCTCGGCAAGCATTACCGCTTCACGCTCGACACCAAATGGAAGGACCTGCCGAAGAAGACGCAGGACGCGATCCTCTACGGCTCCGGCGACGCGGAAATCCGCTTTTCCTACGACGACGGCATGCGCGCCTACGACACCAAACGGCCGTTCGAAGGCGTGATCACCAATCTGGAGCGCCGCTTTCGCGAAACCGACAGCGACTGGGCGCGCGAAGAGATCGCCCGCTATTTCACCGACGTGCCGTGCGCAGCCTGCAAGGGCTATCGGCTCAAGCCGGAGGCGTTGTGCGTAAAGGTCGGCGGCTTGCACATCGGCGAAGTGTCGGACATGTCGGTCAAATGCGCAGCGCACTGGTTCACCGAGCTACCCCAGAGGCTGACCGGCAAGCAAAACGAAATTGCCGTGCGCGTGCTCAAGGAAATCCGCGAGCGGCTGAAATTTTTGGTCGATGTCGGGCTCGAATATCTGACGCTGGCGCGCGCCTCGGGCACGCTCTCGGGCGGCGAGAGCCAGCGCATCCGGCTTGCCTCGCAGATCGGCTCGGGCTTAACCGGCGTGCTCTACGTGCTCGACGAGCCTTCGATCGGCCTGCACCAGCGCGACAACGCGCGCTTACTCGAAACGCTGCGGCGGTTGCGCGACCTCGGCAACACCGTGATCGTGGTCGAGCACGACGAGGACGCCATACGTTCCGCCGACCATGTGGTCGATGTCGGTCCCGGCGCCGGCGTGCACGGCGGCAAAATCATCGCCGAAGGCACGCCCGCCGACATCATGGCAAGTCCGCAATCGCTCACCGGGCAGTACCTCAACGGCGCGCGCGAAATCGCGGTGCCGGAGCGGCGGCCGAAGAATCCGCACCGCGTGCTGAAACTCGTCGGCGCGCGCGGCAACAATCTGAAGAACATTTCCGTCGAAATCCCGCTCGGCCTGTTCACCTGCGTCACCGGCGTCTCCGGCGGCGGCAAATCGACGCTTTTGGTCGACACGCTCTACAAGGCGCTGGCGCGGCGACTGAACGGCGCCAGCGAGGCCCCTGCCCCGTTCGACCGCATCGAGGGTCTCGAATTTTTGGACAAGGTGATCGACATCGACCAGTCGCCGATCGGCCGCACGCCGCGCAGCAATCCGGCGACCTATACGGGGGCGTTCACGCCGATCCGCGAATGGTTCGCCGGCCTGCCCGAGGCGCGCGCGCGCGGCTACGCGCCCGGCCGCTTTTCCTTCAACGTCAAGGGCGGCCGCTGCGAGGCCTGCCAGGGCGACGGCGTCATCAAGATCGAGATGCACTTTCTGCCCGACGTCTACGTCACCTGCGACGTCTGCAAGGGCAAGCGCTACAACCGCGAGACGCTGGAGGTTCTGTTCAAGGGCAAATCGATCGCCGACGTGCTCGACATGACGGTCGAGGAGGCGCTGGACTTCTTCAAGGCGGTGCCGCGCGTGCGCGACGTGCTCACGCTGCTGCACCGCGTCGGCCTCGACTACATTCACGTCGGCCAGCAGGCGACCACGCTCTCCGGGGGCGAAGCGCAACGCGTCAAACTCGCCAAGGAGCTGAGCAAACGCGCGACCGGCCGCATGCTCTATATCCTGGACGAGCCGACCACCGGCCTGCACTTCCACGACGTGGCCAAATTGCTGGAAGTGCTGCACGAGCTGGTCGAGACCGGCAACACGATCGTCGTCATCGAGCACAATCTCGAAGTCATCAAGACCGCCGACTGGATCGTCGACCTCGGCCCCGAAGGCGGCGACGCCGGCGGCGAAATCGTCGCGGCGGGGACGCCGGAGGATATTGTACGGGAGAAGCGGAGCTATACCGGGGCGTTTTTGAAGCCGGTACTCGCGCGGGGGTCGGGCGGAAAGCGCAAGCGGCGCGTCGAGGCGGCGGAGTAGCTTTCCCTCGCCCGTTCCGGGAGAGAACACGCGCGTGCAGCGCGCGAGGTGAGGGCCCGCGGCCACTGAGGATGGGTTCCGCGATTTGCTGCCTCGCCCAGCAAATTATGCTAGAGACGCGCCATGGCCATGAACGTCGAAGCCGAGATTCGCGATCTCAAGCGCCGCGTGGGCGAGCTGGAAGGTTCATTCGGGTTTGGATTGCTTACCTACCAGATTTCAAGCCTTCACAGGGACTTGCTCGCATTTGAAGGAAGGACTGAGCAGAGATTCAACAAAGTTGACGAAAAATTCGATCGCATGGAGAATAATACCAGGCTTCAGAATGATTGACCGATGGTGGCCCAATCACGCGTGGCGATTGAAGTGATGCGTCCGACTTCGGCGAGGAGTTTGCGCCAGGCGTCCTGACAGGCGTCGAGGATAGCGGT
>Ga0102924_1001085_pt1 | contig 32135 bp, 32 predicted proteins | sample PaiPotPPM11metaG_FD_80116 | JGI IMG/M metagenome (GOLD analysis project Ga0102924, IMG submission 80116) | Iron sulfur acid spring bacterial and archeal communities from Banff, Canada, to study Microbial Dark Matter (Phase II) - Paint Pots PPM... ... | reverse complement strand
GACGAAACCCACCTCGCGACTGGGTTGCAATTTAATCTGCAAGCCGAAGGTCACTCCGCCCGCATCGCTGGCGACGGCGAGACCGCGCTCGACCTGCTGCTTGCGAAGCATGAGGAATTCGACGCTCTTGTGCTCGACATCATGCTTCCCGGCAAAGATGGGTTCGAAGTCGCTAACCAGTTACGCGCCGCCCGGAACTTCATCCCCATTCTCATGCTCACCGCCCGTGCGCGTCCCGAAGACGTGCTAAAAGGATTCGCCTCTGGCGCCGACGATTACGTCGCCAAACCATTCGAGCTGCCGATTTTTCTCGCCCGTTTGCAGGGATTACTCCGCCGCCGTGCGTGGATGCAGCAGGCTCCCCCAGGCCAGCATTCGCCGCAGCCTCCCGATCAAGGCTCCGACAGCAGCAGCCAGGAATTCGGAACTTTCGCCTTCAGTGGGAGAACCATCGATTTCGGCAACCTGGAGCTGCGCACTAACGGAACCACAACTCACCTCACCGTCATGGAGGCCGAGCTGTTGCGCTACTTAATCCGACATCGTGGCCAGGCGGTTTCCCGCAAATCAATTCTCGAGGAAGTCTGGGGCTTAAGGGAAGACACCGATACTCGCGCCATCGATAACTTCATTGTGCGCCTGCGCCGCTACATTGAGGATGATCCCGAGCGTCCGCAGCACCTGCTCACTGTACGCGGCGTGGGGTATAGGTTCGAAGCAGAACCCGATTAAAGGCAGAGAATTGTAAGAAGAATGTGCGGGAATCTTAGTGCCGGGAAGCGGAAGCTCCGGAAGCTAGATCTTTCAGCACAGTCAGAAACGCGGCGGTCGCCTCTTCATCCGCAAGTGCTTCAAGCGGAACAGTGGCCGCTAAATTGGGAGAGTCTGGTCTAAAGCGCACCGTAATCAGGCTGTGCCCGCGCGATGTCATCAACGTGTTCACCACCGGCGTTAGTTCGTGGGTCCATTCCGTGCGGGTTGTGAGCACTACTGGCCCGGGTCGGGAAATCGTCCAATTCCTGTCAGGATTGGAAATCTCTTTCGGCCTCTGGGTGAGCCATCGGTGACGCGAAATCTCCAGATGGAAATTCGGTGAGTAGTCGAGATCAGCCTCGAAAGTCAGGGTCTCTTTTTGCCGGCGCCACAGGCAAAGCACCCACTGGATCGGAACCGGGCGAGGCAAGAGCTTGATGGTAATTCGTGCGTTTTCAAACCAGTGCGTCGCAAAGCTAAAGTGTGCCTGCAACCGGCTGGCGCTCAGCCACTTAGTTTCTACCAAACGACCGCGCGTGGCACATGCCGACTCCACCCAGTGCAGCACCACCGTTCCCCTGCGGCGGTTGTAGCGAGAGAATAGCAGGTACCAGATTGCGACTATCACGGTCGCAGTAACCACCGCTTCTATGGCGATCCGAAGCACCACAAACCCTCAGATGCGAATGTTACGACTTGGGGTGCAAGCGAGCAAGACCTTCAACGTAGATTCTTGAAAAATTTGCAGGCTGACGCAAGTGTCTGGCCCACATAGCTTTGCCGATAAGACTTTCGGTCGATCTAGACCCGCAATCTAGAATGAATGTGTGCGATTCACAGTCCGCGATTACCGCAGCGACGATTTTGATACCCTTTGGGCGATCGATCAGTCCTGTTTTGAGCCCGACATCGCTTACAGCCGCCGTGAGTTGCAGTTTTACCTGCGACGCCCGGGAGCTTTTACGCTGGTTGCTGGGTCGACCGACGAAGTATCCGACGCGCCCGGGCCGGCGATCCTTGCCTTCCTCGTCGCAGAAAGTAGTGGCCGCGAAATGGGACACATAATCACAATTGACGTTCGCGCTCAGGCCCGCCGCCATCATATCGGGTCGGCTTTGCTCGACGCTGCCGAGGAACGTTTGCGTGCTGCGAAGTGCCACGCCGTTCGCCTGGAAACAGCTGTCGATAACTCCTCTGCTCTCTCTTTCTACAAACGCCGTGGCTATGACGTGATTAAAATCATTCCGCACTACTATTCCAACGGACTGGACGCGCTGCTGCTCGAAAAGAATTTGCTTCCCGTGCCGGCTTCCAGCTAACTTGCTCAAATGAAAATCGCTATTCAGGGAGAACCGGGGTCGTTCAGCCATGAAGCTGCCCGCCGCATGGTCAAAGGTTGCGCCATTGTTCCGTGCGCGCGTTCAGCGGAAGTCTTTGATCTGCTCGAATCGGGCAAAGTTCCGGTCGCGGTTATTCCTATTGAGAACTCGCTTGCCGGATCGGTCACCGAGCACCTCGATCTTCTTCTTGCTCGTGACGTCTTTATTCAGCGGGATTTCCGTTTGCGAATCGTGCACAACTTGATCGCCGCTCCGGGAGTAAAAAAATCCGACCTCCGCCGTGTGTTCTCGCATCCGGTCGCGCTCGATCAATGCCGTGACTTTTTTCGCGCTAATCCAAAAATTCAGGCGAATCCCTTCTATGACACGGCAGGAAGTGTAAAGCACGTTATCGAAAATAAAATGCAAATGCCTGATGCCGGGGGAATCGCCAGCCGGCATGCCGCCTCGGTTTACAAGGGACGCATTCTGGCCGCAGGCATCGAAGACGACAAACGCAACTTCACGCGTTTCGTTTTGCTTCGTCGGCGGCGTCGCGTGCTTCCGGGGGCCAATAAAACCTCGATTGCCTTCGGATTGAAAAATGTGCCTGGAGCATTGCACAAAGCGCTGCGGGTGTTCGCCGATCGCGACATCAGCCTGAGCAAGATCGAATCACGCCCCATTCGTGGGCGCCCATGGGAGTACGTCTTCTACGCCGATTTTCTGCGCGGGGATGACAAACTGGCAAAAGGAGCTTTGCTGCAATTAAGAGCTGTAGCGGATATGGTGAAGGTGCTGGGCATTTATCCAGCAGCGTAAATGCTTTGAAGCAAAAACACTATGGTGGTGGCAATCCGCCAAGCATGGTGTAGTTCAGTCGCTCCGCTTTACCCATCAACTCGGAGATCGTCGGATCAGGGAAGCGCCGCGTATAAGGTTGTCCCCAACCAATCTGCCAAGCTTGAATCTGTGGCGTGGTGACCTGTTCAATTCCCGTTTTCTGCTGAAAAAAACTAGGATCCTGCAGACCACTGACGCACCGAGCCACCAGCCGTTTGATAGCGTAATCGCGCTCCGCATACAGATCGAGACCGTTGGTTTCCCCAAACTCCGCCAGCATCATCAGCGCCGCCAGCGCGTAGAGGTGATAATGCAGCGCCATCTGCCCGCGCGCCATTTCATTTGGCAGGGTTCCGTCTTTCTGAATGTCGTGCACGCCATGCTTGTACGCGCCCATACCCCAATTGAAGAGGTTTCGATTGTCGTTCGCAATTCCGGCGGCCGCGATCGCAAAACCAGCCCAATACACGTGATTGTTGTCGGAGTCATTCGGCCGCCGCCTGCCACGCTTCTCTTCGTAGTAGCTGCCGTTTTCCTTAGCCAATTTCTCCAGCCACGACTGGATTGCGTGGGTCTGGTCCGCCGGAATTAGCCCAGTGCTCCGCACTTTCAGGTAAGCCACTGCCCAAGCTCCAAGATTCCAGCCTTGAACGTACGAAGCCTGGTGTCCATCCATTGTGCCGGTCAAAACTTTCTGCGCGGCTGCGGATTCTAAGAGTGTCGCAACGCATCGGGCTGCATTCCTGCTGCCCTGGGTTTGATACGCATCCGCAGCTCGTACCACTGCTCGTGAAAAATCATCAATTCCAGCCACCGAATCTTCATATTGTTTCTTGAGCTCGGGGTCCGGAATGGAATGCTGGGCATCGACGTAATAAGAATTGGTTCCGAAATTGTGCGGCAGTGGGGGCGCGCTCGGACACTGGTATGGCACATCGCTTCGCGCTATGGGATGCAAATCCCAAGGCGACTTAAGCGGTTCTTTTGCCGACGCAATCGTACAAAGCGCGCCCAGCATCCAGAACGCAAGCAATTGGAACCGAGCTGTTTTCATACCACCGACAACTCCTTCTGCAGTTCTTCCAGCGATGCTCCTTTGGTTTCCGGATACAGGAGCAGCACCACAAAGAATTGCAACACTGTGATTGCCGCGAAGAAAACGAATGGCAGCGGTTTTGACCATCTTGCCACCGCCGGAAATTCCAGCGAAATTAGAGCCGCCATTATCCAGTGGGTGAAACTGCCCAGGCTTTGTCCCTTGGCCCGCACCCGATTCGGAAACACTTCGCTGATGTAAACCCAAATGACCGCGCCCTGCGAAAACGCGAAGAAGGCGATGTAGGTGACCAGCAGCCAAATCAACAGGTTGGTATGCGTGTTGGTCGCGAATACTCCGGCTACGCCTAACAGGCACAGAGAAGTGCCTACAGCGCCTATCAGTAAAAGTTTCTTGCGTCCGAATTTGTCGATCACTGACATCGCGATCATAGTGAAAATCAAATTCGTAAGTCCGATGAATACCGCCTGCAGGCTGCTTGATACTTTGCTGAAACCAGCGCTCGCGAAAATATCATTCAAGTAGTAGAGGATCGCATTGATCCCGGCGAATTGATTGAAGAACGCAATCGACACTGCAAGAAAAATTGGCAAACGATGCCTCGCCGAAAAAAGCGGCTCGTTCGCGTGCCCGTGCTCGGCGTCGATCGATGCGGAAATTTCCTGCAAGTCCCGTTCGTAGTTGGCGTCTCCAGTCATCTTCAGAACTTCTCTGGCTTCCGCGATGCGCTGTTTCTTCACCAGCCACCGCGGGCTGCGCGGGATCGTGAACAGCATTACCAAGAAGAAAGCCGCTGGAACAGCGGCGACGCCAAGATCCCATCTCCATTCGGCCTCTCCGAAGTGTCCCAAGCCAATGGCAAAGTTTGAGAGATATGCGACCAGAATTCCGAACACCACGTTGAACTGGAAAAATCCCACCAGCCGCCCGCGCCAGCTCGCAGGCGCAATCTCCGCAATGTACATAGGCCCAAGCACCGACGAGCCTCCAATTCCCAGCCCGCCGACGAAGCGAAAAATCACCAGCGCCGTCCAGTTCCACGCGCCGGCGCAGCCAATGGCCGAACTCAAATAAAGGAGAGCCATGATCCGCAGGCTGTCGCGTCGACCGAAGCGGTCTCCGGGAATTCCTGCAAGCAGTGATCCCACAACCGTCCCCCACAGAGCGGCAGAGACCGTGAAGCCTTTCATGAAAGGAGAAAGATTGTACGCCGCAGTCAGGCCGCTGGTAGTGCCCGAAATTACCACCGTATCAAAACCGAACAGCAAGCCGCCAAGCGCTGCCACAACCGTGCTTTTAACCAAATAGGCGTTCAGTCTCATTCAATTTCCTCAAACCATGCCAATCTCGCTGCCAAAGTCCCTCGGCCAGCAGGCGCACCAGTATAAGCCCGAGTAGAACACCTTGGTTCAGTTGGCGACCCAAACCTTCGTTTTTCACAAACGCAGTCGCGAGGTTTAGAATCCAAGTGATTGATCCGTCGGGAGAAACTTAAACCAGCACACGCCGTGTGCATCTTTTGGAATTGCAAGGCATCAAAGTTGAGTACGATACGCTCAACCCAAGAAAATCCTTTATAAAGCGCCGAATCCGCGAACTCCTAATTAACGGCTCCGCGAAAGGCGCAGCGAGATAATATGCCGCAAGATAAAGACAAATCACTACCGATATTACCGGTTCGAGACACCGTGCTTTTTCCCCACGCGGTACTGCCGCTGACTGTCGGCCGCGAGAGCTCGGTCCAACTCATTAATTCGCTTGGCGAAGATAAGACCATCGTGGTCGTAGCCCAGCGTGAGGCCCGGGTGGACTCTCCCCAGCCTTCGGATCTTTACACCGTTGGCAGTTTGGCAGTGGTGCACAAGGTCGTCAAAATGCCTAACCAGAGCCTTTTTGTTTTCGCCGAAGGCCTGGAGCGCGTGCGCCTGGTGGAATTTACCCAGACCACTCCCTTCATGACGGCTCGGGTAGAAACCGTTCCGGAATCAATTCCGCCCAAGTCTTCCGAAGTCGAAGCTCTGCAACGCAATGTGCTGACTTTGTTTCAGCAGATCGTCGCGGGTTCTCCGACTTTGTCCGACGAACTTTCAACCGTAGCCATGAACATTGAAGAGCCCGGGCGCCTGGTGGACTTCATCGCGTCTTCTCTGCCGTCGCTCTCTACGCCCGACAAACAGGACACTCTCGAGACCACCGACGTGCGCATTCGTTTGGAAAAAATTAACCAGCACTTGGCGAAGGAACTCGAAGTCCAGCAGCTCCGCAACAAGATTCAGTCAGAGGTTCAGGACCGCGTCCAGCAAAGCCAGCGCGAGTATTACTTGCGCGAGCAGATGAAGGCCATCCAGAAAGAACTGGGCGAGCAGGACGAAGGCCAGCGCGATACCGAAGAACTTCGACAAAAAATCGAATCGGCCGGAATGCCGGACGATGTAAAGAAAGAAGCTCTGAAGGAACTCGGGCGCTTGGCCCGCATGTCGCCGATGGCCGCCGATTACGGCGTCACTCGAAACTACATCGAGTGGCTGGCTGTGCTGCCGTGGGCGAAAACTTCCGGTGGTGAAGTGGACATTCCGAAGGCGAAAGAAATCCTCGATACCGATCACTACGATTTGCAGAAAGTAAAAGACCGCATTCTCGATTATCTTTCCGTGCGTCGTCTCAAGCCTACGATGAAGGGCCCGATCCTTTGCTTTGTCGGACCTCCTGGAGTCGGCAAGACTTCGCTCGGCCGTTCTATTGCACGGGCGCTAGGACGAAAATTCGTCCGCATCTCGCTGGGCGGCGTTCACGACGAAGCCGAAATCCGCGGCCATCGCCGCACCTATATCGGTGCGCTCCCTGGGCAGATCATCCAGGGTATTCGCCGCGCTGAGACTAAAGATCCCGTCTTCATGCTCGACGAAATCGACAAAGTCGGACGCGACTTTCGCGGCGATCCCGGTTCCGCTCTGCTCGAAGCTCTCGATCCCGAGCAGAACTCAACCTTCCGCGACAATTATCTCGACGTGCCGTTCGATCTTTCTAAGGTGCTCTTCATCACTACTGCCAACATGCTTGACCCTATCGCCGAGCCTCTCCGCGATCGCATGGAGATCATTGAACTGCAGGGTTACACCGAGGAAGAAAAGGTCCACATCGCTTTCCAATATCTCGTTCCGCGCCAGATTGAAGAGAACGGAATCGCGCCGGACACAATCGAGTTTCCGCCGGAGTCCATGAGCTATCTGATCCGGCACTACACTCGCGAAGCGGGTGTTCGCAATCTCGAGCGCAACATTGGAACCATCTGCCGCAAGCAGGCCCGTCGCATCGCCGAAGGCAAAAACCAGAAGCTGATCGTGACGCCTGAGATCATTCAGGAATTTCTGGGCGGGATCAAAGTTCGCAGCGAAGGCGAAATCGCCGAGCGCACAAAACGCGCCGGAGTTGTGGTTGGCTTGGCCTGGACGCCCTCCGGCGGCGATGTTCTGTTCGTCGAAGCCAACGTGATGAAAGGCAAAGGGGGCTTCACTATGACCGGGCAAATCGGTCAGGTGATGCAAGAGTCCATGCAGGCCGCTCTAACCTGGGTCCGCTCGAATGCCAAACAACTCGGCATTGAAGAGGGCTTCTTCGCTGATCACGACATTCACATCCACGTTCCTGCCGGGGCGATTCCCAAGGATGGTCCCTCGGCTGGCGTACCATGGCCACCGCACTGGTTTCGCTGCTCAAGGACATTCCGGTTCGTCCGCTGACGGCAATGACCGGTGAAATCACGCTCAGCGGAAACGTGCTGCCTGTCGGCGGAATCAAGGAAAAAGTCTTGGCCGCGAAGCGCGCCGGAGTCCACGACGTAATTCTGCCCGCGGAAAACAAGACGAACGTGGATGAGGACCTTACCCCCGAGCAGCTCGAAAATCTGAATGTTCATTATGTAAAATTGATAAGTGAAGTGCTTGAGCTCGCGCTCCCTTCGTCGCCCAGAGAAGAAGAACGCGACGCCGAGGAGCGCGAGAAAGTACTCGCCGAGCAGCCTGTTAGCTAACCGGCTTCCCGCCACTTGACGACTGTCATACCATAAGCCGCGCTCCGTCATATACTTACCTGTACCATTCTGTGCCGGGCTAAGTACGTACACCACCGTATGGAACTTGTATCTGCCGGCTGTGTTAAATCAATCTGAATTTCAAAATTCCGCGCGGCTGCTTACCAGGTTAGCCGCACTGAGGAACTCTATGAAGAAACGCGCAGGATTTACCTTTGCAGTGCTTGCGATGGCAATTCTGTTGCTTTGCCAGGCCGTCCCACGTGCCGTCGCCCAAGACCAGAATTATGACCAAGACCCGCCAAATCGCGCGGGCCGCATCAGCGACGTGGAAGGCTCTGTCTCATTCCAGCCGGGAGGCCAGGGCGATTGGCTCGAGGTAGTGCGCAACCGTCCCCTCACCGTGGGCGACAATTTATGGGTCGATAAGGATTCGCGCGCTGAAATCCAGATTGGCTCCACATCAATCCGCCTTGCGCCGGAAACCAGTCTGACTTTTGTCGACTTGGGAAATAACGTCACCCAGCTGCGTCTTTCCGTAGGATCGCTGTTCTTTCGCGTCCGCCGTTTTGACCGTGACGATGCGTTCGAAGTCGACACACCCAACCTCGCTTTCAACGTATACCAGCCCGGCGAATTTCGTCTGGATGTAAATCAGAACGGCGATCAAACTATGGCGACTGTCTGGCACGGTGAAGGCGAAATCACCGGCGCAGGCAATTCCTATCGCTTGAATGAAGGCCAGGAAGGCACATTTTCCGGCACCGATCAGCTCAGTTATGACGTTGCAGAAATTCAGCAGCCGGATTCATTCGGCCAATGGGCCCAATCGCGCGATGCACGTGAAGACCGCGCCCGCAGCTCGCAGTACGTTTCCAGCGACATGACCGGCTACGAAGACCTCGACGATTACGGCCGCTGGCGTTCGGACCCGCAATACGGAAATGTCTGGCAACCGAGCGGCGTGCCCGGAGACTGGGCCCCTTATCGTTACGGTCACTGGGCTTATGTTTATCCGTGGGGCTGGACCTGGGTTGAAGACGAACCTTGGGGCTTTGCGCCCTTCCACTATGGCCGCTGGGCTTACTCAGAAAATAGCTGGTGCTGGGTGCCAGGACCGGTCGCTGTCGCTCCGGTTTATGCGCCTGCCCTGGTTGCTTTCATCGGTGGCGGACTTGCGGTGGGTGTTGGTGGCGCGGGAGTCGGTTGGTTTCCGCTTGGGCCAGGGGAAGTTTTCGTTCCCTGGTACCAGACAAGTCCGCGATATGTTCAGAACGTAAACGTAACCAACACACGCGTGAGCGTCGTTCAAGTCACGAACGTTTACAACAACTACACCGTCAATCACGTCAGCAATGTGACCTACGTCAACCAACGCGTCAACAATAGCGTCACCGTTGTGAACCATGAGACGTTTGTGAACGCGCGGCCTGTGCACCAAAACATTGAGCGAGTCGATGCCCGGCAGCTTGCTTCTGCCAGGGTCTCGCCTGCCGAGGTCACTCGAGTTCAGCCTGCCCGGCAGAGTGTAGTAGGAGTCAGTCACCCCGTGCAGGCCAGACCGCCAGCCCAGGTGATGAGCCGGCAGGTCGTTGCGACTCGTCAGCCCGTGGCGTATAACCGCCCAGGCGGAAACCCTGCAACAGGCCGTCCTGCGGCGCCGCCTCCTATGCGGACCGTTCGCGCGGAGCCTCCGGGACAGGCTCAACAACTCCAGCGTGGAGCACGCGGCGGTGCGCCTAACAATAATGCAGGTGGCGGCCGCCCGGGTGGTCCCGGTGGACAACCTAGCGCGCCAGAGAATCGCGGCGCAGTACCTCGTCCGGGTAGTCCCGGCGGTCAACCTAATGCCGCTCAACCAAACGCTCCGGAGAATCGCGGTGCAGCCCCTCGCCCGGGTACGCCGAATACTCCCGAAGCACGTCCAAGCGCTCCTGAAAATAACCGCAATGTGCCGCGTCCGGGTGGACCGTCCAACAACAACCCGCCCAGTGCTCGGCCCAACGAAAATGCTCCCCGGCCCGGTGCTCCTGAAAATCGTCCTGCGCAGCCTGAAAATCGAAATGTACCGCCGGAGAACGGTCGGAACGTTCCGCGTCCGCCCTCAGCCAGTCCGCAAGCTCCGGAGCAGCAGCCCCGGCAGTACCCGGGCACTCGACCGGAGAATAACCGGCCACAGCAGCCTCAAGAGACGCCGCCCCAACAACCGAACCGCGCGCCTGAACCGCCACAGCCAAGGCAGGCACAGCCGGCTCGTCCCCCTGAAACTCCGCAGAGCAGGCCCGAGCAGCCGGCCCGGCCGCCTGAGGCCCGTCAGCAACCTGCTCCGCGTCAGCCGGAGCCACCGCCCTCGCGGCAAGAAACCCAGCGAAGCGCTCCGCCTCCGCAGGCTCGCCCTGCTGAGCCGCCACCGCAGCGCGAAAGTCGTCCGGCGCCCCAAAACGAAAGGAAGAATCCTCCTGAGGACAAGAAGGACAAGGAGCCGCCGAAGTCCCGCTGACCTTTTGACATTGAAAGCCAGTCCGGAAACGGACTGGCTTTTTCTTTGGCCGCCAGCGGTCGGTCTCTCACGATAAACTACATTGGGGCATTGCTCCATGCAGGTTCGCGTCTTATTTTTCGGCGTATTAAAAGACCTCGCTGGTCGCAGTTCCGACCTGCTCTCTCTACCTGATCACGCCCGCGCTGCCGACGTCCTCAGTCACTATGAGCAGCGGTTATCAGCAATGAAGGGAAAGCTCAGCTCCGTCGCCATCTCTGTAAATCAGGAATATGCCCGGCCTGAAATGAAGCTGCATTCCGGAGACGAGGTTGCGCTCCTGCCGCCCGTGAGTGGCGGCGCATCCGAAACTCGCAGCCCGGAGCAGCCCGCAAAAGCCGAGGCGCGCGCGTTCATTACACGTGAAGCGATCGACACCGCTGGTCTGCTCGAAATAATCAAACGCCCCGAAGACGGCGCCGCAGTCGTGTTCGAAGGCGTAGTGCGAAACCACAGTCGCGGGCGGCGTACGCTGTTTCTCGAATACGAAGCTTACGAAGAGATGGCGCTCAAGCAAATGGAATCTCTGATCGCCGAATCTCATGCTCAATTCCAAGTTCGTGACGCCGCCATCGTCCATCGTCTCGGACGGATAGAAATCGGCGAGACCAGCGTCGTCATCGTTGTCGCTTCTGCCCATCGCGCTGCCGCCTTCGACGCCTGTCGCCGGCTCATCGATACCCTTAAGCGTACTGTCCCCATCTGGAAGAAAGAACACTTCGAAGACGGAGCCGTTTGGTCCGATGGCGAACCATTTCGCGACGACATCAATTATTCAATGGAGGCACGGGCGCCTGTCCTGAGCGAAGCCGAAGGATCCTCGCCCGTGCGCAACCCAGACGCCGGTAACGCGGGCAGCCATTCAGGGAACTCTGCATCCAACCCCATAGCCCACAAATGAAACGTTTTGTATCTCTGGTTGCGCTGCTGGCTACATCCGTGTGTCACGCGCAGACTTCTTCGGGCGTCCCCAAGCCGCCGTGGGCCAAATCCTCCGCCTCGGCGGACGAAGTCAGCGATATTAAAGTTGACGTCAAACTGGTCAATATTTTCGTGACCGTCACCGACGAGCATGGCTCGCCTGTCGGTAATCTGAATAAAGATAATTTTCAAATATTCGAAGATGGCCATCCGCAGAAGATTTCCGTCTTCGGAAAAGAATCCGAGCTACCGCTTTCAATCGTGCTGGACATCGACACCAGCCTGAGCACGCGCAAAGATCTTCCCCTCGAGCTTGCCTCCGCCCGCCGCTTTGCGCACACGATTATTCGCCCGGTCGACGCTTTGTCGCTCTACGATTTCAGCGAAGTCGTCAGTCAAGATGTGCCCTTCACCGCAGATTTAAAAACCATCGATCACGGCATTGACCGCGTGCATACTGGCGCTGCCACTGCACTTTACGACGCGGTTTTTCTCGGAGCCCAGGCGCTTGAAACTCGCCAGGGAAGGAAAGTATTGGTCGTAATCACTGACGGCGGTGACACTGTTAGCCAGGTAAATTATCAGGGAGCGCTGCGGGCCGCGCAGCAGGCCGAAGCCATCGTGTACAGCATCATCGATGTGCCCATCGAAGCCAGCGCCGGACGCGACACCGGCGGCGAACACGCGCTCATTCAACTGTCCGAAGACACCGGCGGCAAGTATTACTACGCGTCATCGCTCGCGCAACTCGATCAGGCATTTCGCGCCATCAGCGACGAACTTCGTACGCAATATCTTCTTGCCTACTATCCCGCACAACGCCTGGCCGAATCAGACTTCCGCAGACTTGAAGTAAAGCTGACCGGCGTCCCAGAAGCCTCCAACTACAACGCCCGCCATCGCACCGGGTACTACACCTCGAAGTCGCGCTAGATACGTGAAACCCGCCGACGATCATTGTCATTGCATGGAGAAACGTTTTCTCTCGCTCGCGATTTGTGCGAAGCGAAATTTCAACCAATTCTCCATGAATTAATTTCGGTTTAACCAAGAAAACATAATCACCTCCCTATAATCGGCTCCTCTCTGGAGGAGAGTTCCGTATGTCAATGCAAAACTCTGTGGGTTGGAAATGGCGCGTTACAGCTCAGCTGGGCGTCTTCTTGCTGATCATGCAATTGGTGGCCCCTCTGGTTGTTGCGGCACAAGACAATTCTGCAAATACCAAGAGTCCTATTAAGCATGTAATCGTGATCATCGGTGAGAACCGCACCTTCGACCACATTTACGCAACCTACAAACCCAAGAGTGGCGAAAGCGTGGACAATCTGCTTTCCAAAGGCATTATCAATGAGGACGGAACTCCTGGCCCTAACTTCGCGCTGTCGTTACAGTATTCGGCCGTCGATACCCACAAAGACGGTTATCAAATCAATCCGATGGATAAGTCGCTCTATTCCGTGCTTCCGGCGCCATTGACCGGCGGCCCTTCAGACGTTTGCAAAAACAACGGGATTTGCACCCTGGCACAAGCCCAGGCTTCGGAAAACGGGTTGCCGAATGGTTATTACAAATACCTGCTGACCGGCGGCACCGGCCAAGCTTCCCACGTTCCTGATGAGCGCATCCAGAATGTAAATGACCTCCCGCCAGGGCCATTTCAACTCACCTCTGATACATTTCCCTACGACGCGTATGCAGCCAGCCCGGTGCACCGCTTCTATCAGATGTGGCAACAGTCTGACTGCGACACCTTGTACTCCACTCTCTGGAATCCCAGCGGTTGCCGCGGAGACCTTTTCCCCTGGGTTGAGGTCACAATCGGCGCTGGCAGCAATGGGAAGCCGCAGCCGGCGAATTTCAGTACCGAATATTCCCCAACCGCCAAGACCACGGGGGAAGGCTCGACGTCGATGGGCTTCTACAACATGCTCAAGGGCGATGCTCCTTACATGAAGTTCCTGGCGGACAATTACGCCATGAGCGACAACTTCCATCAATCGGTCATGGGAGGAACTGGCGCCAACCACATCATGCTGGGAACTGGTGACGCGATCTGGTTCAGCGACGGTAACGGTAATCCGGCAATGCCGCCGCATAACCAACTGGTTTGGGCGGGTACTCCGGACGCCGGTGTGGTGGATGAAATCGAAAATCCTAATGCCGCTCCGGGCACTAACAACTGGTACTCCGAAGATGGATACGGTGGCGGAGGTTTCGGTGGCCCGGTTTATGGCGGCGGTTCATATACAAACTGCTCGGACTCCAATGCTCCCGGCGCTTTCTCAGTTTTGGATTACCTCAGCAAATTGCCGACGCTGGTTGATCCTCGCTGCCAGCCGGGGCATTACTACATCCTGAACAACTACAACCCAGGCTATTTTGGTGATGGGTCCAATGCCTACACTGACCACTATGTGTACAACACGCCGTTCACCATTCCACCTTCGAACGTTCGCAATATCGGCGACGCGCTGCTCGAAAAGAACGTCTCGTGGAAATATTACGGCGACCAGTTCGACGCGTACCTCAACGATAAGTACCAGCTCAACTACGGAGCCGTCGGCAAAACCAGTGATCAGTACTGCAACATTTGCAACTTCTTCCAATACTCAACGTCGATCATGACTAATGCGCCGGTCCGCACCGCTCATTTGAAGGACACGATCGATCTCTACAAAGACATCAAGAACGGAGCCCTCCCGGCCGTTTCTTTCGTCAAGCCCAGCGGCTGGGTGGATGGCCATCCGGCATCGTCGAAACTTAACCTCTTTGAAGGATTCGTGAAAAAGATTGTGGATGAGGTTCAGGCGAATTCCACTCTATGGCAGAGCACCGCGATCTTTGTGACCTTCGACGAAGGTGGCGGTTACTACGACTCCGGCTACATTCAGCCCCTCGACTACTTTGGCGATGGCACGCGCATTCCTATGCTCGTAATTTCGCTCTACACCAAAGCTGGTCACATCTCGCACGAATACACGGATCACGTCTCGATTCTCAAGTTCATCGAGCGGAACTGGGGAGTTGCGCCGATAACCGGCCGTAGCCGTGACAACTTCCCAGATCCGAAATACGACACGTCGTCCAGTAAGTACGCGCCGGTCAACGGTCCTGCGCTTGGCGACATGTTCGACTTGTTTACCTTCGGCGGGAAGTGATAAAGCAAGAAGCAATGAAAGCGGGTGCCCCACCCTTCGCGATTTTCGAAGGGTGGGTGTGTTTCATTAGATGATGATGTCCATTCTCGCAGTGCTTGCAAACATCTGATGAAAACGACCACGAATTCATCTCCGGAGCATTGCCGCCAAATCCCGGCTCCGGACTCTGCTCCACAAACTTTACGTGCCGCCAAGTCTGCGCCGCCCACCAGTTCAAAACGCCTTAGCCACAGAGGGCACAGAGTTCCACAGAGGAAGTCACAGAGGACTTAGATGTACGCATTACACGTATGGATGAAGAACTACGCAGAGCCCCAGTCGCCAGCGGTCGCGAGACGCATCGCCCGGATAATGCTATGCTCACCGCGACCAGAATGCGTTATATATCCGAGCGCGGGATGAGTGTGAGATGAAACATTGGATTGTTCATCATCTGCAGAAGTACTTTCTCAATCCGCCGATCAAGGCCCTGTTTGCTATCGGAGTTGTGCCGCCCGGGTATGCGTTGCTGGAAACGATAGGGCGCAAGAGTGGCAAGCGACGCCGTACGCCCGTAGGACAGGGAAGGGTTGGCGAACAATTCTGGATTGTGGCCGAGCACGGAACCAAATCGGCATACGTGCGCAACATTCAGAGTAATCCACGCGTCCGCGTGAGAGTGCGGGACGGGTTTCGGGCACGCTGGTATAGCGGGACCGCAACCGTGTTGCAGGACGATGATCCGCGGGAGCGCCAGCGCTGGCTTTCGCGTCAGCTGCCGACCGGCGCTGCAAACGCGGCGGCAGTACGATTCTTCGGGACGCAACTCCTCACGATCCGAATTGATCTGGATAGCCTTGACGGCCGGGCGCAATCAGAAGTGCGCCTGCAGCGCACGAGTTCGGACTGACATCAGGCGGGGCCTGCGCGGCGGCGAGCCCCTTGGAATATGGACGCCTTAGATGACATTATCATTACCAATCTGTAAATACATTGACATAATTCCAGAGTATCCCTTTCTGTGCAGGCCAGCACCTAAATGGTTATGCAACGTATTACATCTGCGATCTTCCCGCAAAGTCTCCGTGAAACCTCCTCAAAGGCAACACCGTCGATACCGAGGCAACAACTATGGCGAACAGTCTGTCTCATCAATCCGTTCTTCTCCAGATAAGGGTGGCTTGGCTTAGAAAGGCCACACACGGAAAGGCCAGACAGGCGAGCGTGCGTCTGCTTGGCCTTGCCCTGGTAATGGTGGCTCCTCAGGTGGGGTGCGGGCAATCCAATCAGCAGCAGGAGGAGCAACAGCGGGAGCAACAGGAACGCGACCAACAGCAGCGCGACCAGCAACAACGGGAGCAGCAGGAACGCGAGCAACAGCAGCGTGACCAGCAACAGGGAGAACAGCAGGCACGCGAGCAACAGCAGCAACACTCTGCCAGCGATTCTTCCGTGCAGAGCTCGAACGCGAGTTCGGAAGATTCCCGCCCAACGGCGGCGCGCCCGACCGCAGCTGATGTCAAGCGTGCGACCTCAGACATCCAACCTGCTGGCGCGGAGGGGAAGATCAATTCTGCGCCTGCGGTAAGCGCCACCGCGCCCAAGGACCACGCACCGACGCCGGTTCGAATCCGACCTTCGCCGGACAGTCTGCAAAGACAAAGACGGACCGTGTCAGGAGCCTGAGCCCAAGCCGGTCCAGCTAAAGCCCGTTGCACCTGAACCGCCCCACAAGATATGTAAGGACGGGCCTTGCCAGGCTTGTCCTGCAGGGCAATCGGCGGGCAAGGATGGCTCCTGCGCAGCTTCGCCCCGAGTGGTAAAGAACGCTAACGTGCGCGGCGCCGCGAGCGCGAGAAATACTGTCCAGCAGCCTTGCCCGGCGGACCAAGTCTGGGACGGCGCTCAGTGCGTGGTCGTTGGAGCCCAGCCGTGCCTGCCTGGCCAGAGCAGGGTCGGAACTTCTTGTCAGGCGCAGGCGGATTGCACAATCGCTACAGCCAGTGCGCAGAACGTTATCGTGGAACTCCGGAGCGCGCGGCTAAACAAGAATGACGCCTGCCTGCGAAATCCAACCGGGAGGGAGTGCCACGAGGCGGAGGCACACTACAACCTGATGCTCACTGAGTACCAGAACTTTCTAGGCGGTGTGCCAACGGAATGCCGGACATCGCTGCCTGATCCGATCGCGATTTAGTGTGTGGTCTATCCTCTTTTCGCGCTATCTTGCGAAAAGAGCGATGCCTTTCACAGTGGCAACATCATGAAATGTCGGACAGGAATGTCCGACCCACACGGCCAGTAGATCACGTTCGAGTAGGCTTGGCATGTGAAGCGCGTGGTCATAGTGGGTCGCGGAGGGTCGGGGAAGTCGACGCTCGCAATGACGTTGCGTGAAATCACCGGACTGCCGGTCATCGAGCTGGACAAAGTTTTCTGGCGGCAGGGACCTGCGGCAACGCCTCGTGACGAGTGGATCAAGACCCAACAGAAGCTGGTCGAGGAAGAGCGCTGGATCATGGACGGCGACCTGGGCCCGTATGATGCCGTCGAAGTCAGGCTGCGGGCCGCGGACACGATTATCCTGCTGGATTTTTCGTTCGCTCGCTGTGCGTGGCGGACACTGCGGCGAGGCCGAGAGCGTGCAGACTTCTGGCAGTGGACGGTGTCGTATCGGTGGCGAAGCCGCCCAATGCTGATGGAAGCGATTGCGAAGCATGCGCCCAGTGCGGACGTTTATGTGATACGTAACCCGGAGGCGCTCACACGGTTGGTCGCGAAGCTCGAGGGAAAATGCGTAGCCGAGCATGGCTGAAGGCATCCCTGATCTAAAAAGTGATCGTTGCTTTCAGAAAAAGCAGATTCCTCTACTGCGAAGATCATTCGCGTTGCGAATAATCTTCTTGCTCGGAATGACAGTGTGTCGGGACGGGATACTGGCATGGTCGTGCGACGGTATTGTTCCTCGATCGCGCAGGGTCATGGCCCTTCGTAACCTTGTCATACAGAATGTACCGTATCGTACGTAGGTGTGTACGCCCGTTAGGATGGGAACATCTTGAGCGGCGTTCGAGTTATCGGGTGCCGAGGAGTATGAAATGTCTATGCCAAACGGGCACCGAAACGCCGAGCACACGGATCGACCTACTTCCTTCAACCCTAACCCTGCGAGTGTCATGTCTTTCTGGGACGCACCTAACGCCGAGCTCGATATGTTTACCCGGTGGATCAAGCTGTCGGATGAGGTGCTGGGGGCTAACCGGAATGTCAGCAAGAAAGCCGCGAATCGCCGCCGTAGCCGTCCACTAGCCCCTTGTTGCGCCTAATCGGGTGCGACGCTGCCGGATTTTCTAGGCCGAGTGACAGGTGCGGAACTCTGGGATTTTCGTCTCGATAACCGCATCAATGATGGTATGTATGGATTCGTAAGGCTTTCGCCCGGCACTCAACTCAACTAAAGCAGCAAGGGTGAGCCGCTTGATGTTTTCCGCCACCCGTTGCTTCTGCGCGTACGCTTCCATGTCGCGAATGGGCCTGCTTGCCATGAAGGCCAGTTTCCGAGTCTCGCGCAGGACGATCCACCACACGTGGATCCGTTTTGCCAGCGTCAATCTCTCTCTCATCCCTGAATTAGATGCCACCCAACATTAAGGCCAGATTAAATTCTTACTCAAAAGGGCGTTTTTTCGAGAGTCACACAACCGAGGTTGTTCGGATGCGGCCAATCAAAAAGTTCTCGTTGGCGAGTGTCTGGCCAACCCCCGAACTTCTAGGAGGCGGTTGCCTAAACATGACGCACCGTGCTACTCGGGTGGAGTCTAGGTTATATCCTGGCCAACTCTGGGTAGATTTCCTTTAGCCATCGCTCGAAATTTTTTACCTTCCGCACAGAAGAAATTTTGATACCCGATTTGCGGAGATTCGCACGCCTGCGCCCAGCTCGGGCAGCGGCCCTTGCCTCTTCGAGCGAAATGACTCTACCGATGGCTTCGCGCGTAGTTTTTTGTGTCACACGGGAACCCGAGAAGGCGAGAATTTTAGTTCCGCTCCGCTGAATTGCATCAAGAGTGTGAAGGTGTCGGTTTTCCGACCATTAACAAACTAGCCGTTGAATTGTGTTAAGAGTCTACGAAAGCGGAGAGAGGAAGGCGGCGCGTCGTAAGAGTTTGTTCCAACCAGAAAGATTTCCTTCGTTGGTTGATTTTACGGCTGGCTTGGCACTTGGCTTGGTTGGAAGCTCAACTTTTTGGACGCCGTCATCCTCAAAGCCATGTCGCTCCATGACCGCTTCAACCATTCGCATAGTGCGTGATAGCCAGTCTTCGCCTGTGTCCCTCATAGGTTTTCACTCTTGCTGAAACTTGCCACGACGCGAATGGAAATCCCTGGATTAAGCCTACTTACATTTGGAGCAGGTTGAAAGACCCGATCGTAACTCGACGTAATAGAGGCACTTAGAGTGTTCCGCGTCGTACGACGATTGCCCGCAAGTGCAGGATTTTTTCTCGGCCAGAAAGAGACGCATTGTTCGGAATCGGACGTTTATTGCCCAAAACAGGCGATCTTTCATTTTTGGAACGCTGTGATTACCGAAGGTCCCAATTTCTCTCGTGCTTCTGTTACTTGCTCAATTAACCCGGACAGTTGAGGATTCTCACAGCACCTGCACGATCCGGACCTTCGGGATCCGTTTGCACGCTCAAAGAGACGGACCCCGGCTGAACGAGACGCCGGTATGAGGACGGGAACGGGTGCAATTTCATTACAGGGGAGAAGGATGAAAAAGTTTATCGGCGTTGCGGTTTTGGTTTGCATGACTTCGATGTTGGGAATGGCTGGGGAAATTCCCAAGCCTGAAGTCTTCGGTGGCTACCAGTTCACCAGCACCGACGGTGGATGGCATGGAAGCGGCTTCAGCACGTCTGCGAATTTCTACGTTTGGAAATCGATCGGCATTACCGGTGACCTGGGCGCAGGATACAGCCAGGGCCAGAGTCTGTACACGTACACTGTCGGCCCGGTGCTTTCGCACCCCAAGGGCATGTTCTCGCCATACGTCCACGCTTTGTTCGGTGGTGCGCATGTGGGAGCTGCCGGAATTGGTGTGGGCGGATCCACGATTATGTTCGGCGGTGGCATGGACCTCGGCAAGCACAAGATGGTGTTCCGAGCCATCAACGTGGACTGGATGCGGCTGAGCTTTAACGGCATCAGCGACAACAACAATGTTCGCATCAATACTGGGTTCCTGTATCGGTTCTAGTTGATCTGAACGATTAGAGGCGGCCTAACCGGGCCGCCTTTTTTTTGTCTCGTGTGGGTCTTTTATTCGGAGTCAGTCTTCTATCAGGGCATGGCTTCAGCCATGCCGAAGCCCACCAAAGTTGCACCCCAAAAGGTAAGCAGGAAAGTTGTCCACCGTCTGGAATACACTGAGATGCACTGAAAACATGAGAATTCGAAAACGCAGCTGCGCTCTGGTTCTTGCCTGCTTGTCGATTTTTATCCAAGCTTCCTACGCGGGCAACGACGTGCTTGGCGAGCTCCAGTTGGAAGGCGCTACCAAAGTCGAAAAGACTTCGGGAGTCTGGATCGACGGCCAGTATCTCGGCTACTTGGAAGAGCTCAAGGGATCAAAGAAGATTCTCTTGCTTCCCGGCGAGCACAAGATCACTGTCCGCCAGAACGGCTACCAGGACTTCATGCAAAACGTCGTGCTGCATCCGGGAGAAAAGCAGCTTGTGACCGTGAAGATGGTAAAGGACACTCGCTTCGTAATGCCGGCAGTAACTGCGGAGGTCAAGATATCGGTGAATCCCGACCGCGCTGCCGTGTTTCTGGATGGACTGTACGTAGGCCACGCCGCCGAGTTCGGCGGGGGCTTGATCGTCGCCCCCGGACACCGCAAAATCACCATCAGCTTGCCTGGATACGAGACTTTCAGCACCGAAGTCGACCTCGCCCCCAAACAGAAATTCGAAATCAAGACAGACTTAGTTAAATCAGGCACCCCGCAGATGCCCGAGCCGGAGAAGTAGGCTCCGCAATCCGCGACATCTACGCTTTCGATCTCTGGGTGGACGTCTGGCGCAAGAAATGGGCGCAAGGCGACGTGGTAGTCGTCCGCTATGCGGACGACATCATCCTAGGATTCCAGCATCAGACAGAAGCAGATCGTTTCCTGGAGAACTTTCGGGAACGTCTGGGAAAGTTTGGGCTGGAGCTCCATCCCGACAAGACGCGCCGGATCGAGTTCGGGCGGTTTGCCGAACAGAACCGGGAGCGAAAAGGGGAAGGCAAGCCGGAAACGTTCGACTTTCTAGGCTTCACGCACATCAGCGGGAAGAACGGATTAGGGCGATTCATGGTGAGGCGCACCACGATCCGCAAGCGCATGCGAGCCAAGCTGCGACAGGTTAAGCAGCAACTCCGCGAGCGCATGCACGATCCCGTGCCCCAAACCGGACAATGGCTCAAGTCGGTCGTGCAGGGCTACTTCAACTACTACGCGGTCCCGGGCAACCTCGCGAGTCTGGGGGTGTTTCGGGATCGGGTGCTGGCGCTCTGGTGGCGAACTATCCGTCGCCGGAGCCAGAAACGCCCGATCTCATGGACGCGCCTCCTCGTTTTGGCTCAGCGCTGGTTTCGTCTACCGCATGCGCTCCATCCCTTTCCTGACGCTCGCTTTGCCGCCAGTCATCTGAGATAAGAACCGGATGCGCTAATAAGCGCCCGTCCGGGTCCGTACGGGGGGCAACCAGTGATGGCTGTCCCTACCGTGATCCTTTATCGAAGGAGTGATGGAGCCAAGAATATACTGGGAACTCACTATGCTCATCATCCTTGGCGGCCTGCCAGGTACTGGAAAGACGACCATTGCGCGAGAACTTGCCCGCCACTTCGGTGCAGTTCATGTGCGTATCGATTCTATCGAGGAGGCGATTTTGGATTCAGGGGTACTCAGTTCCCCAATCAACGATGCCGGCTATCGTGTGGGCTACGCAGTCGCCGCGGACAATCTGCGTATCGGCAGGACAGTGATTGCAGACTCAGTGAATCCTATTCCGGTCTCCCGCGATGCGTGGGTCGAAGTCGGGAGCCGTGCACAGGTATCTGCCGTTGAAATCGAGATCATCTGTTCTGACACCAAAGAACATCAGCATCGGGTAGAAACACGCATATCCGACATTGCCAGATCACGGTCCCTTACTTGGCAAGACGTAGTCTCACGAGACTACCGCCCATGGAGCCGCGAGCACATTGTGATTGATACCGCCAGCCGGACCGTCGAGCAGGCCGTCACGATACTTCGCGGAGCGATTTCCAAACAGTAGTTAGAATCGCTGCACTGCCCTCGCGTGCCCATCCCAGATGACGCCCCTTTGTGGAAATTGCCATGGCAGATCCGCATTTTGAGACTCTACCTACAGATTGCCTGGGTCAGTTTCGGAGGGTGCTGGTTTTTGCACCCCTTTCTCTATTGAATGGATTAAAAGCAATTTCAGATTTTAGATTGAAGATTTTAGATTTCAAAACTGCAAAGAAGACAATGTCAAGCGTTTCACATTTAAAATCTGAAATCTTAAATCTGCAATCTTACTTCTGCCTTCTAGCTTTTGACTTCTGCATTCTTTTGAATCACACCGTGACGGAGCGGTGGCTGTTCAGCAGAAGTTCGAAGGCCTGCGTGGAATCAACCGGTGGAGAGAAGAGAAATCCCTGCGCCATTTCGCATTTCAGATGCTTGAGCTCGGTGATCTGGTCTTGAGTTTCAGTGCCTTCGGCGACCACTTTCAGTCCAAGGCTATGTGCCAGCATGACGATGAGGCGCACGATTTCGTGATTATCGTGGTCGGAGGACATTTGCGAAATGAAAACGCGATCGATCTTGAGGGCGTCGATAGGGAAGCGCGGCAAACGGCTCAGGGACGAGTACCCGGTGCCAAAATCGTCGATGCTGAGGCGTACGCCGAGCGCCTTGAGATCGGAGAGCACGGAGAAGGCATGGTCGGCATCGCCCATGGCGATAGTTTCCGTGATCTCAAGATTCACCGTGCTGGGCGGGATTCCGGACTGTTGCAGAATCGCGCCAATTTCTTCCGCCAGGTCTGGCAGCGCAAACTGGCGCGGGGTGATGTTCAAACTCATGGTTAGCGGTGGGCTGCACCCGAGTTTCGACTGCCACGACTGCAGTTGCTGGCAGGATTCGAGGTAAAGCGCGCGGTTCATGGGAATAATAAGTCCGGTCTCGTCGGCAACCGGAATGAACTCCACGGGCGAGACCATTCCTTGCACGGTCTTCCAGCGGCTGAGCGCTTCGAATCCGATGATCTTGCCGGATTCCAGCGAGATGATGGGCTGGTAGTAAACGAGCAGTTCGCCTTGTTCAATGCCGCGGCGGAGATCGGTTTCGAGCTTCAGCCGGCGGACGGCGCTCGAGTGCATTGCCGGATCGAAAACTTCGCAGCGCGCTTTGCCGGCCCGTTTGGCGCGGTACATGGCGATTTCGGCATCGCGGAGCAGATCGTCGGCGCCCTCGTACGAATTGCTACTGGCGGCAATGCCGATGCTGGCGGAAACGACAATCTCCTGTCCGCCTATATTGAAAGGATGCGCGATCTTTTCCAGAATGCGACGCGCAATCCGGATGGCGTCGCTGGGCTCAGTGACGTCATCTAAAAGCGCAGTGAATTCATCGCCGCCCAGGCGGGCCAAGCCGTCATGGGTCAACTTGGAATTTACTTCTGAAGCTGAGCGCGCGATGGTATCGGTTTCGCGAAAGCACGCCGCAAGACGCTTCGCTACCTGGATGAGAAGTTCGTCTCCGGCGGAATGGCCCAAGCTGTCATTGAGGACCTTGAAGCCGTCGATGTCGATGAAGAGCACAACGAAGCTGTAATCAGAGTGGCGGCGGGAGCGTATCAGCGAGTGCTGCAGGCGGTCGACAAATAGAGCCCGGTTGGGGAGTTCGGTCAGGCCGTCATGAAGCGCGCGGTGCTCGAGCATCTCCTCGGCGCGCTTGCGCTCGGTGATGTCACGGTTGACGATGACTAGTCTTTCCAATTTGCCATTGCCGTTTTGAATAGGACTGGCGGTAGATTCCAGAATGCGCCAATCGCCGTTCTTGTGACGCATGCGATATTCGAGTGTTTGGCCCCGTCCGGTGGTCCGCGCCTTGGCCGCTGCTTGCTTCACCCGCTCGCGATCCGAAGGATGGATCTGATCAACCGAAGAACTGGCGCTCAACTCTTCTCCTGAATACCCCAACACCTTTTGATAGGCCGGGCTGTTATACAGCCGATTACCGGCCGCATCGACCACGGCAATCATGTCGGCGGCATTCTCGGTGATGAGCTGGAAGAGTTCGTCGCGCTCGGCGAGGTCCCGCCGCACCCGCTGCAGCTGGCGGTGCTGGTACATGGTGTAAATGTCAAAAATCAGAACCAGCGCAGCCAATCCGCGCACCCAATCCTTGATGTCGGTCCAATACTGGGCGTTGACTGCGGAGTCGTGATCGAAAAAAGTGAGGAAGACAATGCCGGCGGTGAGTGAGATCGTAACGATGACGGCGAATCCCCACAGCCACCACTCGCGGCCTTCGATCTGATGGATTTTAAGTGAGGCTATCCCGGGGCTTCTGGGGGAAGCGCGTTGAGATTCGGAAGGCATTTGACGGAAAAGAACAATTCTAGTCTGCAAAAAATCCCGGCCAAGGTTACGTAGGTAGAGTGAGCTTTCGTTCGGTACTACTTGAACGATGAGCCGAATTGCTGAGTTCCCAAAACGGTACAAATACGGAATTGAAATTGCTCGATTCGCCGGTCGGTTAACCGACCGAGAGTTATGATCCTGTTATTACTACCGCTTTTCGTAATGGCTTTCTCTGGGTCGGACAGGATGCCATACTAGAACGCTAATGAATTCTGCCGCAGAAATCCGAGCTCTAGTTGTGACCCGGGACGCCGGGTTAACAACAACATTCACGGAAATTTCCCGGGAGTTCGGGATTACTGCGCAAAGAAGCAGCAACAACAATGGCGGAGTGCCCGAGGAATTGGGTCGTTCGAAGTACGAAGCATTAGTCATCGACTTTGAGACCATTCCCCAAACCGTGGCGATTTTCACTAGCATTCGGCAGAGTCCCGCCAACCGCAACGCGGTGGTTTTCGCAGTGGTTGGAAGCGCCGATACGCGGCAACGCGCACGCGACCAGGGCGCCACATTCCTTTTAGAACAACCCCTGCAAGCAGACGGAATACGGCGCGTGCTTCAGGCTGCATACGGATTGATGACGAGCGAGCGGCGACGCTGCTTCCGATGTGCGGTCGAAGTTCCGGCGCAAATGGTTCGCGCCAGCGGCGAGGAAGTCAGCTGCAAGACGATTAACATCAGTAGCAATGGGATGGCGGTGAGCACTCCGGCTGCATTTGATCTAGGCGAGAAACTTCAGGTCTCGTTAGCGTTGCAGGACTCCGGTTTGCCGATACGCGCGCAAGCCACCGTGGTGTGGGATGACAAGCATGGCAAGACCGGGTTGAGCATGGAATGCGCGAATGCGCTGCTGCAACGGAAGCTTGACTCCTGGCTGGATGACCAATTTAAGTCACGTGTCGGGTGATGATCCTAAATTCAATCACACACGTCTTCTTCCAATTCAAAGTGAAACTCCGAGATCGGTTGCGGTGCCGACACCTCATGCGTAGTATTGAAACGTTTTAGCTGCCGTCTTCGAGGACACGCATGAAACTCGGGCCGCGTCTCGCATTGCCGTTTTTATTTATCGCCGCCAGTTGCGCCGCGCAAACCATTGATGTTGACATCACGCCCGCGCACGAAACCAACCGCTTCATCCCAAACCAAACGCTAGGCGCGGGAATCGACCGCATTTCAGTTGAGGCAATCGACAAAGATCTGACACCCGCGGCCTTGAAGCCGGTGTTCACAGCAGGTTGGGGCCCGGTCACTTATCGCCAGAATACTGAGCTCTTCGTGCAGGCATGGCATTGGAACCCGAAGGGCACGTGGAGCGATCCGAGCGGCAAAGGATATTTCACCGGTGCGACCGATTCAACCGACAACGCTCGTTACTCGTACGGCTACGATTTGCCGCATCGCGGGGTCACTCGCAATGACGGCACGGGCAATAGCGGGTTTTCCCGGCTGACCGATGACGAGTTTTTCAACAGCCACAGGCGATTTCACTCACAACCCAATAACGAGTGACTTGGCAATCGCCAAGAACGCATAAATCAGCCGGTTCAGTCCCACACGGATTATCCAAGAAAACACTTGACATGTGGAGTACTGTTGTAGTTAACTATAACAGTAGCGATCACCGCAGGGTTTTATGAGAGCCAATGGATTCGAACCGAGTACGTCAGCCACTGACCCTGACCTGAGCGCAAAAAGAACATCAACCTTCTAAAGGAGTATGAAACATGAAATCCCTTCGATTTATGTTACCGGTTGTTCTGATGTCACTCTCCACGATGATTTTCGCGCAGATGGACGTGCAAAAATCCGACGCGCCAAAGTCCGACGCGCAGAAGTCTTTCGATCAACTGAAAACTCTGGCGGGTTCCTGGGAAGGCCACGTCACAACCGTTCCGCCCGCACCTGACATAGAAGGCCAGCTCGTGCAGGTCTCGTTTCGCGTCACTTCCAGGGGAAACGCAATCGTGCATGAAATGAAAGGAGCCGGAACGCCCGACGATCCCACGAAGTACGATCATCCGCTTACTATGCTCTACTTGGATAGCGACCGCCTTCTGCTGACGCATTACTGCGACGCCGGCAATCGGCCTCGCATGGTGGCCACACCTTCGCCGGACGGAAAGAAGGTCGAGTTCGAGTTCCTCGACCTCGCAGGCGGGACGGAGTACGGACACATGCACCATGCAGTCTTTACCGCCATTGATGCTAACCATCACACCGAGGACTGGACTTACATGATGCCCGGGGACAAACCCATGCACGCGCACATGGACCTGCAACGGGCAAAATGACGGGAACGCGGGCGGGTGAAGGCACCCGCCCCTACGTGAGCAGGTCGATTCGAGAGAGAACTGGATAACAGGATGGAACGTGAGTGGAACGACAGTCAGCCGATCTACCGCCAGCTTCGCGACCGTGTGGTCGCGAGGATACTCGACGGCGTACTGAAGGAGGGCGATCCGTTGCCCTCGGTGCGCAATGTCGCGGCCGAATATCGGGTCAATCCGCTCACGGTCCTGAAGGGCTATCAGCAACTGGTGGACGAGGGGCTGGTCGAAACCAGGCGGGGTCTCGGCATGTTCATCAATACCGGCGCACGCAGTTTGTTACTGCAGGGCGAACGACAGAAGTTTCTTGGCGAAGAATGGCCCAGGGTGTACGCCACCATTCAGCGGCTCGGCCTGAAACCGGAAGAACTGCTGAATGGCGCAACCGGGTCTAAGTCGAAAGTCAAAGCAAAAAAAGACGAGGAGCGCTGAAGGCATGCCAGTCATAGAAGCACGCGGCCTCCGCAAAGTTTTCGGCACGACAGTTGCGATTGATGGCGTCGATTTGCGTGTCGAAGAGGGACGCATCCTAGGACTGATTGGTCCGAATGGCGCAGGCAAGACTACGGCACTGAATGCGATTCTCGGTCTCACTCCTTACCAAGGACAACTGAGAGTGCTGGGGCGTGACCCGTGGGCGGAGCGCGATCAGCTCATGCGTGATGTCTCGTTCATTGCCGATGTCGCCGTACTGCCGCGCTGGATGCGGGTTTCGCAGGCGCTGGATTACGTTGCCGGCGTGCATCCGCGATTTGATCGCCCGAAGGCGGAAGCTCTTCTGGCGAAGACGACGATCAAGCATGCGAGCAAGATCCGGGAATTATCAAAGGGCATGGTGACGCAACTCCACCTGGCGCTGGTCATAGCGATTGACGCCAGATTGCTGGTGCTGGACGAGCCGACGCTTGGGCTCGACATCCTGTTTCGCAAGCAGTTCTACGATTCACTACTCAACGACTACTTCGATCGCAGCCGCACAATTGTCGTCTCCACCCATCAGGTGGACGAGTTGCAGCAAATCCTGACGGATTTGATGTTCATCGATCGTGGACGAATCGTGCTGAGTTGCAGCATGGAAGAATTCGAGTCGCGATATATGGAAGTGACAGTCAACCCCGACCAACTCGCCGCGGCACGCGCGCTCAAGCCGATGTATGAGCGCCAAGTGTTCGGGCGCAGCATTCTGTTGTTCGATCGCGGCGTCAATAAGAACATCGATCGTCAACAACTTGCCTCGCTCGGCGAAGTGCGCACACCCAGCATCGCTGATTTGTTCGTGGCAGTCTTAGGCAATCAGGCGGGCATGGCACAAGGAGCCACTAGATGAACACTCAATCGAACGCCGTGCCTGAGGCTTCGTTCCAGTCGCATGGTGTCGCGCCGATGGCCATCTCGCCGGTCCGGATCTTATATTGGTCGATTCGACGAGAACTATGGGAGAACCGTTCCATCTATATTGCGCCGCTGGCCGTCGCCGCCTTGTTTCTGTTCGGCTTCGCGGTCAACATGTTTACTCTGCGGCATCGTATCGACGCATCCGCTCTGGACCCGGCGCAACAGCATCATGTGCTCGCCACGCAGTACGAATTAGCGGCGGCCCTGATCATGGGCACGGCTCTTATCGTGGGAATTTTCTACTCTCTCGATGCCTTGTATGGAGAGCGCCGCGATCGCAGCATTCTTTTCTGGAAGTCACTTCCGGTTTCCGATCTCACCACCGTGCTTTCCAAGCTCGCCATTCCCATTGTCATTCTGCCGCTTCTCAGTTTCGCCATCACGGTTGCCACGCAGTTCATCATGCTTCTGCTGAGCAGCACAATACTCGCGGGAAGCGGCGTGAACATAGCAACGCTGTGGAAAGAGGCGTCGTTCTTTCAAGTGTCGTTCGCGCTGCTTTATCACCTTCTCACGGTTCATGGTCTGTGGTACGTGCCAATCTACGGCTGGCTGCTGCTGGTTTCGGCCTGGGCGCCGCGAGCGCCATTTATATGGGCCTTCTTGCCGCCGTTCGTGATCTGCGGACTGGAGAAGATCGCCTTTAACACTTCGTACTGCCTGAACATGCTGCTGTACCGTTTGACAGGGCCCGAGGCTCCCGCAGCAACGTCTATGGCGCCGGGCGGCGCCTCGATGGATTTCATGGCAACCCTCATTCCGGACCATTTTTTCAGCACGCCTGGTCTGTGGACCGGGCTTGTAGTGGGCGCGGCATTTCTCTTTGGAGCGGTGCGGCTGCGCCGACATCACGGACCGATCTGATTCGTGGACGCCGAAGCTTTGAGAGAGTTGCGGGCGGCTGCCGTCCCTTTAGTTGACTTCCATTCTTAAGCCAGATTGGCGTGAATGCCAAAACCTTCGGCGAGTTTGCGGAGTTGTTTATCTCTTGTCCACAGAAGAGTGGGCGGGTTGATAAGGACGGACGCTATCAAGTGTGCGTCGATGAGACCGATACCCCGGCTATACAAGCTTCGAGCTTCAATCGTGAGCCGCACTTCGTTCAACTGCGCCACCCGCACCTGCGGCAAAAGATCCAGGAGTGCAAGTGTCTGAGTGCGCTCCTGCAGGGATCCAAGCGCAAGTTCCGCAATGATGAACGGATGGATCACAACATTCCCGTCTTGAAGATGCTTACGCAATTCCTTGTTTCCCGAACGGAGATGGTCGATCCAAATAGATGTATCGGCGAGAATCAATCCGGCCGTACCCTGCGGCGGGGAACATTCTTCACTTGCGGCATGGTGCCTCCCAAGGACGCCAATCGGCGGGCGCTTTCTCGCTCGATGAGCGCCTTGAGAGCTTCACGAATCAACGCGGTTTTTTCCGCTACGCCAGTAAATTCCTGGGCAATGCGTACGAGATCGTCATCCAGTGCCAGAGTTGTTCTCATGGGAATTCCTAGGACACCAATTATAGCATCATACGATGTCATATTACGTGCTTTAGACCAAGGCAACCATTCAGAACAGGCGGGCAACTAAAAAATTAGTTGACCTTTTTAGGGGCTGGTAAGTCTAAGAAACATTGAGGGATTTTTAGAGGGCGAAGCGTGCCGCGAAAGCAATCCGCAACACTCACCGAAGCTGAGCTGCGCATCATGAATGCCTTGTGGCAGAAGGGCCCGGGCACGGTACAGCAGGTACTGGACTGGCTGCCGGAAAAGCCGGCGCTGGCCTACAACTCGGTGTTGACCACGGTCCGCATTCTGGAGCGCAAGGGCTATGTGGGACACATAAAGGATGGCCGAGCCCACGTGTACCAGGCGCTGGTCGGGCAGCAGGAGGCCAGCCGCTCCGAGATCCGACACCTGGTCAGCCGCTTTTTCAGAGATTCCCATGGGGCGCTGTTGCTGAACATTCTTCACGATGACGACATTAATGAGAGGGAAGTGAAGCGCTTGCGCGAAATGCTCGGCTCCGGTGGCGACTCTTCTACAAACGCCAAGGGCGGAAGGAAATGATAGCGCTCGACTTTCAATCAGTTGCCCAGATCGTCGCCAGCCGTGGGCTGAATACGGTGATCGAGGGATTGCTGCTCGCCGGGTTGAGCTGGGGCGTTCTGTATTGCTTTAGCGCGGCCAGGTCCGGCACTAGTTCAATGACGCGCTTCGCAGTGTGGTTCTCTACTTTGCTGGTGATTGCCGGACTGCCGCTGCTCGGGCGCAGCAGCTCGCCATTGGTTGCTTCCAACTTACGTGTTCCGGAGCTGATGCTTTCGAGCGCGTGGGCGATGGGATTGTTTGCGGCGTGGGCCGTGATTTCGGGTGGGCTTTTGATCCGCCTGAGTTTTTCTTTGTGGCATGTGTATCGACTCCGAAGTGAATGCCGCGAGATCGATGGCGCGTCGCTTGCCTCGTCAGTGGAACCCGCGTTGGGGGAGGTTCTTGAGCAATTTCCACGCATGCGGCGGGTGAAGCCTTTAGTTTCGGACCGCGTTCGCGTGCCAACCGCGCTAGGATTTTTCCGTCCGGCGGTTGTGCTTCCGGCGTGGGCGTTGCGGGATCTTTCTGCGGATGAGCTGAGGGTGATCGTCCTGCATGAGCTCGCGCACCTGCGTCGTTGGGATGACTGGACCAATCTGGCGCAGAAATTTGTGAAAGCTCTGTTCTTCTTTCATCCGGCGGTGTGGTGGATCGACAGCCGGCTGGCGTTGGAACGCGAAATTGCTTGCGATGACATGGTGCTTGAGCAGACCGCGAATGCCAGGACGTATGCAGCGTCATTGGTCTCGGTTGCGGAAAGAGTATTCGCGGAAAAAATGCGTATGGGAAAAGCGCTGGCGCTGGCACAGAGTGCACTTGGTCGAGTGCGGGAGGTTTCACTGCGGGTGGCGCAGATTCTCGACCCCAAGCGGCCGCAGACGACTCATGGCTGGCGACCAGCGTTGGCGATGATTGGCACGCTGGCGGTAATCACAGTGGGTGCGATGCCGTATGCGCCGGAGCTGATCAGTTTTCAAGGGAGAGTTCAGCCGGTGGTTACGGCGGGGGCCAGCGGCGTGAGTTCGATTCCGATCACGGCCGCGTCGTTACGATGGGCGGGTGAGGGCACCCGCCCCTACGTGGACAAGGGTGGGAATTCTTCGGCTTTGCTCAGAACAGGAGCGCGATCCCGGCGGTGGACGGGCGAGGATCCTTCGACTTCGCTCAAGGCAAGCGCTCGTCGCTCCATTTCGGGTGAATCACGAACGGCTGCCCGTCAGCTGGTGATTCCGGCGAAGGCGACGCTGCGTCGTTCAAGTCGTGGGCCAAAGATCGTAGTGGCGATGGCGAAAGCGTCCGATCGCATGCAGTCGGCTGAGACGCTGCTGGTTCTGCATTCATCGCAATTCGATGAATCGGATTCAACGGTGTGGATGTTGACGGTATGGAGAGTGAGAACGGCAGATGGTGAGCAGCAGACACTTCAAGAGACCATCGTGATGAACTTACTTTGATCGCGAAGAAGTGATAGCAAAATTTTTTGAGGGCAATAACTAAATCATTAGTTGCACAACAAAGGAGAGAAACAAACATGAGCTGGTTTGAGCAATTACGGCTTGAACAATTAAGAAAGACAGCAACCCGGCGCTTCCTGGTGCCGTTGGTGGCGATTGGGGCAACGGTTTCGCTGGCAACGTATGAATTCGCCAAGCCGGCGAACGCTGCGGCTCCAACCCCAGCACCCGCGGCAGCGGCACTGGACGACAACAGCGTCAGCGCGCTGCTTGCGCTGGATCATGCGATGGAAACGGTGGCGGCGCGGGTCACGCCTGCGATCGTCAACGTGACTGTGACTTCGAAGACTTCGCCGGACAATGACGATGCCTCAGCGCAGGACAACAGTGATAATGACAATGACGGTGACTCGAACGGCATGCAGCAGTTTTTCGGACAACAGTTCGGGCAGCAGTTCGGTAAGCGATTCTTCCAGATGCAGCCGCAGCAGCCGCAGATCGAGCACGGGCTCGGCAGCGGCGTAATTATTTCGCCCGATGGTTACATCGTCACCAACAAT
>Ga0102924_1001082_pt1 | contig 32154 bp, 15 predicted proteins | sample PaiPotPPM11metaG_FD_80116 | JGI IMG/M metagenome (GOLD analysis project Ga0102924, IMG submission 80116) | Iron sulfur acid spring bacterial and archeal communities from Banff, Canada, to study Microbial Dark Matter (Phase II) - Paint Pots PPM... ... | reverse complement strand
GCTCCTGCCTCGCTCCCCCCGCGCCAAAGGAGCAACACGCAGAAAGGAGGAAGTCGGTTTCAGTAACATTTTCATTTGAGGGAACCATTTGCCTTCAGTAACATTTTCATTTGACTTGACACGAATCATAGCAATATTTGGGGATATTTGCGAGTAGCTCTTTGGGTATGATATCGACGATCAGAGTATGTAAAAGCCACTTGCCCTCTTTATCTTGCAGTACCATCCTGAAGGAAGCTTGTGGCACTGCACTGAGCTGCTCCGTCAATTCCATGAGTTGAATATATCCAGTATCCATTAGAAATCCTTTTTCTAGAGAATGAAGGCCCACTTGAAAATACTTCTACTATTCGCTCTCCGCCGCTGCGAAAATTTGCCCTTCCCCGACGATCACGCTGCCTTTCTGGCGCACGATCAGTTTGCCGAACGGGTCTTGAATGCGCCAGAGTCTGGGTACTGACTTGGCGCAGTCGTAGACGACGTAGAGCCAGTAGCGGTCGCGCAGATTGCAGGCCCGGATATACTCGTTCTCGGTCAGTTCAACGTCGCCGATGCCCGCGCGCCCTTTGACTTCGATGGCCAGGACGTTTCCAGAGGGGCGGTGCGAGCGCAGGTCAAAGCCTGGCCAGGCTTCCAGTCCTGCTGCCAGCGCCTGCTCTGCCGTCGAAACATCATGGACGATAGCCCCTAGCGCCTCCTCATACGCCCGCACCGCCTGCATGGCGGTGGCTTCTACGTTGGCATCGTAGCGCTTCTGATCTTCGGGATCGCCGGAGGGCACGATAAGCGCGTGGGCCAGGAAGGTGACCTCACCGGACATAATCAGCTCTGGCTCGCGCCGCAGCACAGCCAGGGCCTCGCCCCTGCGCGCTTGCAGCTCGCGCTGGCGAGCTTTGATTTTCGTCAGTTCGCCCTTCGCATGATGATTGCCGTTGCTGGCTTTCTCGCTCAGTCGGCTGCGTGCCTCGGCCAGTTCCGCCGCCTGGTAGGCGAAGCCTCGCTCCAGAAAGGTGGTGCGCTCAGGCAGGCTCTGGCGCAGGCGTTCGCGGTGCTGCTCGGCTGCGTTTTCGGCAATGTGTGAGAGCGCGTAGGCGTGGGTCAACTCGCGCGAACGGTCAGCGGTGGCGGCAAAAAGAACGGCTGACGCGGGCAGGTAATCGCCGCCACGAAGGAGCAAAAGCTGTTCGGCGGGACACTCAACCACGTCGCCACCCTCCTCGTGCTTGAGACCGACCAGGCGGTATTCCACCACCTCGCCCCGGCTCAGCGCGCGCAGCGTTGGATCAGCCTGCCGCGTGATTACCACCTGCGCCAGGTGATAAAAATAGGGTCGCTGCGCGGTAGGATCGACGAAGATGGCTCCTTGCAAGGCTTGCCTGCTGAAGCGATCGCAGAAGTAGGCACGCAGGCGGTCGAAGGCAGGCTCACCCGGATGCAGGAACATGGCCCATGCGCCATTGCGCGGCGGGTAGACCGTAAAGCGGTCGCGCACGGGCAAGGGGTAGGTCTCAAGGATGGGCAGCAGCCAGTCCATCGCGCCGGGTTTGAGCGGGCGCAGGGTGAAGATGCCACCTGTGTCGCCCTCAATACCGATGTCGATGAGCGGGGCCGCACGCTCGATGAAGTGGCGCACGTACCCCGGCAGCAACCGGCGGTAGGTTTCCTGCTCCATGTCCGCTCGCAAGCGCGGCAACTGGCTCTTGACGGTTCCACCATCGCCGTAGATGGACTGCTCGCGCGCCTCGAGCGCTCGCACCTGCGCGGGAGTGAGCTTGCCCTCGATGCGCTGCTCGACGGCGCGCTCGTCGCTAGAAGACGCGATCTGTTCCATGTACTCGCGCAGCGATAGCCCCTCGAACAGCTTCCCGATCACGTCGAAGACCTTGTCGTTGCCCAGTTCCCTGCGAATATCTTCCAGCTTCCTGAGCAGGGTCAGCAGGACGCGGCCCTCGCGGGTTTTGCCGGCCACCAGGTTGAGGATGACCACGGGATCGTGCTTCTGTCCGTAGCGATGGATGCGCCCCATCCGCTGTTCCAGGCGCGCCGGGTTCCAGGGGATATCGTAGTTGACCATCAGCCAGCACACCTGCAGGTTGATGCCTTCACCGGCGGCATCCGTCGCCACCAAATAAAGCGCGCCACCCTCTTCAACCGGACGGCGGAAGGAGGCGACCTGTTCTTCACGCTCCTGGTAGTTCATGCCGCCGTGGATCTGCGCGATCTGTCCAGTGAAGCCCATGCCTTCCAGGCGATGCACCAGGAACTCCAGCGTGTCGCGATGTTCGGTGAAGATGATCAGCTTCTCCTGCTGGTAGCGCGGATCGCGCAGGATCTCACGCAGTTTCTCAAACTTGGACTCTTCTCCATCGGCATAGACGCGCCGCGCCAGATCGAGCAGCCATTGCACCTGCGTCAGTTCTTGCTCGAGATCGGCAAGTGAGGTTGCCAGCACGCCGCCGAGCAGCTCGTCCTCGCTGCGTTCGTGTTCTTCCTCGCCATCGACCACCTCCTCTTCATCGGCGGTGGTCACATCCAGCGTATCTTTGGCCTCGTCCAGCGAGCGCTGCAATGCTTGCAACTGTGCCTGTGTGAGTCGGCCGCTGCGCATGTCGCCAATCAACTTTTCAAGCTTGCCGGCCCGGCGCTCTATTGAACGCAGCAGAGCATAGGTGGAGCTGGCCAGGCGGCGCTGGAAAACGCTCATCGCCAGGCGCGCCGCGGAGCGATTGAGCGTGCGCGCCCGGTTATAGTTCGTCTGAATATACTGCGTCGTGGCGTCGTACAACTGCTGTTCGCTGAACTCGCCCTGGGTGAGCTTATAGCTCAGGGTATCGGAGATGCGCTGCGGGTAGAGCGCGCGCCCGGCAAAATCGACCAGCTCCTCCTTGGTGCGGCGCATGAAATGGTGCCGGCGGGCATCCGACGGGTACGCGTTGAAGGCGTCGATGGTGGAGAGCGCGTCGGGTTCCAGCAGTCGCCACAGGCAGTAGTAGGGAAAATCTTTCCCCATATGCGGTGTGGCCGTGAGCAGCAGCAGGTGATGGGCGGCCCAGGAGAGCGCCCATCGCTCATCATCGCCTGAGAGGCCAGCAAGAGCTTCCGCCAGGCGATAGCGATCCGTTTTACGCATGCGCAGGTCGGCTTCGCGATCCGCAGCGAGTTTGTGCGCCTCGTCGAACGCGACGAGATCATAGGGCAGGACGCCCTCTTCTTGCAGGCGGCTGAACATGCGCTCGCCGGCCAGCGTATCGACACTGGCGATCAGCAGGTCGCTCCGCAGCCCGGTGAACGGGTTGCCGGAGCGAGCCTCACTGCCGGTTACGATGCGGAATGGCAGGTTGAAGAGCGTGCGCAGCTCGCGTTCCCAGTTGCCTACCAGCCCGGCGGGCGGCACGATAATGACGCGCGAAATGAGGCGACGCGAGAGCATCTCTCGGATATAGAGGCCGGTCATGATGGTCTTGCCCGCTCCGGCGTCGTCGGCCAGTAAGAAACGCAGCCGCGTTTGCTTGAGCAAGTGGTCGTAGACGGCGATGCGCTGGTGCGGCAGCGGGTCAATGAGCGAGATCTCGGTGGCAAAGGCCGGGTTGAAGAGGTATCCGTAGGTGAGCCGCTGGCCTTCCACGACTGTACGCACGATTTCAGCATCAGCCGCGAAGTCGATGTTGGGCGGTATGTCCGGTTCGGGCGCAATCTGGTACGGTATTTCTGCCTCACGTACCTGGCGTGTAGCAATGCGGCGCTCACCCCTGGTGTGCCTGTCAGCGCTCGTGGGGATGTGTTCGCGTTCCAGATAGCCGTCCAACTCACGCTCCTACTCTCACCGTCTCACTGTCGCATTCGAGATGTTTGTGGGTTCGATTATAGCGGGTTGAACATAACTGGTCAATACGGGAGAATAGCTGCGAATTGCGTTCGCAAAGCGAAACACTTTTCTATTGTACAGTTTCCGAAACGCACCTCTCTTAATTCATTACTCTGAATCTGAGCAGTTCGGTTCGTACCATGTGGAAAATTATAGGGTAAAAGTCCCACTGGCTTCTAAATTCTTGCTCGAATCGCGTTTCTTGGATAGAGTTCAGGCACAGGTAACATAGTGGGGTGTGGCTATGGTATGAAACACACTCGGAATATTGAAGAGTTAATTGAACAATTTATGCTGATTTCTCCCGAACTCATCAGGAATAAGACCAGAGAGCAATGCGTCACGGCTTACCCTTCTGCTCAAATGCTTTCAACTTGAAGGGATACCCCCACTGCTGAAGTTGATCTTCTACAGGACTTTGACGAACAGCGTGCAAGCTACTACCAGGCGCTCTCACTATTGTAAGATGCGGAGCTAGTCAGTGAGACAGCTTTACAGACGAGGGATTTCTGATGAGCCAGAAATCCTCGACTGCGAACAGCTTATACAACAAGCGAGGGAGGACATTGCGTGAAAGTGGTTCGTCACCCCATACTCGCAATCGCTGTGATCGTCGTACTCAACTTTTTGATTGGTCTTGCTACCACCCTTTGGGTCATTGGCCTATTTCTCCTCTATTTTGGTATCGCTCGTATATTCTTCAAATATATCAGGAGAGCCATCGCAATAGGATTATTTGTATTCATTTTCATCCATTTCGGATGGGTTGCGGCTTTTGGTTTCATCTTTCTCAACATTGGAGTTCCACTCTCCAGTCGGCCTCAAAGTGACAAGCACACCAAAGAACTGAGCAGGCCAGACCACCCCAGCGAGGCCGATCAACAGGCTGCCCAGGCTACCCTGCACAAACTGCTTGACGAACTGGCCTTGCAGAACGACGTGGACAGCGGTTTAAATAAAGGTTCTGAGAAGAATGATAAACGAGTGGACGAGAGAGATAGGTTTGATGCATTTACAGTGCAAGCACGGACAGTCTTGGGCCTTGCTCAAGAAGAAGCTCAACGCTTCCAGCACAGTTACATTGGGACCGAACATCTCTTACTCGGCCTGATAGGTGAAGGTGAAGGCGTTGCTGCCAAAGTCCTGAGTAATTTTGGCGTTAGACTCGACAAGATTCGTAGCGCTGTAGAATTTATTATTGGTCGTGGGGATCACATTGTGCCGGGTGCAATCGGTCTGACTCCCCGCGCCAAGAGAGTGATCGAGCAGGCCGCAGATGAAGCGCGCCGCCTAAATCATACGTATATTGGGACCGAGCACCTGCTGCTCGGCCTGGTGAGTGAAGGTGAAAGCATCGCTGCAGGGGTCCTGGAAAGCTTGGGAGTGAACCTGGAGGATGTACGCGAGCGGACGATGAAGGTTCTTGGCTTGGGCCATGAAACTTCCTCTCAATCAGAACGGCAGGAGCCTGTGCAACCTTTCAGTTACACCGGAGAGCAGGAGAACGAGGAGAAGCAAGAGAAGGGCTTGGGTTACACGACTGAAAAGAGAGAATCCAGTAGGCTTGAAGTTAGTCCGCCCATCCGGCTGTTCATTAGTTCGACCTTCGCCGACTTTGTCTTCGAGCGCGACGTGCTGCAACGTGCGGTCTTTCCTCGTCTGCGCGCCCTCTGCGCAGCCCAGGGCTGCCGCTTCCAGCCGATTGATCTGCGCTGGGGCGTGAGTCAAGAGGCAGGCAACGAAAAACGAACGCTGGCAATCTGTCTTGAGGAGATCGCCCGCTGTCAGCGACTCTCACCTGACCTGAACTTCCTGGTTCTCCTGGGTGATCGCTACGGCTCCTGCTTCCTGCCGGAGCGCATCCCATCTCAGCAGGTGGCTCGTCTTTTACCCCACCTTGCACCCGCAGAGCGCGCCCGCTTCATTCAGACGTATACTGAAGATCAGTACATTCTGCTCCCGGCCTACGCTGAAGATCACAACGCTCTGCCACCTGAATACGTTTTATTGCCCGCTGCAAGAACAAAAGAGGTGCGCCAGGAGGAAAATCTCGATCTCACCACGACGGAAGAGGTGGTAGACGCTGATGCTGCAAGAACAGAAGAGATGCGTCAGGAGGAAAATCGGTTGCGGATGGCGCTCGTACAGGCGGCACAGAGGGCAGGCTTCTCCGAGCAGGAACGTCTGCCCTTTCTGGCGTCAGCGACGCACCTGGAAATCCAGCGGGGACTTCTGGATACGGGTTGCGACCCGGCGGCTACTGTTTGCGCCTTTCGGATGACCACTGGCATCGCGTCAGGAGAATCAGCAACAGGCCTGGAGGTAGAGTCGCCTGAGCAGCGAGCACAACTGGAGGCACTCAAGTTGGCAGTCGAACGGCGTTTGGACGGTCGTGTCTTGCGATACAAGGCACTGAACGAAACTGCCGGACCGAGTACAGATCAGAGCAGAGAGGCACGCGAAGATGCCTTGGCAAAGCTGTTCTTGGCGCTGCTTGAACCACGGGTACGAGACGCACTCGCCCGTCGGCATGCCGCTGCACAGATGCGAGATCCTGTAGCCGAGGCAAACGAGCAATTTGTTGCCGCACGCACGTCGGTGGTGATCGGACGCGAGGTCGTACTGGAAAAGGTGGCAAGCTATCTGACCGGACAGACGCCACGACCGTTGGTGGCGACCGGGGAATCCGGGGTCGGCAAGTCCACGCTGCTGGCGCGGGCGGTAGAGAACGCGGCCCAGAGGTATCCGCATGCCGTGATCGTAACGCGCTACGTCGGTATCACACCAGGAACGAGCAGCTTGACCGCTCTGCTCTCGGGACTGCGCCACGAGATTGCAGAGCGGTACGGGCAATCGGTGCCCGAGCCCCTGGGTGATCTTTCCCAGCTTGTGGCTGCCTTCGCGAATCAGCTACGAACACTGAAGGTGCCCGCGGAGCGTCCGCTTTTTCTCTTTGTGGATGCGCTGGATCAGTTGGGAGTCAAGCCGCATCGGGTGGACTGGTTGCGGAACACGCTCTCGCCGAACATACGCCTTGTGGTGTCAACTCTTGCTGACCGGGAAGAATTGGCTATCCTGCGCACCTGGCTGCCTTCGCAACAGATACTCCAGCTAGAGCCTCTCACCCTTACGCAAGGGGTAGACGTGCTGCGTCAATGGCTTGCAAACGAGAGGCGGCAGCTCACCTCTATCCAGACAGCAGCGGTGCTGGATGGGTTTGCATCTTCGTCAGAGGATACAAAAGAGATGGGCACGCCGCTCTACCTCCGCCTGGCCTTTGAACAGGCGCGCACCTGGCGATCTTTCAATATGGTAGATCCGCTCCCGCCCACTGTTCCAGCCCTCATACAAGGGTACCTCAGGCGGCTGGAGAAGCCAGGACAGCACGGGCAGGTACTGGTGGCATACGCGTTGGGATACATAGCAGCAGCGAAGCACGGTCTAGCAGAGGACGAGCTTCTCGACCTGCTCTCACGTAGTGAGAGTGTTCGCAAGGCCCTGCATCGGCTAGGCCCAGGATCTCCAGCAATCGTGGCACAGCAGCCACTGCCGATGGCGCTCTGGGCACGGCTCTCCGCCGACCTGGAACGCTACCTCACAGAGCGTGAGGCCGATGGAGCGCGGCTGGTCACATTCTACCACCGGCAGGTGCATGAGGAGGTGGAGGAACGCTACCTGCGCAAAGCCGGGAGGCGGGCGGCAAGACACGCGGAGCTGGCGGCATACTTTAGCGATCAGCCCTACCGGCTGAGCGCGGATGGTGCAGGGGTATGGAACCGGCGTAAACTGGCGGAACTTGCCTACCAGCAGGCGGGAGCAGGACCCGAGGCTCACCGGGAATTGGGAACCACGCTGACCGACGGGCGCTTTCTGGAGGGAAAACTGACGGTCGAGGGGGTCGCCGCCACGCTGGATGATCTAGAGCGCGCACCCGGTGATGCGGCGAGCTCGAGGATCGCCAGCGCAATCCTCGCAGGCTCCGCCGTCCTCACGAGGGAGCCTGCGGAACTGCCAAATCAGATCACCGGGCGCGTTGGCGCAGTGGAGTGTCTGCATCACCTGCAGGAGCGGCCGACAGCCTGGCTGCGATTGCGCTCGCAGTCACTTACCGCGCTCGATTCCGCCCAGATACATATCCTCCAAGGTCACACCGGCAGTGTGACAGGATGTGCGCTCAGCGCGGATGGGCAGCTAATTCTTTCTGCTTCCCGAGACAAGATGCTACGCCTGTGGGATACTGCTACCGGCCAGTGCCTGCGCGTCTTCGAGGGCCACACCAAGCCGTTGAGTAGCTGTGCGCTCAGTGCGGATGGGGATCTCGCCCTCAGTGCTGAAGATCACTTCTACGAGGGAGGCCACTTCTCCATCGGTCACAGACTGCGCTTGTGGAACACCGCAACTGGTCAATGCCTGCGTGTCTTCGAGGGTCATGAAAAAAAAGTAGCCAGCTGCGCACTCAGTGCGGATGGGCGGCTGGCTCTCTCAGCCTCATGGGACAACACGCTACGCCTGTGGGATACCTCCACCGGTCAGTGCCTGCGCACCTTCGAGGGCCATACTCGGGACGTGAGCGACTGTGCGCTCAGTGTGAATGGGCGGCTGGCCCTTTCCGCCTCGTGGGACAAGACGCTGCGCCTGTGGGACACTGCTAATGGTCAGTGCCTGCGCGTCTTCGAGGGTCATGCGAGTCACGTAGACAGCTGTGCGCTCAGTGCGGATGGGCGTCTGATCCTCTCTGCTTCAATGGACAGGACGCTGCGCCTATGGGATACCTCCACTGGCCAGTGCCTGCGCATCTTCGAGGGTTACACGAGCCCTGTGATAAGTTGCGCGCTCAACGCAGAGAAACATCTTGCGCTCTCCTCCTCCACATTTGGCGACCTGGCACTGTGTCTATGGGATACCTCCACTGGGGAGCGCCTGCGCATCTTCGAGGGTCACGCAGGTTCGGTAGGCAGTTGTGCGCTCAGCAAGGACGGGCGGCTGGCTCTCACCGCCTCCGGCGATCGTACACTCCGCCTATGGAAGATTGCCGCTGAGCGATCTCCCCGTGAGCTGGAAGGCCGTAGGGGTCCGGTTGCTTGCTGCGCCATCAGCGCAGATGGGTACCTTGCTCTCTCCACTTCGGCTGACAATACGTTACGTCTATGGAATTCCTCCACTGGTCAGCACCTGAACGTCCTCGCGGGTCACGCACGCTCTGTAGTGAGTTGTGCGCTCAGTGCCAATGGAGGGTTGGCACTCTCCGCTTCAAGCGACAAGACGCTGCGCTTGTGGGATACTGCTGCCAGTCGGTGCTTGCAAGTCCTCCAAGGTCATAGCAGGGAAGTGGATGACTGCGCGCTGAGCGCGGATGGGCGTCTAGCTCTTTCTACTTCGTGGGACAAACTGCTACCCTTGCTGCCCTTCTGGAACACACCTACATTGCGCCTGTGGGATACTGCTACTGGCGAGTGCCTTCGTATTATCAAGAGCCACTCCTACCGGAGCCACTGCGCGCTGAGCGCGGATGGACGGCTGGCCCTCACTGCCTCCACTGATTACATATTGCGGCCGTATAAACTCACACTGATGTTATGGGATACTTCTACAGGGAAGGTTTTGCGCGTCATCAAGGGTCCCAACGTTCCGGTGGAAAAGTCCTGCGCGCTCAGCGCAGATGGGCACTTTGCCCTCTGCGCTTTAGGTGACAGAACTCTGCGCTTGTGGGACACTGCAAGCGGCCAGTGCCTGCATGTTCTCAAGGGCCATACTTCAGAGGTGACCTACTGTGTGCTCAGCACGGATGGGGGTCTGGCTCTCTCCACCTCCAGCGATTGCACCCTGCGCCTGTGGAGTACCGTCAGCGGGCAGGAAATCGCACGCTGGACGCACGATGCTGCCCTACGGTCTTGCGCCTTGAGCCGGGATGGGAGGCTAGCAGTAGCCAGCGACGCGCTGGGGGGTGTTCACTTTCTGGAGGTGGTGGACGTGGCAGGGGCAGAGAATATAGCTGCCGTAAAACAGCCTTTGAGCCGATTGGCTGAGAGGTCGCAGAGCAAGCCTAGCCTGTTGCGATGGCCCTTCAGGCGGCACAGCGTTTGAACGATTTTGAGAAGCGAGAACATTCATGTAGCGTTCACATCTTCGCGCCCAAACGTTCTCTTTAAGATCGAAAGTACTATGCGATTTGCCGATGATAAAGCTCACTCTTAGCCATAGTAGTAACGGCCTTGCCAGGTCAGGGCCTACATATCGGTTCGTAGGGTCGATCCGGAGGAAGGTAGGAACTCCATTCCTTCTGCGTTAGATTGCGGCCAGCAGCATCGCATAAGACCTGAACCCACGATGCAACGTTGACATTCCATAGGTCGATATAGCTCGTGCCGGTATTCTGCGGGTCGTCATAGTTCGTTGCAAGTGTATGTCCGTCTGGGCTGAAGATCGCCAGGTCGGCGCCATCACCCAGGGAGGTCATCTGGACACCCTGAGCCACCGACCAGAGGATTGCTTTATCCCCAGCAGCAGAGGCGAGTACCTGCCCGTCCGTGCTGAAGCTAACACTCATCGGCTCGTATATGTGGCCGGTCAATTCCTCGACCTCGGTACGCTTAGTCAGGTCCCAGATGATGACCTTGCAGCCCGCACATCCCAGGGCAGTAAATGAACCTTCCTGTGCGGTCACCGCAAACGTATGCCCATCAGGGCTAAAGGCAATATTTTTCACTGTACCGGCAGGGGTAGTGCTTGGCATGGTGAAAAGCTTGGTATGCTGAGCGACATCCCAGAAGATGATGTCGCCAAAGCCACCTGAGGCGAGGATCTTCCCATCAGGGCTGAAGGCAAGAGTGCTTATGCCTGCGGTGCCACCGGGAGTAAGAGTGGCGAGTTGTTCATATCTCATCGTATCCCAAAGAATAATGGGAGGGTTCCATGCAGCGGTTGCGAGAGTGCGCCCATCAGGGCTGAAGACAAGGCTAGTTACCTGGGCGGTATGACCGGCGAGAGTAGTCAATCGTTTATATCCAGCCACATCCCACAAGATAACATCATTGCCACCGTCAGCAGTTGCGAGCATATGACCATCAGGGCTAAAAGCGACGAGACGAGCGGCGCCAGCTAGTGTGACGAGCTGGGTACGCCGAGCTACATCCCAAAGGACGACTTTGTCTGTTTCAGCCTCGGCGAGCAGACGTCCATCCGGGCTGAAGGCTAGGCTCAGCACTGTGTTTCGTGTGGATAGGCTGCCAAGGAATAGCTTGTTCCTCCCGACGAGGTTCCAGAGAATGATGTTGGTGTCATCACTACCGGATGCCAGTGTCGATCCGTCCGGGCTAAAAGCGAGGCTGTTTACCTCGGCGGTATGACCGATCAGGGTCGTCAGCCGTTTGTGGCTGACGACATCCCACAAGATGACATTCTTGCCTCCATCCGCAGTTGCAAGCGTATGTCCATCCGGGCTGAAGGCGAGGTCATATACATCGCCTGTAGCGACAAAACTAGCCAGTTGTGTGTGTTGAGCGACATCCCAGAGAACGATTTTGGCATCATGTCCCCCCGAGGCGAGGATCTTCCCATCCGGGCTGAAGGCCAAGCTATAGACGCCGCGGGTGTGACCACCTTGTAGATCAGCAATTTCGGTCCGTTTTGCGATGTCCCAAAGTATAATGTCACCTCCGAGCGGCCCTTCTGCAGCGATCATGCTACCATCTGGACTAAAGGTAAGAGAGAATATCCCGCTTCCCTTTGGTAAGGGCAAGGAAAGGATTTGGACGTGCTTGATCACATCCCAGAAGATGACACTAGAATCTCCCAATCCTGAACCAAGTGCAAGGGTATGTCCATCAGGACTGAAGGCAATCAAGCCGCTATTGCCGGGAAAGGTTGCAAGTTGAAGGTGTCTGGCTGTATCCCAGAGGATGCCTTTCTTCTCACCAGCTACGGCAAGCATTTTCCCATCTGGACTGAGGGCAATCGCGCCGCTATTGTTAGGTAATTTCCAGGTGATGCGCGGAGTGCCTCGGGCTACATCCCAAAGTGTAACATTCTGACTGCTTGAGGCGAGAATACGCCCATCACGGCTGAATGCCAAGCCTCTTATTGGTCCACTGTTACCGCTAAGGAATCGGTCAATATGTTGAACGCGGTCTAGCTGATGCATCAGGCTGGTCCGCGCTTCAGGAGTATCTCGGGTTTTAAAGGCTGCAATACTGAGCAGCGCTGCAAGCTGCGGATTGCCGCTCGCCTGCAAGTCAGCCTCGGTGGCTAACTGACGTGAAACCGCGGTAGCAAGATTGTCTTGCGCTTGTTGTGTTGCCCTTTGCTGGCCCTGATACAGTGTATAGCTCAGGAATGACAAAATGAGTGTCACGATAAGCCCAAACGTGACTGCACCAAACGCAATGCGCTGGCGGGTCACGGCAACGCGCCTGCTGCTCGTGATGTAACGTAATTGCAGCTCTGATAGGCTTGGTTTCTTGTCAGCGGCAGTAGCCTGGTCTCGCCACTGTTCTGCTTTCTCTAGATCATTTCCACGAAGGGTAAAGCTGGAGTTATATCCGTTGTTCTCCCACTCACGAGCGCGCACTAACAACCGACTGCTCATGCGTATATATTCAAGATCGGTGTCAAGTGCCTCGATAAGCTTCTTGAAAGCATCGTCGAAATCATCACTCGGTCGGAAGAAAACCCAGTTTAATGTGGCGAGCTCAGGATTGACCTCATCGGGGTTGACATCTCTACAAACGATGGGGATGAGTCGTTTCTTGTACTTTATGGCGTGCTCGACTTCCTGAGTGCAGATGGATGAGGCAAGGAAATCTGGGCTGAGTACGCAAATAAAGGTATCGGCTGCCTCTATCCCTGTAAAGATCTCCGCCAGCCATTTGGCTGTGGGTGGAATGCCTGACCAGTCCACCCATGCCTCTCGGTTGAGAGCCTCGAGTGCGTCATGCAGCTTGCGCACAAAGTCTTTGTCTCGCCTAGAGTATGAGATAAAGACATCATGAAAGACCTTTGCCTTGTTGATGTTTTCATCTGACTTCTTGTTCGCCTGGATTATCCTCATCGCCTTGTCCCTCTAATTGGCTCAGACAACCTCTCCTATGTTGCCTCCAGCGTAATGGCAATTCTTTTTCAGTAAATTTCTGGCTCTGACACGAGTCTCTTCTTGACAGAGTCAATGTTGGACTCGTTTTTCGCCTAAGTAGCTTCCTAGTAGTTAAGTAAATATTAACATATTTAGACAAGATTCAATAGAACTTAATAGTTGGCAATAGTCGAATAGGGAAAAGGTTTGGCCTACTAGGACTCCGGTAGCGGAGGCTCAGCTGGTTTAATCTCCTTACTCAACATCCCCCACTGTCCCTGCTCTGTCCGTAAAATATCCTCAACCTCGTTGATATATTCGATCAGCATCTGGTGATAGTCAGCCTCTCCAAGCCCCTGCCGAAGGTTGGGTGAATCTGCTCCTACGCGGTCTAAGGCGGAAATGGCATCTTGGTAAAGCTTGGCCTGCCTTTCGTAGGCGTACAACGAGCTGTAAGCCGCTATCGTTGTAGAAAGTACGGGGAAGACTACAGCTAACACAGCCCATAGTGCCTTTAGCCCAGCCACATCCGCCGATGCTAGCACTGCAGACACAGCGGCCAGCGCCATGAAGGAGACCGTCAGAGTGATGGCCTGATCCCGAGCGGCCTCGAATTCCTCCAGGCGACTCTCATAGAACTTTTGTTGGTCCTGGTAGCGATATTGCTGATAGAAGGCGAGGAACTCTTTATTACGCTCGTTCATACGCTTCCTCCCTCGCCCTGGCTCTGACCTCTGCTACGTGACGAATCAAATTCGGAACGCGGCTGTTCTCGTCGGCGTAAGGACCAAGCCGTCCCAGGAACTTGAAGTAGACACTACGGAGCGTCTCGGCAGCGAGCCGATTGGTGAAGTAGCGCTTCTGGGCATTCCATGCCCTGGCCCGCTGGGCAATCGCCGCTAATATGACCGTCAGCACTGCCTCAACGATTCCCGGCCACACGGTCTTGATAAGAGCCACCTGAATTGCGCCGAGCACGCTTGCGAGCGCGCCACCGAAGATCATGACTACCTGTTCGAGCCGAAACCGGTATTGCGCACGCAAGGCCTCATTATCGAGCGCCCGGAAGTGCGGCACCAACATCTGTTCTAATAGAGAGAAGTCGTCGGCCAGGGTGGGATAGTTGGCACGTACAGCGGGAGGAACGAGGTGCTCATCCACTTTTGCCCGCCAACGGAGAGTCGGGAATCGCTTGAACAGCTGCATCAAAGCCTCCAGGTTGTAAAAAGATGTCTATTAGTACTCATCTTGCTTCAGCATGCTGATCGCTCTTTGTTGCACCTGCTCCAGGTCAACCCCGAAGCTTTCCAATACACCAGCGGCAATGTTTTTCCCCTCTTGAAGTATGCCTAGCAAAAGGTGCTCTGTGTCGATGGCCCCGCTTTTCTGGTGATTGGCTTCGCCGACGGCAAGCTCAATCACCCTTTCAACTTGTGGAGAGAGTTTAATCGGGTCAGAAGCAGGCCGTTTTCCACGCCCAGCAATAAATTCTACAGCAGCTCGTACCTTGCCCGGTTCCACGCCGAGTTGCTTCAGCAGTATCGCTGCTCCCCCTTCGCTCGCATCGAGGAGGCCCAGAAGGAGATGTTCTGTCCCGATGTAATTATGACGGAAACCAAGTGCCTCCTGTTCGGCGAAATCCATGGCTTTCTTCGCATTTCTCGTCAATAGAGATAGCCTATCGCTTCCTGCCTGTTCGGAACCCTGCCCGCGCCCGGTATAAGGTGTCCGACCTCCTTCTTCGTCGTGATCGGGCACCAGGGAGTCGGGTGTTCGAGCCTGCTTCAGGCTATCCTGCCAGTGAGTACACGCCCTGCGGTATGGCTCACCCTCCAGGTATAATTGCCATTCTTCCCGCGTGAGGTCACGTGTCAGACGAGAGCAGGCTTCGGCAATAAGATCATCCGGGTGCCAAAACCACACCTGCGCCGTGCCATCTTCACTCGCCGTGACTAGGTAGCGTCCGTCAGGACTGAAGGCCACTGCATTCACCCACTTTTTATGAGCAATACGAGCAATCTGGTGGCCGCTCGATACTTCCCACACCCCTGCTGTATTATCCCAGCTCGCAGTTGCCACATAGCTGCTATCAGGACTGAAGGCCACTGCGTTGACACTTTGCTCGTGGTTCAAGAGGACGATATGCTCTTCCTCATCGCTTTCCCCTTGAGTATCCCTGTCGGACTCCCAATCCCATAGCTGCACCCTGTTCCCAACTGCAATGGCTATGTAGCGTGTATTCGGACTGAAAGCTGCAGCTGCCACGGCATCGAAGAAGGTCCTGCGAGCAAGTTGTAGGCCGCTATTCGCGTCCCACACACTTATACCGCCCGCGATGCCCCCGCCCTCGGTCACTATGTAGCGTCCGTCTAAGCTAAAAGCTACCAGGCTCACTCCACCCTTTAGAGGTAAGCTCATACTCAGCAGGCCGCTGGATACCTGCCATGTTCTTGCGGCTCCGTCTCGACTTGCTGTTGCCAGGTAAGTGCCATCTGGACTAAAAGCCAGCGCATTCACTTCACCGTCATGGCGTAAGCTAAAAAGCTGTTGGCCGCTGCCCGTTTCCCATATCCTGGCAGTATCGTCCCAACCCGCCGTGGCAATGGTATCTCCATTCGGACTGAACGCTACTGCATGTACTTTCCCTTCGTGAGATAAAATGTGTTTAGGCAAGCGGCTCCTCGCCTCCTCCAGCATGTAGGCATCCAGGTCGTCACTCGCTGCTCTCTGATGATAAGCGGAGATCTCCCATATCCCTGCAGTTTGATCGCTACTGGCAGTGGCCAGGTAGCGCCCATCAGGGCTGAAGGCAATGTCGTTTACCCGATTCCCATGTCTCATACACGCAATTTGGCGACCCGTAGTCACCTCCCAAACCTTGACGACTTCATCGTTGCTCACAGTGGCGATATACTTGCCGTCGGGACTGAAAATCGCATCCTGTACGGGATACCCGTGGAGCAGATTGGCGAGTTGCGGGCTGGTCGTCGTGTCCCAGAGCGTTGCTATGCCGTGCTTGGTGGATGTAGCCAGTAAGCTCCCATCGGGGCTGAAAGCGACATCGTTGGCCTCATAGGGCTGTTTCAGGTACACCAGCTGGTCGCCACTGACCACATCCCATACACGGGCAGTGCAGTCTCTGCTTGCCGTGGCCAGCTGGCGTCCATCAGGACTGAAAGCCAGCTCCCATACATCGCTCGCGTGATCCATACGTGTGAGCTGTCGCCCCACGATTGGATCTCCCGGGCTGATCCTCGTATCCCAGATCCTGGCAGTACCGTCCGCGCTGCCCGTAGCCAGATAACGGCCATCCGGGCTAAAGTCTAGCGCCCATACTGTTCTTTCATGGCTCATATGCATGATTTGGCGGCCGTTAGCTGCCGCCCATAGCTTTGCAGTCTTATCCCGGCTCGCAGTAGCCACGCTATATCCATCTGGGCTAAACGCTACGGTCCACACACCGGCCCCATGTTCCAGTTGCGCGACCTTCAGCCAGCGTGTCGAACCCCTCCTTTGGACCATCTTCCATACTTGCCCCGTTCTGTCCTCGCTTGCGGTAGCTAGGTATACACCATCGGGACTGAAGACCACTTGATTGACTTTATCTTTGTGCTCTAAACGTTCCAGTTGACGCCCGCTACTGATCTCCCATATCCGGGCAGTGCCATCCCAGCTGGCAGAGGCGAGATAGTGCTCGTTGGGACTAAATGCTACCGCTCTTACCATCCCTTCGTGCTTAAATGAGGCAACTCGAACATAGCTGCTGACGTCCCATATGCCAGCGGTTCCGTCCCAACACGCGGTGGCCAGGTAATGGCCGCCAAGGCTGAAGGCCAGTGCCCATACTTCTCGCGCGTGTTTCAATTGGACGAGTCGATGGCCGCTTCCCGCGTCCCAAATCCCTACGATCCCATCCTCGCCTGCTGTGACGAACAACCTGCCGTCGGGACTGAAGGCCACATCATTCACATCCCCGCTATGCGCGTATTTCCTCCCATCATATGCATTCCCGCCGTTAGTTAGCTGTGCGACCTGCCGGAAAAGGCGGGACAATCCTCGACTGAGCGCCTGGAATGCCTCGATGCAAGGGAATCGTCGCATGGCCTCCACCGCCAATAACACGCTCCGTTCCAGTTTGTCCGGCTGTTGATCCAGGATCTCCTGCGCGTTCGATGCCAGCCTGCGCGCCAGGATCGTCTGGCGCTGCTGCTCCTGCCGCCTTTCCTCCTCCGCCTGCCATATTCGACTGGAGACAACGTATTCTTTATGGAAATCCGTTGGGCGGGGGGTTCTTCGCACACCTTCGGCAAGCCAACGCTCCGCCTCAGCCAATTCGCTGCCGCGAAGCAGTAGGCTGGGATCGTCCTGCCCGATCTCCCACTGCCTGGCTCGTACCAGCAGCCGGGCAGCTAGATGCCAGTAGTTCAGGTCCGTATCCAGAGCAGTGAGCAACTGCCGAAAGGCTGTGTCGAAGGTATCCTCCCTGCTGAAATCAATCCAATTCAATTCGCGTAGAGACGCTATTACCTGCTGTGGATCGACGGCGCGATAAACGAGAGGAATAATTCGCTTATTGCACTGGATAGCGTGCTCACCCTCTTCGAGACATACCTTGGAACTGATCGAGTCGGGGCTGAGGACGAAGACGAAGCTGCTCGCAGCCTCGATACCGGCGTAGATCTCTGCCATCCACTTCGCGGAGGGAGGGATGTTGCTCCAGTCCACCCAGGCATCGCGGCTCGCTTCCACGAGCGCCCTGAAGAGCCTTTGGACGAATGGTTGGTCCGTGCGCGAATAGGAGATAAAAACGTCAGCCATGTATCCTCCTCGAATCCTTTTCTCTTTTAAAGAAGCATGTGGTCGCGAGATGCGCTGCGGTCCCACGCCGCAATGAAGACGATTACCAACCAAAATCTACTTCGCCAGGAGCAGGCGCACCAGAGGCGGGAACATCATCCGTGAGACACCCTGGTGGCCTTTTCCTTCTCGATCAAGTGAATAACCTCGTCTAAACCTGGGATGGGATCTTTCGCCTTGTGCAGGAAATGGAGAACGTTGAGGACGCTATCGAACTGCACCATACCGGGCGTCTCACCTATGGCTTTCGCATAGCTTTTCCTGGCCTCTTCGGTTTTCCCCAGGACCAGTTGGGCTAGAGCTAGATCGTAATAGTCCCAGTATACCTCAGCATGGGTCGCCATGGCGCGTTCTGATGAGACCACTTCGGTGAGCATGTAGTACTTGCGGGCTTTGTCCAGCTTGCCTAAGTACCAGGAAAGGCTAGCGACATTTCCCAGCGCATATGATGAAGTGGGGTCGGCACGATAGGCACCCTCGTAATACTCCAGGGCCTTCTCGTATTCTCCCTTGCGTCGATAGAGCCCACCGAGTGTACTCAGGGCATCGTCATAGTTCTCGCGTAATTCAACAGCGCGTCGCAAATGCTCTATCGCTTTCTCATAATCCTGATTGCGCATCGCCTCCGAATCAGCACCTTGCCGGTACTCTCCCCGGCGGCGATAGGCTAGACCGAGTTCCATTTCCGCCTCAGGATACTGCTGCTCAACGGCAAGAGCCGCTCCAAATGACTTGATGGCCTCTTCATAGTAGCTAAAGCCGCTATAAATGCGGCCCAACACGTAGTTGATTTGAGGATCGTTTGGTAGGAGGCTTCCGGCCTTTTTATAGGCCTCGATCGCTTTTCTCGTATCGTTCTGATTGGAGAGCCGATCACCCAGAGCAAGGTAGACGAGCGCTTCCTGAGTGCGCTCTATAGAGGCTTTCTTCTCGGCTGCTTCCCCTTGAAGTTTCTTAATATCCTCGAGAAGGTCCTGCCCCTGCTTTTCGAGCGCCCGAAACCCTCGAAAGCCGAAAAAGCCTACCAGCACAGCTGCAAGGGTGATCAGGATGGGGTAGACGACGACAAGAATATTGATAATGCTCAGAATGGTTTGAATGTTTGTCTCCTCCTGCTGGACCATCTGGAGTGTCGTATTGGCATCAGGAGTAGGAGTCGGGCTGGCAAGGTAGACAGTACTGTGAGCTGTTTGAGCAAGCACATGTGTACCAGGAATAATTGCTAGAAAACTAGAAGCCACGAGAAATAGTAGTGCGATACTCCACCAGAATCTCCGCCGTTGCATAAAAACCCTCCCTGTACATCAAGCCCATCAAAAAAGTATAAATCGTAAGATAGATGCCTTCTCATGGAAACGCTCGCATATATAAATTTAACGAAAACAGAGAAGAGAAATCACATACCACTAAGCGAGTGCTCTCATCGGATCACCCGAAAAAGCAGAATCTCCCAACTTCAAATTCTCTAGAGGATTATTCTTCACCTAGCAGGCGTTTCGTCAGTTGCGCCAAATCTATTGCAGAGCCAGTGATAGGAAACACATAGATGTTCCCCTGTAGAACAATCTCCGCTAATTGAGGGTCGGGGATGAAGGATGGTTTCTCTTGCCATAACCTGGCAAGCTCATCGGCGAACCGTCCACTACCCTCGATCACAATTATGGGGCGCCTCTGGCGCACATTGTTCATCACCTCGCTTTTGGCAATAGAACCACCGTTGACAAGCACAGCTACTGAAGGATGGCCTGCAGAAAGCATCTTCGCCAACTCGTACATCGTTTCCGTCTCGCTTCCCCACTCATCGGACGCTACCAGGACAAAGTGTGAGTGGTTTGGCTCGAGGGGCGCTCCTTCATTTCCGCTCAGGTCTGTTGGCTTGCCAGGATAGCTGACACTGCCAGCTGGTGCAATCCCTAAAAGGGGTGATCTTCGCTGTTGTTGAGCTACCGCCTGACCCATGATCGCCATCACTCCCGCCTGTGTACCACCATCGATGATCAGTGCTTTGACAGAGGCAGCAGCCTGAGCAATACCACGAGTAAATAATCGGACCAGGTCCGGATGCGCTTGCTCATCCATCTGAGAGGCACCACCAGCGATAATAATCACTGCATTAGGCCGTTGTAGATCTAACGCATGCAGAAGATCGCTAGTACGGGTACCAACGTGAGGAAGAATAGCCTGCGCCTGATTCCCGTTGGGGAAGTTGATTTCCCGTTTGTTTATACCTTGAGACGCTGCCTGAGTATCCATGAGCTGGCTTCCATTTAAGTAGAGTATTAACCGCTAAGTTGATGAGAAAGTTCTAGAAGCATAGTACCACTTTCAGGAAGGCTTGAAAAGCTCTGTTTCGTAAGAAGGCATAATCTTCGACATTGCAGAAATGAATACTCGAGGAGATGAACTAGCGGTACTATCATAAGCCTTTTAATATCGAACGAGAAGAACTGGACTCGTTTAATCAAGATGGTAGCGCCATAGAGTTGACATTTGATCAGTTTTAGGGAGGGAAGCAATTTGGCTAATCAGCAGCATCTTGACACGCTTAAACGGCAAGGAGTGCGGGTCTGGAACGCATGGAGAAAAAAGTACCCGGAAATCCGGCCAGACCTCATGAGAGCGGATCTTCACGGCGCTATACTCAACGGAGTGAACTTCCATCGGGCCAATCTCGAAGGGGCCAATCTTCACAAGGCAGTATTGAGCGCAGCTCGTCTTAGCCTTGCAGAATTCGACAGTGCTGATCTCAGCCAGGCCAACCTCAGCCATGCGGACCTGAGCGGTGCACATTTCAAGAGGACAAACCTCGAGGGTACTAACTTCGGCTACGTCTCTTTAGGAGATACCGAGTTTGCTCATGTGGACTTGAGCGCCGCAAAAGGACTCGGTGCTGCGCGCCATAACGGACCTTCAACTATTGGCCTCGATACCATCCACCGCTCAAAGGGTGCCATCCCGGAGAACTTCCTTCGAGGCATCGGTGTCCCAGAAGTCTTTCTCACCTTCCTCCGCTCACAAGGCGATGCACCTTTTGATTACTTCACCTGTTTTATAAGCTACTCAAGCGAGGATGAGGTCTTCGTCAAGCGCCTGCACGACGACCTGCAACGCAGAGGAGTGCGCTGCTGGTATGCCCCCGAAGTTCTCAAGCCCGGAGAAAATTTCCGAAGCCGCATCGACGATGCGATTCGGCAATACGATAAGCTCCTGCTCGTCCTCTCGAAGCACTCCATAGCCAGTGGATGGGTAGAGTATGAAGTAGGAACCGCTTTGCAGAAAGAGCATCATGGGAAACACTCCGTGCTTTTCCCAATTCGGCTGGATTCGGCTAGTATGAACTACGCGACAGGGTGGGCAGCATCAATCCAGAGCAAACGGCATATAGGTAACTTTGAGCACTGGAAACAGCAAGACATCTACCGGAAGGCATTGAATCGCTTGCTACTCGATCTTCAGGTCGAGAAGTAACCAACGAGTTCATAAGTTGACACCACAATACAAAAACCATATGTTACATATCAATAATTCATTGATCTTGAAGATTTTTCCAGATAGGTGAAGCGAGATCCAGGCTGATAAAAGCATCTTATTCAAAAAAGGACAACAATTGACATGAATACAGTGCCGAGTGACAGCGGCTACTTTTCTCTGGCAGTAGATGAAAGCGGTATTGAGTTTGTTTGTAAGGGGAACGAGGTGCTGGTAGTTCCGCTTACTCTAGAGTGAATCCTGCAAGGCGTATAATCCCCCTCCAGCTACGCTGGGGCTGACTTCGACTTGAATAGCTTGGGTGACTGGTAAATAACTCTTCTCCTGTCTTGATTGTTTTTAACAATCTGGAGGGTACCAAGGATGGCATGCGCTCTGAGCCGAAAAACCTGACAGCCCTCTCAATGCCCACAGCTGAAAAACCTTCCATGTTCATAGTCGAAAAAGTTGCTTTTTCCCTAGCCCTCTGGTAGTATTGCCGCACTGCTCATCTTTGCCGAGCCGATCGCCGAACAAGATGGTTACGCGCCATAGCAGATATCACGAGACGATCGCGGCCTCGGCGTGGGGCTAGCGCCTCCTGATGAACTCCGAACTTTTCAGTTTTGAAGCAAAAGGGTATCGCGGTGATACTAACGGGAACCACTGCCAGTCGCTATCGAGAGTAAGGAGCCTCGCATGATGGACGGAGACCGAAGTTCTCAGGACAAGTACACCCTGCCGGTCGAATTCGACGAGTTACTCGACCAGAGAAACTTTACCTACGTGAGCGTTTACGGCGAGATGAGCGGAGAACTCGATAATTTTGTCATATGGTTGGCGAAACCTCATGCGGAGGTTCGGGCTCGCGCAGAGGCTTTCATTCGCAGACTCTACGGACGAGACTTATCGTACCACCTCTTCCCGAGAACCTATGTGCGCGAAGCCCGCGGGTTGGCCCGGCTTGGTATGCATGAGGATGCTCCACTAGAGGTTTCCCAGAGGGTTCTGCGTCTGTACCAGGAGCTCTGGGATAGGTACCAGCGACATGCCGAAGAGCAGCGTACACGTGAGCAGGCTCGACTAGACCTTGAGCGCGCGAATCCCAAAATTGACGAGACGGGAACCTATATTGGCCCTGTAAAAGGAGCCTCTCTATGCGTATGGCGAGATCGATTCGGTTATACTCACGCTGCGCCAGCGTGGATGCAAAATCTCGCCCCAGGTCAGAAATTCATCGATGGTAAAGTGGTAGACCTTCCCCAAGGCGTAGGTGATCTAACTCCCATCATAGGCGTGGAAGTACCCCCGGACGACGCAAGCATCCTCAGTAAGCACGTTGTTGGGGACGCGCGTGAGGTACCAGGCGTTGTGGCTTCGAGTCCGCGCACGTTGTTTTTGTCGTGGCAAGGTGAGTGGGTTATTAGTACGCCGCGCACTGTGCATCAAGAAGGTGACCCTCTATTGGAAGTCGTCGAGTTCGACAGTGAGGATTTACCACATGTGGTTGGTGCCTGCGCTTCGTCGCTGTTTCGCTCGAAAGTTACGGGACGGGACGTTTTGGAAGACCTGCTTCTGATTTGGGGTGTGGTAGCAGATGCGCTCAACGAAGTCCAAGACTGGCTAGAATCCCGCATCGCATCCCATTCGAGTAAGGCACTATTCCGTACTTGGCCATTATCTCGGATAGCCATGCCTACGTGGGCCGAACTTGCTGACATGGGTGAGCGGCGTGTGACTCTCTACGTAGAGACCGACTTAGGCCTCGGTCGTAGTCGAATCGAGGCCACGCATCTTCAGGTCACTCGTGGTAACTATGCTCAATACTCCGATGCATTCTTCATGCGCTTCAAGCCTCGTGGTAAGATGCTGTTGTGGCAGATCACGGAGACGTCCCACCCCAATCTCGTCGCCTTGTTAGGGTGGGAGCATCCTGATCTACAGGAGCTTAGGGTGGAAGAAGGGTATGCCATAAAGAAGAGTAAGTATATAAGTGCTGACGCGAGGTGGGAGCACGAGTTCGACGCTGCACCCCGTTTCTACATCGAGACCCATCCTCTGGTACGCGTCGTGCTCGACTTACGCGGAGAGACAGTCCACACTCGGAGCATTAACCTCTCGGATGCCGTTTCTGCTTCGATGAGCATGCCACCAGAGCTTGGACGACCCGTCGTGGTGCCGTTCGCACTTCCTGCGTCGCAGATGGAGGAACCCGCAGTACCATCCAAGAGATTGCTCTTTGTGAGCTATCACCATTCGCGAGATGCTTCTTACCGCGCGCGCTTTGAGCAAGATTTTCACGAGTTGTTCGAGAGCGTGTCGATTTACCCCGGAGAGATCAACACAAAGGCATCTGAGCTGTCCGTCAAGCATGATATCCGTACACGCATCAAAGAGTGTGAATGCCTCATCGTGTTGATCGGCGCAACTACCTACACGCGAAAGTGGGTGGACTACGAAATCCGCACCGCTCTGGACTCTACCCTTCCAGGCGGCTCACGTCCAGTCGTGGGGCTTTTGACGCCGGAATTGTCCCCGGCTGCGGCTGAGATTCGCGCTGAGATCGATAGTGCCCGTTCAAAGGGTAAACGACAAAACTACACCACCAGGAACATGTATGAAATCTCGGAAACACTAGGTGCGGAGATGCGGGCAAAAAGGGGCTTTGCGCTTCCCGCTCGGCTCGTGGACAACCTGCTCGCTGGCCAAGGGGTGCTAGCGGCATGGCCCGAGGACATCCACCAATTAGAAGCCCTCATTGCACAGGGACGGTCTGTCATCGGCAGACCCCTCAATGGTCGGAAATTGATGCGTACGGACGAGTCGTAACCTCGAAACGAAAGCTGTTTGGGAGCGATGCTGCTGGTGAGCCTCTCTAGCTCGGTAACTGTCCACCTCCATCATGTGGAGAATGACCGAGTGATGCTCGACGCGATCAATGGCGACCAGAGTGGTCATGGGATCTTTGAAGATGCGATTCCACTCGGAAAAGACCAGTTTGGTGGTCAGCATCACGGATTTGCGTTCGTAGCGCTCGACCAGGAAGGTGAAGAGAATCTCTATCTCATCGCGATCCTGCTAGATATAGCCGATATCATCCTGGATGACACAGGCGAAACGATCCAGCTTAGCCAGTTCCTGTGGGAGAGCCCTGTCCCGTTTCCGTCAGAGATACCCTGACAGGCCTACTATTTTGTTTCTGGCACAAAGGAAAAGTGGCTAAAGATAACTGGCCCATTATCATTGCCAAAGAGCAGGGAAAGCAGGGCGGATTGCGGTGCCGAGGCTGTATAGGATGTGACCAGTTGATTGTTGATATACAGGTCCTGGGTCATTGAGTGAAATGCGATGCGCAGCGCAACAGTTTTCTGTTTGTGGAAATGTCCAAGTGCGAACTGCTGACCCTGGAAAACGCCCAAAGGTGCCAGGCTATATCCAATACGTTTGGTCGCCCAAGTCCCATTGGCGCAGATGCTAAACTCGTACAGGTAAAAATGTATACCCCCATCTTCTGTTGTGTTTATGCCCGCGAAAAAACATTGATCGGCGGACGCACCTTGAAGCGTTGCCTGAAAAGAATAGGTAAACGCGTCGGGCAGGCCACCGAAACCACCGTTATCGAAATCTAAGAAGAATACATTTGCCTGGTTTAGCCGTGTGCCCGTGGGTGTGCAGGTCAGGGCGGCATTCGGGTGCGTCGGCTCAATAAAGGGACTCCATCTCTCAACCGTGGGATTGCAATTCCAGCCCGGCGCGAGCGCGGTGTACGGCGCGCTATTGTGCGCGTTTACAAGCTGGCTGGCAGCGCTCCGGCTCAGAGCTGGACCGGCTAAAGACGTATAGGTAAAATGCGAGAGATACAGCCTGGTCCCATTTGGATTGAAGTTATCGACCGTAAATAGGATGTTGTTAATCGAGGAGATTGCCGTGTTCGCTACTGTCGCAACCGTTTGCCCGTTTATTTTATATGTGCATAAAATGCCATTCACCTCGACCTCAAGCGTATAGCCCGGTGCCTGCTCCTGCCCAACCAATCTACCTGCATAGCCAGGTGTGCCGGATCCATGCACTTGCCAGAAGCCGGCTGCCAATAAGGTGAATTGCTGGCTGGAGGTGTCGTCAAAGATCATGTTAACGGCTGTGCGTGGATCATTACTGGTAAATTGGACGTGAATGCTGCTACGAAAATGCGGCGCAAATTGCCGTGGATAGCCATTTGTGCCCAGAAACTCGATCCAGCTCTGACCTCCGGTGGTCGAGTGATCTTGTGAAACTTCGAGCCGATCAGATTGATAGGTAAAATGGAAACCGAGGGCGTTGGCAAATGGATCCTGGGACCATAACCCCGGAGATGCCAGGGAGTAGGGACCGGGGACCGTAACGGCATAGGGTGTCATGGGAGATTCCCGAGTGATAGTTGGAATGATCGACCCGTTGACCACCAGCGTGTTCAATACGAGCAAGCCGGCGATTACAGCGAAGAGATGTTCGCGGCTCGTCAGGGCTTTGTAATAGGTAATTGGTTGAAGCAAGCTCCTTTTGTTGATTCTTTTGGCGCTGAGAGGAATCCAGGCAAGAATATTTTTCCGTGCGATATTGGCGACCAGAAGGTTGATAAAAAAGACCAGCAGACCGTTCACAAAGAGCGAGCCATTGTGCGCTATCCAGGCGGCTAGAATTGACATCAGGCCGGTAATAATCAGCCGTCTCCTAACACTTCTCAGGGAGGTTGTGCCTCTCAGCATTTGTATAATCGTCAAATAATTAATACCGATGGCCAGAAGCAGGCACGCGCTACTGAGCGGCGGAACAACGGTATGAGATATATTGCCCATGAACATCAGATATTCCAGAAGGGAAAGCAACCAGGCGCTTCCCCAGCCCACGGCCAAAATCATAAGGAGAATGCCATTGCCGTGTTTCGTCGAGATCAGCGATTTTAGCTGATTTTCGGGCACGTAGGGGAAAACAGGGTGCTTATCTTTTTTGAGTTGCTCAAAATGTCTCACCCATTGTTTCCAGAACTGGTCCTCGACAGGTCGGCGATAGTCGATCCATTGGATGCGGGTTAACGTCCCTTTAGAAGGTTTTATACTGCGGGCTAGCACATAGATGATCGGCCTGGAGTTTTTGTGCTGGTCAGCTTGCTTTAGTGGGCTATCGTCGGCAAAGGGAGAGAGGAGGATCAGGTCGCACTGTGCGTCCTTGCGCCGCTCAGTCGTTTTATAGCCTCTGCGGTGGAGCATGGCCCTGATGTCGTTGGCGATGGCGCGATCTTCTTTACTCGCGTCGATATAATACGAGCGATATTCTGGGGGGCGCGAAACTCTAATGTTCGGCAATTTACTGATCCATTGCGCGTTGCCTTTCTGGCGTATGGTTTGCGAGGCCTTGCCCGTGGGGAGCCAGCGTAGAATCGCGCCTCGCCCGTCACGCATGTTATACATCACGCAAAAGACGATGAGCAGGATAATGATGAGTAAGTACAGGATGAGGTGGAAACAGGAGAGGAGAAATACCCCTTCATCGAAGGGCAGCGCGGACGCGCTTTGCGCCAAAAGATCGTTGGCAGCAGAAAAGAAAGCAATATTTTCATACATGCTGAAGTAGTCTTGCAAAAGAATAATGATGCCCAGACCTAGCACGTCGCGCAACATGACATTAAAAAAATCGCTTGCCTGCACTTCTTTCCTTCTAATAAACTTGAAGGTAAAAAGAGCAAGCGTTATTTCGACAAACAGGGTAATGTAGTGGGCGATGGCAGCGGGGACGAGGAAGAGGATCTCGCCGACTTTGCCGTGAAGAATGTCGCGAATATAGCCCATGACTTGATTCAAGAGGTCTGCCACAATGGTCCCCGAACCATATTTCCAGACCTCTGTGAACGCCATGAGCAAGATGAGAAAAAGCGTGATCCATACAATAGCGAGTATCGGTTCCGTTTTGCGATTGAGTGGACCCGGAAGACGTTTGCGGTACGTTTTTTGATTGCTGATAGCATCGGCAAGTTTTATGACGCCTTTCCTGAAGCCTGCTCTCATATCGATAAAGACCTGCGCGTAGTCGTAAAGATCGATACTCATTTTTTCTCTTGTGGGAACTTTGCCGGGAACTTCTTGCTCAACGTATTCATGCTCAATGTGCAAATCTTTTCTGGTAATGTGCCCGCGGATCAGCAGATAAACCGATTTGTTGGCCCGGTAGGCCTGGCAGATTTCATCTTTTACGTATGGTGAGCGCAGGGATTCTTTGGTGGCCACTAGGACCATCCCCTCAGAGGATGCCAGGGCCTGACGTATATCATCCTCCCAGTTATTGCCCGGCGTAATCATCCAGGCATCCATCCAGGCATAGATACCACTACTATGCAAGGCATAGAAGAGAGACTCGGTAAAGTAAAAGTCTCTTCTCGAATAGGCGACAAAAACGTGTCTCGGTAAAACAGGTTGGCTTTGCCTGGTCGAGGGCTGACTCTGGGCAACGGGGAGCGAGGGCTGGCTACTTGCGGGTGAACTGCCCGTCGCACTATCTGCGTCCTTGACTGCCTCCTGTGTCTTGCGGTACTGATTCACATTCAGGGGTACCAATCTCACACGGCGAAAATTGCTTCCTGGCTGAGTCTCCCTCTTTGAGAGTTGCCCTGCGAAACGCAGATTAGTATGAGAAGATGGAGACTGTGGAGATGCCTGCTGGATAGATGAAGCATGTGGTTTCTGGGTGAGTTCAAGCACCCTGATCGTCTGTGTGCGTATGTCCTCCAGCTTCGCTCCCAGACTTTCCAGCACACCTGCTGCGATACCTTCGCCCTCCCTCACCAAACCAAGCAAGATGTGTTCTGTACCGATATAGTGGTGGTTCATACGCCTGGCTTCATCTACTGCCAGTTCGATCACCTTTTTGGCACGCGGAGTCAGGCCGATTTCGCCGGCTACGATTCGGTCGCTGCGTGAGATGATGAACACGACGGCCTGACGCACTTTGGGTAGCTTTATCCCCAGGCTTTCTAACACGTGCGCCGCCACACCTTCTCCCTCGTGTACCAGGCCGAGCAGTAAGTGCTCGGTGCCGATATAGTTGTGCTGGAAGCTTTGAGCCTCTTCTTGAGCCAGGCTCAACACTTTCCGGGCTTGCTCCGTGAACTTATCAAAACTGTCTCTGTTATCCACTATTTCTTACTCATAACACTTCTTTAAGATCTTTCAGCAAAGCTACCCGGTCAGGCAACTCTCTTGCTTCCAAAATGGGAGAAATCTGCGCAAGCGAAGTTCTGCTATGCAAGCCGATTGATATCTGTTCTTTCTGTAAGAACGACAGCAATCTACGGAAATTGTCAAAGAATCGGCAGTAGTCAGAACAATAGGCTGGAATAGTAGCACACTGGAACCCGTCTTTCTAGAAATCTATAAAGAGCGAAAATCAAGAGTACCCATGCTTGGTTACGTAATAGGCTACCCCGATACAAAGCGCTAGTAGAAGGATACCTATGAGTGCATCTTTAAGCAGCTTTTCAATATTAAGCTGGTAAAGGTAGCGCATCAGGGCGTTACATCCCTCTGGTGTCATTTGTTCGGGATCTTTATTTCTATGAAATGGCAGATATTCACGCCCTTCAAGCATACCGAGGCTTCTTACCCCCTCCTCAACGAGAGGGATAATGGGTTTTCCCGCTTTGAGTGCATATCCAATTTCCTGCTGGACATAATCAGAGCCGGTGCTATGCTGCGTGATAAAAGCTAGTACCACATCTGCTTTATTTATTTCGCTCTGAATTTTCTCAGCAATATATCTTCCCGGTTGTTGGTCATCTTGAAAAAGATAAGTAGAGTGCCCTGCGGCTGTGAGCAGATCCCTGTATGACTTGATCCAAGATGCATCTTTACCGCTGTAACTACAAAAAATGGCGACCATACTCTACAATTCCTCCATATGTCAGAATAGTTGAAGCCTATTTTCCCCTACTTTACACCTACCGTCAAGCAAAACTGCTAACGATGTAAAGAGTATAGCCTTGAGCCTGGTGGATCGTGTTGGGGAACCACGAGTCGCGAGAAAGCTTCGCTCTTTTAATGCCTATTACGAGCAAGCTCTCAATCTTTTACTCGTTGATATATGTTCAGGCAGATTAAAGTTGGAAAGCCTTGTGCCTATTCGTCTCTCCTTTGCAACGAATCAATATTTGTGTATACTACCTCAAAACAAAGAAACACAAAATCAATTTACCACCTCTGTGGAGATGAACACGATGATAGCAGACAGTACGATTGGCAGTAGCACCAGCGTTCAGCCACGTGTCTTCATCTCCTATGCACGTTCGGACGGAGAGGATTTCGCCAGGGACTTACGCCAACGCCTCCGGGCAGAGGGCATTCCACTGTGGCAGGATCGGATAGGCATGGAGGGCGGGCAGGACTGGTGGCTCCAGATCGTCGAGGCATTGGATCATGTTGAGTTTATGGTGCTGGTAATGACGCCTGCAGCTTTGAAGTCGGAGATTGTACGCAAAGAATGGCGATATGCTCGACAGCAGGGAGTATGTGTGTTCCCCGTGAAGGTAGTTGCCGACCTTCAAATCAGTAGTTTGCCCCACTGGATGCGCAGCGCCCACTTCTACGACCTCAACTATGAGTGGCAGAAGTTTCTCAATGACCTGAATACTCGTTGCCAGCAACCGCGAGTTCCCTTCATGGTCGAAGACTTACCCCCTGACTTTGTGCCGCGCCCTTATGAATTTGAGGCCTTGATGGACAAATTGCTGGACGAGAAACGTGAAGAACCCGTTGCGATCACAGCGGCGTTACGTGGCGCAGGGGGCTACGGCAAGACCACGATGGTGAAAGCACTCTGCTATGATGAGCGCATCCAGCAGGCTTTTGACGATGGCATCCTTTGGGTGACACTCGGTGAAAATCCCGGCAACCTGGTGGGCAAAGTCGAAGACCTGATCTACATGCTTTACAAAGAGCGGCCCGGTTTCTCCAGCATCGATGCTGTAAGCGCTCGCTTATCCGAACTGCTGGCTGATCGTGATATTCTTTTGGTAATTGATGATGTGTGGGATGCCGCGCATCTCAGGCCCTTTCTGCAAGGTGGCAAACGCTGCGCCCGCCTGATCACCACCCGCAATGAAAATGTGCTTCCTGCAAATACCCAGACTCTTCCTGTGGATGCAATGCGACCACAGGAAGCTGTGCAACTACTCTCCGCTGGTCTAGAGCATAAGATACAATCTGCAAGCGATAAACAAGCCCTCCGTGACCTCGCTCAACAACTTGGTGAATGGCCCCTGCTCCTCAAGTTGGCGAATGGCGTGCTACAAGAGCGTGTCCATCAAAGGGAACCGCTGCTTAACGCGTTGGCCTACCTCGAGAAAGCGTTAGCCAAACGGGGTCTCACTGCCTTCGATGCCAGGAACTCGTCATCTCGCAATTCGGCAGTGAGTGCAACCCTGCGGGTTAGCTTCGAGCTATTGACAGGAAATGATTATGCCCGCTATAAAGAACTGGCTATCTTTCCTGAAGATATCGATATTCCGCTCGTAACCCTGCAAAAGCTCTGGAGCAAAACAGGGGGAATGGATGACATCGACACAGAAGAACTATGTCGCTATCTATATCAGCACTCCATGCTCCTGCGCTTCGATCTGGCTACTCGTAGCATTCGCCTGCATGATGTAATACGAGGCTACCTGGAATACGAGGCGAGAAAAGAACTCCCCCTCATTCATCGACAATTGCTCGATGCCTATCAAGTTACTCGGTGGTCTATGCTCCCGGATGATGAACCCTACCTGTGGGATCATCTCGCTGAGCACTTGACTGCTGCCGGACGTACAAATGAGCTGCTTGCTACACTACAGGATGGAACATATCTCACGCGTAAAGTATGGCTGCGGAATGCGTCCGGAATTGACATCGACATCACTCGCGCGATGAAGGAGGTTCCATCCGATATTATCCTGCCGCTGCTCAAACAATGTATCAGACAGATGAGCCATCTGCTCAATCAGTGCAAAACACCAAAGGAAGTTACGGCTACACTTCATCGGGCTTTTTCCCCTCAGCCTGATTTGTCTGTTGCCTGCACATCCTTAGAAAAAGAACTTTCTCGTCCCTTTCTCACCTCCTGGCATCCCTTTCCTTCTCTCATAAACGCACGCCTCCTTCGCATCCTCATTGGACATACCGGTTGGGTGAATGAATGTGCGGTGAGTCCCAATGGGAACTTTATTGTGTCGACTTCTGGTGACCAGACTCTCAAGGTATGGGATGCCCATACTGGCGTTGTGCAATTCACCCTCAGGGGACATACCGATGTAGTGAACGGATGTGCAGTAAGCCCCGACAGCAACACTATTGTCTCGACTGCGGGCGACCAGACTCTCAAGGTGTGGGATGCCCAGACGGGGATGGAGCGGCTCACCCTTAAAGGGCATACTGATCGGGTAAATGGATGTACGGTAAGCCCTGATGGCAACACGATTATCTCAGCCTCCAGCGATGGCACTCTCAAGCTATGGGATGCTCATAGCGGGTTGGAGCGAATGACCTTCCGGGGGCATACTGATCGGGTAAATGGATGTACGGTAAGCCCTGATGGCAACACGATTGTTTCGGTTTCTCATGATCAGACCCTCAAACTGTGGGATGCTCATACGGGTATTGTACAGGTTACCCTTAAAGGACATACCGGTGCGGTGTATGTAGGTGTGGTGAGTCCCGACGGTAATACCATCGTTTCGTCTTCTCACGACCAGACCCTCAAAGTGTGGGATGCTCATACGGGGCTGGAGCGATCGACCCTCCGTGGGCATACTGGCGCAATATATGGATGTGCAATGAGTCCTGATGGCAGCACCATTGTCTCAGCCTCCGATGACCGCACTCTCAGGCTATGGGAT
>Ga0102924_1001079_pt1 | contig 32211 bp, 37 predicted proteins | sample PaiPotPPM11metaG_FD_80116 | JGI IMG/M metagenome (GOLD analysis project Ga0102924, IMG submission 80116) | Iron sulfur acid spring bacterial and archeal communities from Banff, Canada, to study Microbial Dark Matter (Phase II) - Paint Pots PPM... ... | reverse complement strand
GGTGAAAGACACACGGAGGTGGGCTAATGACGCACACGCGTTCCTTTGGAGCACTGGCGATCGGCATTCCGCTGCTGTTGGCGGCCTGCGGGGGCCAGGCGACCGCACCGGCTGCCTCTCCCTCGATGTCCATGATGCCGGAGGCCTCCGGCAACATGGCGGCAAAATTCGTCTCGCCAAAAAACGGGGTGGTGGTGACCACCAATTCGTTGGACGTCACCGTGGCGGTGACCGGCTATCAGCTCAGCTGTGCCCTGGCTGGAAAAGCACCGAAAGAGGGCTTCGGCCATTACCACATCGAGCTCGATCATGCGCTGGTGAATATGTACTGCACTGACTCCGCGACCATCAGCATGCAGAACGTGACACCAGGGCAGCACATGCTCACCGTGCTTCCCGCGCTGAACAATCACGAGGAAGTGACAAAGGGCAAGGAGGACATGACCTTCACCTATCAGCCCGGGTCGCCGCTGCCGGCCATCACCGCCGCCAGCCTGGGGACGCCATCCATCAAAATCCTCTCGCCGCGCAATGGCGACACCGTGTCGGGCAACTTCACCGTCCAGGTGGCGGTCAGCAACTTCAATTCGTCTTGCGACCTGCTCGGCAAGGCCAATCTCAAAGGCTACGGCCACTGGCACCTGAACGTGGACAGCATGAGTGGCGCGATGATGGGCATGGCCACCATGCTGGGGATGAGTTGCGCGACGGCCTTCCAGGGATCGACCCAGGGCCTTACTTCCGGCCATCACACGTTCTTCGCGTTGCTGGTTGACAACCAGCATGCCCCGCTCATGCCTGATGTCGCGGACAAGGTCGACCTGATCGTGCAGTGACCGTCGCCACCTCCGCTGGCCGGCGGCCTGGAGCCCCCCTCAGGTCGCCGGCCTTCTTTTCCTCATCCACAGCTCTCCTCGTTTTGGTGCTGACGGCGTGTACATCACCCGGCGCAAACCAACCACCACCGGTCACGAAGCTTCACCTCGCTGAGTATCGGATCACGCCCGCGACGCTGTCGCTCGATGCCGGCACCTTTACATTCACCGCCATCAACGACGGCACGATCAGCCATGCGCTGGAGTTGACGGGCAATGGAATCGACGGGCACACCCCGGACCTCGCCTTCGCGCCGGGCCATTCCGAGGGCTTCACCGTCACGCTCAAGCCCGGGACCTACCAGTTCTTCTGCCCTATCGATGGCCACCGAGGCCTGGGCATGCAGGGCACCCTGATCGTGCACTAGGTCGCCCCTGCTATCGATGCTCTCATCGACTCAATTAAGCCGTCAGTCCGGTTGGCAACGCCTAGCGCATCGGAGCCGCCAGACAAACGCGACGGCTCGCCGGCTACGCCGCCAGATCCCGAGCACCGCCGAGAGGGCCGGGACGCGGCCCTGTCGGCTGGCCGGCGTCGGGCAGGGCAGCGCAGCAGCAGTCTGCGCGACCGCAGACCTCAAGCCTGATTCCGCCCGGTGCGACCCTGCAACCACAATCGGCACAGTTCACCCGTGACCGGCCGCCATCGCTACGGATGCCCTGCGTCTGCCGGGCTCGCCACCATGGCGGAACATGGATGGACATGGCAGCCATGGGCCCTCCAATGGAGGATCAAGTCAGCGAAGTCCGACAGCCCCATGGACAGCGTTTCCGTTAGGCCGGTCTGCGGATCGGTCAGCCGGACCCGCACCCAGGTCTGGCCGGTCTCCTCGATCACGGCGGGCAGCTTATTGTCGTGGATGATGGTCTCCAGCTCTGCGGTTCCTAACATCACAATCCACCTCACTTTTCACCTCAAGCCTGACACGCTGCCCGGCCGGAAACCGTGACCGGCGTCACATCTGTCTCGATCGACCAGATGCGGGAGGTGGACCGCTTGATGCTCGAGGATGCCGGGATCAGCCTGGTGCAGATGATGGAGAATGCGGGCCGGTGCCTGGCAACGCATGCCCGCGGCATGCTGGGCGGCGATGCCCGGGGGCAGCAGGTTGTCGTCCTGGCTGGACGAGGTGGTAATGGCGGAGGCGGCTTGGCCGCCGCCCGGCGTCTCTTCGTGTGGGGAGCAACGGTGACGGTCGTGCTCGCTCAGTCCCGCGACGACATGCGCGGCGTCCCACGGCAACAGCTGACCAGCGTTGAATGGATCGGCATTCCCGTTCGTCTGGCAGCCGATGGGATCTCCGAGCTGCTCGCCAGCGCAGACCTGGTCATCGATGCGCTCATCGGGTATAACCTGCGAGGCGCGCCGGCGGGGCGGGTCGCGGTTCTGATTCAGGCGGCGAATGCCTCGGGCCGTCCGATACTCGCGCTCGACCTTCCCTCCGGGCTTGATGGCGATAGCGGCGAGGCATCGAACCCCACGATTCGCGCCACGGAAACCCTGACGCTCGCGCTGCCCAAGCGCGGGTTGCTCGCTCCGGCCGCCCGGCTCTGGGTTGGTCGGCTCCACCTGGCCGACATCTCGGTGCCGGAGAAGGTCTACCGTCGCTTAGGGCTTACGGTCGGCCCGATCTTCGCCGAGAGCGACATCATCTCAATCGACCTGACCTGAACGCGGAATCTTACTTGTCGAGCGCGGTCCCCGGAAAGAAGTCGAACCAGCCGAACCAGAAGCTGGTGGTCGCGGGCACCGGGGTTAGGCGCTGGCCAGCCCGCGGGCCGGCGGTAGCCTTGCCAGTGACCGGGTCCCAGGTACTGGCCGTTTCGTGGTCGCGGATGGTGCTGCCCACCGCCTCGAAGGTGAGCGTCTGCCCGTTCAGCGTCCGCTCGAAGACCGACGCCGACTCATCGCTGGTGGCGAGAAGCACCAGCGGCAGGTTCTCGAAGGTGTCGTTCACGACTTTGGCGTTGACCACCGCGTCAAGGGCATAGGCTTTCGGCAGGTCCATGACTCGGACGCCGATGACCAGATCCTTCGGGGGCAGCCGGGAATCTTCCCGTTTCCGACCGAGGATTCCGGCATCGCCGCCGGCGTAATACCTGGCGTACTCATCCCTCTGCCCCGGGTAGTCATGGGGAAGGACACGCGTGGCGGGGTATGCCGTCTTCCACGCTCCCCACCTCGTCTCCGTCGCAGGCAGGACGGTGAGCTGCGAGCCGCTGAGCGGGCCCTGGATGGCACTCCCGGTGAGATGGCTCCACAGGCTGTGTGTCTCGTGGTCGTACATGATGAGCGAGTTCCGGACCACCTTGCCAGAGACGCCGAAGGTCAAGACTCTCCCGTTTACCGTTCGGGCATACACGATGCCCGTAAAACAGAGTGGTCACCAGGTGACCGCAACCGGCTGACCTCCGATGTCGTCGTCGACGATCTCGTGGGCGCTCAGCGTCGAGAGCGGGTAGGCGCGCGCGTCGCCGTTGACGACGACGCCGATCACTTCCTCCTGGTCGTAGATGTCGGACGCCTTTGATGCGGTCAGGTACGCCGGCTTGATCAAGGCGGGAATGGCGTCCTGGGGAAGGATGGACTGGATCTCGTCCGACCGAATGGGGTCGAAGGCCGCGCCGGCGGACTCGAGAACCTTTCCGGTGGGATTGCGACTGATGCCGTGCTGGCCGGCGATCGCGACGGCCCCAGCCACGAGCGCCACAGCAGTCACGATTGCCCACAGGATGGGACGGCGAGAGCTCATGCTGCTATGCGGCAGCTCCGGGTCACGTTACGAAGCCCGATCCAGAGGCTCACCAGGAGGAACGCAATGGCAAGGGCCGTGAGCGGGAGCCGGAGTTGGTGGAGGCGAACATTGAATAGCAGGAGGGTGGACCCACTGAATCCCAGCAGGCTGAGTACGCCCGGCAGCAGGAGCGGGGCGCAACAGGACACTGACCCGACGCTGAAGAGGGTTCCCACCAGGCCGAGGCCGGAAGCCGGCGCGACAGCTCGGGTGCGGCGCCACGCAAACCAGTGCAGCGGGAGGGTGATCCCCATCAGGCTGGCGGCGAGAGCGATGCCGACCAGGGTCAAGGCGTCGACGTCCAGGAAGTATCCACCCTGGGGAAAGACCGTCACGATCTGGCTACTCCAGGCGAGCAGGATGGCCATCCCGGCCGCGACGATGATCGCGGCGAGCCGGTAGATCGGCTGGCGGTAGACCTCCATGAACGATTCTCGGGCGACCATGGCTCGTGGTCAGCCTGCCTGCTGGCCGAGCGCCTGGATGGCCGGCTGGTTGCACACCTGGGCCGGCTGAGCGCCATCCGTCTTGCAGATGATGGCCGTAATCCCGTCGGCTTCGGCATCGATGGCACGGCCTAGCTGACCGGGGTCACTGGAGTTCACCTCGTCCAGGATCTGCTGGAAGCTCTTCCCCTGGAGCAGCGCCGGCGAGTAGGGAAGCTGCGCGACGTAGCTGCCGCCGACGAACACGAAGGGGATCGAGCCCTGCGGGTCGAACTTGTTGAGGAGCGCTGCCGTCTCTGCGTCCGGCTGCTGCAAGGGGTTGCCGTTGGCGTCAGCCACTTCGACCATGCGGAGAGTGACGTAATCGCTCTTAAATGTGGCCTTGGTCAGGTCGTAGCTTCCGATCGAGTTGAAGCCGTCGGTGCCCTGCCGGCTGTTGATCTGGCCGAGCCCACTGAACGTACCGAAGCGGCTCAGGGCCTTGACGAGCGGCCAGCGCATCGATGCGCAAAACGGGCAGAACTGGCCGCCAACAAAGAGTGTGAGCGGGTGACCGCCGCTCAGGTTCGGCTGATCGAAGACCCGGTGGAATCCCTGAAGGGCGCTGGCGGTCGGCGCTCCGCCGCTGGCGTTTGGTGCGGCTGAGGGCGCCGCGGCTTCGCCACAGGCAGCCAGCAGGATGGCGGCCACCACGGACAGCCCGAACGTGCGAGCCCTCGTCACGCGGGACTGGGTAGCGCCGGCGATCACATCAGGAACTATGCACAAGCGCGCACGGGCGGATTGGCCGTTACGAGGCCGTGGCCCCCGGCGTGTCCCGCCAGCGAGCCTCCAGCTCCACGCCCAATCCGTCGGCCACCCGATTCACGTAGTTGAAGTAGGCAACGACCTGGTTCAGGTCGACGACATCGCGGTCGCCGAGCCCGGAGGCACGCAACGGAGCAAGGTCCGATTCGACCATTTCGTGAGGCGTCCGCGTCAGTTTGATGGCGTATCCAGCCAGGGCGCCAAGCCGCTCGGGGAGCTGCTCCAGGTTGAGCGAGGCGACCGCCTCGGCTAGCGCCGCACTCCCCGACTCGCGGGTGAGGGCAGCAGCGTGGTGGACCACTCAATAATGGCAGTGGTTGACCGCCGACACCGTCACACCGACTGCCTCGCGCTCGGCGCGGCTCAGTCCGGACGGACCAAACATGATGGTGCGGTACAGGTGGAGGTGCGCCTTGAGTGCGTCCGGGTTCAGGCTGTGGGAGGCGAGGATATGGTCCATCTCCGCGGCGTCGGGTGATTCGGTGACCCAGCTCATCACATCCTCCTGGACTTTTGGATGTAGCCTACCTGCCCTGCAATTCCAGTCGGGGTAGCATCGGGCAAATGGACGCCGTTTACGACCTGGTGGTTATCGGCGCTGGTTCGGCGGGGCTGGTCGCAGCCCCGTTTGCCAGCGCGGTCGGCGCGAAGGTGTTGCTGGTCGAGAAAGATCGGATCGGGGGCGACTGCACCTGGACCGGCTGCGTCCCCAGCAAGGCGCTCATCCACACCGCTGGAATCGTCCATGGCATGCGAGACGCCGTTGCCCTTGTCGGCGGCGCGTCGGCCCCAACCCTCGACGCGGACCGGATCATGGAGCGAGTCCGCATCGCCATCGATGGCGTGTACGCCTTCGAGACCCCCGACGCGTTGCTGCAGCAGGGCGTCGAGGTCGCGTTCGGGGCGGCCCACTTTGTGGATAGAGACACCATCGCGATCGGTAACCGGCACGTGACCAGTCGAGACTTCGTCGTCTGTACGGGTGCGGAACCCATCGTCCCGTCGATCCCCGGGCTCGCTCAGACGCCATTTCTGACCTACAAGGATGTCTTTTCCCTGAAGGCGCTCCCGCACCGCCTGTTGGTGCTTGGTTCTGGGCCCATTGGCGCCGAGCTCGCGCAGGCATTCGGCCGGCTCGGGTCTGAGGTCGTCCTTGTTGAGGCGGCTGACCGCCTCCTTCCGATCGCTGATCCGGACGCCAGCGCCGTTCTGCGGGACCGGTTTATGCGGGAAGGCGTCGAGGTCTTTGTCCGGGCGCCGGTCGACCATATCGAGCGAACGGTCCACGGTATCGCCTTGACCGGGGCGGGGCTCCGGATCGAAGGCGACGCCCTCCTGGTGGCGGTGGGCCGCAGGCCACGCCTGGACGAGCTGAATCTCGACCGGGCAGCTGTTGCCTTCAGCGAGGATGGGATTTCGGTCGATTCGACGTTGCGCACCAGCAACCCGCGTGTCTACGCTGCCGGCGACGCCGCCGGCTCGCTGCAGTTCACCCATTACGCCGGATGGCAGGGCTACGCCGCCGCCCGCAATGCCCTGTTTCCTGGGGCGATGCGCGGGAAGCGTGAAGGCGTGCCCTGGGTCGTCTTCACCGATCCCGAGGTGGGCCAGGTCGGGCTGACGGTAAAGGAGGCCCGTCAGCGCGGTTGGCGCGCCGAGGTGCTCCGACTCCCCGTCGAACGCATCGATCGCGCTCAGACGACTGGAGACCTTGACGGCTTCATCAAGCTGGTCACCCACAACGACACCCTGATCGGCGCGACGGTCGTCGCTCCCGTCGCCGGCGAAGTCATCAACGAGCTGGCGCTGGCGATCCAATCAAGGGCGACGTTGCGTCAACTCAGCTCGACCATCCACGTGTACCCGACGTACGGGACCGGAATTCAGCAACTGGCCTCCAACGCCAGCATTGCTGGCTTCGTCCGTGGATGGCAGGGCCGGCTGCTCCGCCGGCTGATGAAGCGCTCGACTTAAGCAACGGGCGGTTACGCCGCTTGGTGTCATCCCGCCGATTGCCGCCGGCCGCGGACCAGGATGCCCTCCAGGTGAAGCCGACCGAGCTGGCCTGGGACATGTGGCTGAGATTGGAGAACGCCGTCCACCACATCCAGGCCCAGCAGGGTCCGGAACGCGAGGAGGGGAGCCCCTGCCGACCACGCCTGCGGTCGGGAGGCGGACGGATACTCCACCGCCATGCCCGTTTCCTGACGGGGCAACCCTGCAAAGACCTCGGGAAGGCGATAGGCGAAGGCCTCCGCCGCCTCGAAGATGGAGAGGGCCAGAGTGGCCGCTTCACTGGTGAAACCGTAGCGTCGCATCCCCTCGGCGATCAGCCCGGTATCGTGGGGCCAGACGGTCCCATTGTGGTACTCGATCGGGTTGTAGCCGGCGTCTCGAGCCGACATCGTCCGCACGCCCCAGCCGCTGAACATGTCCGGTGCCATCAGCCGCTCGACGGTGCGCGCTGCACGCTCGGGATCGACAATCCCGCTCCAGAGCAGGTGGCCGATGTTCGAAGTGAGGGCATCGACCTGGCGCTTTTGGCCGTCCAGCGCCACGACGTAATGACCATGGGACTCGCTCCAGAAGTCGCGATGAAATCGCCGTCGGAGATCAGCGGCGTCCGCCTCCAACCGGTCCGCCAGCCTGGGATCGTTCCAGACCAATCGCGCCAGGCGGGCTGCTCGCAGCCGGGCGTCGTAGGCATAGCCCTGAACCTCACAGACGGCGATCGGACCCTCGGCGACTCGACCGTCGGCGAACAGCATCGAGTTCCAGGAATCCTTCCAGCCCTGGTTGATGAGGCCCTTGGAGGAGCGGGTTCGATACTCGAGGTAGCCGTCACCGTCAAGGTCGCCGTAGCGCTCGATCCAGGTCAGGGCTGCCCGTGCCGCGGGCTCCAGGCTGCGCACGAAGGCGGCATCGCCGGTCCACCGCTCGTACTCGTCGAGGAGGATGAGGAAGAGTGGCGTGGCGTCGTGGGTCCCGTAGTAGGGTGTGTGTGGAATCTTGCCCAGCTGCGCCAGCTCGCCGCACCGAAGCTCATGGAGGATCTTCCCGGGCTCCGCGTCCCGGAAATCGTCCATGCCGGTTGCCTGCATGGCGCTGAGCGCCTCGAGCGTCGTCTGCGCGAGGTGGGCCTGGAAGGGCAACGCCTGATACGACGTGATCAAGCTGTCCCGACCGAAGAGGGCCATGAACCAGGGCAGTCCCGCCGCCGGGAGCGACCATGTCACATTGTCGTCTGGACGGAACCGAAGCGCCGCCAGGTCGACGAGGCTCTGGTGGTACGTGTGGCGCACGGTGTCGGAATCGGTCTCGAGCCGCGGGGCATCGGCCAACCACTGCTCGAGCGCCATCGGCATCTTGGGTCTGGGCCGCCCGAATGAGCCGCAACGCTGTCCAGGTTCGACGGTCTTGCCATCCACCACGCACATCACGTCAACGCATAGCTGCCACGATTGACGGGGCTTCAGGTGAAGTTGGAAGCGGACGCCATCTTTGTCGATGGTCGCGGGCTGGCTGAACGCGATTGTGGTGCCTCTGACAAAACCCTCGTGCTCGTACCGCAGCTGAACGCGGTCGTCGTCGATTTCGATGCTGGTAGCGGGCGCTTTCAGCTCGCGGGCTTTGACCTCGAAGAGGTCGGCGAAGTCGCTCGCGAAGTCGAGTTCTAGCCGGACTTCCTGTTCGGAATCGCAGTTGTTGTCGAGGACGAGGTCTTCGTGGACCCCGTCCGACACGAACCGGTCGCGACGGACCAGAATCGTCGGGTTCAGCCCAACCCGCGCAGTCCCCAGGGTCCCGAACATGCGCGCGGAGTAGTAGTCGGGTGTCCGCACCGTGAGCAGACGCATGGGTCGCCCATTCAGCAGCAGCCGCCAGGCAGAGAGATGGCGCATGTCCTTGAAGAAGAACCCCGTGGCGCCTTGCCCCGGCTCCACGTCCCCATTTGGACTGGAGACGAAGAAGGTGCTGCCGTCGAGCACGACCAAACTTTCAGCCGCGGCCGGTTCTCCCGGCCCGCTCGGCCTGCGTTCGGCGGCGTGTCTTGCCGTCACTCGCTTCATGCTCATACCACTGTCGCAGTATCTGGGCCCACTCGATGTGATGTGCGTCACGATGACGCTTGAGGAGCGCTCACCCGCCTCCGGCGGTAATCTTGCTCGCGGACTCTACGGGCCCCGCCGACCGGAAGCTGCTCGACCGCCGCCGCCAGCGTTTCGGGCGCAGGAAGTGCACGCGCGGGGCCTGCGCCGTCGGACCACCGCGACGTAAAGGGAAATAGTGACGGGTCGGGCCGACAAAGAGGCCGAGGTACGCCGGGAGCATGGGAAAGCCGCACGGATTGACGGCCGCCATCATTCCAGCGCCTACCGCGCAACCCGCCGGCAGGCTCTGGCCCAGTTTCGCGAGGCCGGTTGAAGAAGAGGACGGGAGGCCTTCCACGGTACCCGTGATGGGGCCGATTCGAGAGCAAGTAAGGAGGGCGGCGCCGACCGCACCGGAGAGGGCTCCTATCGTCAACGTGACGGACAAAGCGCCCCGATGGCGGCGTAGGAACCCGGCGGGCGACAAATTCGGCGCGGATTCGCCAGCCGCCGTCACTGACATCGTTGGTCAGCCGCCGGCCAGCAGTTTCTGTTGGATGAGGGTTCGCAGCTGGTCTTCCGTCACGATCCCCGTTACCTCGTCGACGACCCGTCCTGAGGAAGATAGGAACACCGTTGTTGGCATTCCCTGGACGCGGTAGAGCTGCAGCGGAGAGCCATCCACCGCGTACGCGAGCGGGTAATGAATGCCAAGCTGGGTGTAGAGCTTGATCGCATCCTGGTGGTTCCCTAGGTCGACGAACTGCCCGATATCGATGCCGACGAACAGGACTTTCCCCGACAGCTCGGTTGAGACCTTCTGAAAGCCGGGCATCTCGGCGCGGCAGGGCGGGCACTGTCCCGCCCAGAAGTTCAGGACGACCGGCTTTCCCTGCTCGAAGACCCTGGCGAGGTGGGAGTGCTGCGCACCGAAGACGTCTGCACCCTGATAGGCAACCAGGCCGAAGTCGCCTGGTCCGATCGCGGTCGGCGTCGGGGAGGTGGGCGATGAGAGCGCCCCGCAAGCCGACAGGAGGACCGTGCACGACGCCAGCGCCACGAGTATTCCGGATCGCACATCTATTGATATGTGACCGATCAGCTCGTCGGATTGACTGCCCGGATCAACGCCTCGATTTGCGGGCGGTCGTCCGCCGTCCGCCCCGGATGCCACAGACGTACCAGGCCAGCAGCGTCGAGCACAGCATCCCCGCCAAGCTGGGTGAAGTCCCACTGGAGCGGGCGCCAGCGTCTTCCCCGGAAGAGCAAACCGGCGTAGAGCCGGACGGTGCCGAGGTTCAAGAGGCCAAGCCTCCGACTGCCCAAACTCCATGCACGGTAAGCTTCACGCTCGGGGTCGACCCAGACTTCAAAGGCTGAGAGCCACGGCTGAAGCGCCCGTGCTGCTTTTGCGGCGGAGGCGAACGTGATGATTACAACCCTCGCTGGCGTCAACTCCGCCTGCCGCTGTCGCAACTGCGACAGGTGCTCCTCGCAGGCGAGTCAACCGAGATATCGAAGGAAGACCAGGATGGCTGGTCGGCCACGCAGGTCCTCCACGCAACGTCGCTCACCGCGAAGGTCGGCGAGGCAGAACCGGGGTGCCGGTAGGCCGGGGCGGATGGTCATTGCAGGCTCAGCGTACCGTCGCCTCGGGGCGTGACGAGAGGAAGACGAACCGGCACGCGGGAATCGCATTCGAAACAATGTGATGGCGGTCACGGACGCCACGACCGATTGTCCGTAGCGTGATGGGTACAACGAATCACCCCGCGCTTGGCCGCCAGGCCGGTCGCAGAGGAGAAACTTATGGCACGAAACGTCGTCTCAACCTCTACCCCGGCGTTCGACCGCCGGATCCTGCTCGTCGGCTTGGTCGCGGGCATGGTCTACGGCATGATGGAGATGGTGATCGAAGCCGTGATCGGCCATGGCTTCTGGTCCCCACTCCGCTACATCGCCTCGGTCTTCACCCTGGGTCGGGACACCGATCCCAGCTTCTCGCTGGTGCCCGTCGTGGTCGGCTTGATGGGCCACATGATGAACTCGGCGATCTTCGCCCTGCTCTTCGCCCTGCTGATCAGCCGGCCGCTGCGCGCTAGCACCGGCCTCATGGCTGGGGGCATGATCTATGCCGCGGCCATCTTCTTCGTGATGTGGTTTGTGGTATTGCCGGTTATCGATCCCGCAATGAAGCTCGTCAACGGCGCGGGTTTTTTCGTCAGCCACCTGATGTTCGGACTGGTGCTCGGTGCGGGCATCGCATGGCTGCGCAATCCATCACGTCTCAGTCCGGCGCACGCGTAGCCGACCCAATCCAGACCTGGCGGCGTCCCGCAGCCGCCAGGTCGCCATTCTTGTTATGGTTCCCGGTCGGTAGGGCCTTTCGTCATCGGAGCTCGCGATGACAACTTCGACTGACGGGCCAGCTGGATCGCCGAGTTGATTAGCCCGACGTGGCTAAAGGCTTGAGGGAAGTTCCCTAAGAGTTCAGCGGTGCGAGGATCGACCTCTTCGCCGAGGAGACCGACATCGTTGGCGCAGCCGCACAAGCGCTCGAAGAGTTCGCGTGCCCGGTCCACCTGCCCGGTCAGGGCGAGGTTGTCGACGAGCCAGAAGCTGCAGATCAAGAATGTCGCCTCTCCGCCCGGCAGTCCATCGGTCCCGTCCAGATACCGGCATACGAAGCCGTCGACGGACAGTTCCTTCTCGATACGAGCAATCGTGGCGCGCACCCGCGGATCATCCGCGGGGAGGAAATGCACCAGAGGGACGAGCAGCGCGGAAGCGTCGAGGGCCGAGGATCCGAGAGACTGGACGAAAGCGCCGCTGATGAGGTCCACGCCATCGCTCTCGACACGGCGGCGGATCTCGTCGCGCAGCTCGAGCCATCGCTCACTGTCTAATGGCCGCTGCAGGGCGCGGCCAAGCCGGATGAGCCGGTCGATCGCCACCCAGGCCATGACTTTCGAGGACACGAACTGGCGCCTGCCCGCGCGCACTTCCCAGATTCCCTCGTCCGGTTCCATCCAGATCTTGGCGACGTGCTCGCCGAGCCGAACCAGGAAATCCCAGAAGTCGTTCTCGATGGCGCCGCCATGTCGATGGTAGAGCCAGGCAGTGTCGATCACTTCGCCGTAGATGTCGAGCTGGAACTGGGTGCTCGCGCCGTTTCCGATCCGAACCGGGCGGGAACTCCGGTAGCCATCGAGTTCTTTCAGCTCGACCTCCGGGAGGAGGCGTTCGCCGCCGACACCATAGAGCGTCTGAAGGTCCTCGGGCCGACCGGCGGTCGTCCGTGTGATCCACTGCATGAAGGCCCGGGCCTCGTCGGTGTATCCGAGGATGAAGAGCGCGTACAGCGTGAAGGCCGAGTCGCGTAGCCAGGCATACCGGTAATCCCAGTTCCGGCTGCCGCCGATCTTCTCGGGCAAGGACGTCGTCGCCGCCGCGACGATGGCGCCGGTGGGGGAGTTGGTCAGGGCTTTGAGGACCAGGGCGCTGCGCACGACGTGATCGCGATAGGGGCCTTCGTAGGTGCACCGGTTCGACCAGGCCGTCCAGAATTCGCGGGTCGACGCTAGCCGACCGTCGATTTCCTCAGCCGTGATGATCCGTGGCCGCAGCTCATGCGGGAGGGCATAGGTGAGGACCGCACGCGTGACATCGCCAGTCCGAAGCGCCTGCTTACCTTCGCACGCGTAGATATCGGTCTGGGTGATCGGGAGGTCTGACTGAAGGAGCAGCGCGTCGGCGCCCCCCATAACGGTCACCAGGCCATTGCCGAATGGTTTCAGCTGCGGGACGGTGAGGCCATAGTCGAATCGGGGCGAGAATTCCAGGTGGAGGTTGACCTCGCCTCGCTCGCATCGGCCGATCCGAGCGAGCTGGTGGTAGGGGTGCACCGGGTCAGCGGCATCGGAGGTCAGTGCCTCGCGGACCGGAAAGCAATCCGTAAGGACAAGGGTCCCGCCCGCGGTTTCGAAGCGGGTCTCCAGGATGTTGGTTCCCGGCAGATAGCGGCGGCGGGCCTGGTACGGTTCCATGGGCGCGATGCGGAAATAGCCGCCCCGTGACCAGTCGAGCAGGCGCGCGAAAACCGGCCTGGAATCGAACCGGTGAAAGCAGCACCAGTCAATCTCGCCGTCCCTGGACACGAGGGCTGCGGAATGGCAGTCCCCGATCAGGGCGTACTCGGCAATCGGTGGATACGGCCCGCTCAATCCCTCCCTCTCCAATCTTGATCTTGCCCCATGCTGGTTGGCGTTCTCAAGCGCAACGGCCAGCAGGCCTCATCAGGACGTTTGGTCCGGGCGCCCTCATCGGCCAAATAATCGCGTTCCGCCGATTTCCGCTGTGACAGAGATCACAGAATCTACAGGCTGGTCTGGCGCCATATGTTCAGAATGATGGAAGGTCGGTGATGGTCAGCCCACAGCACGACTCTCTCTGCCGGACGAGCGAATGAGCTGGACGGTCTACTGGTTCATGTTCCCCGTCTGCATCGCGATAGCCACCGCGGCGATGTTCTCTGGAATCAGCGGCGCTGCTCTGCTGACCCCCACCTTCCTGATCGGGTTCCCGCTCTTCAGCGTGCCCCGGCTGGGCACGCTGGCCGCCATCGGGACTTCCCTGTTCCTGGAGACATCCGGGTTCGGTACCGGCCTCTACCGCTACTTGAGAGCGCGCCTGGTCGACTTGAAGACCGCGAAGTCTCTCGTCCTCCTTTGCCTCCCACTTGGCGTCCTTGGCTCGGTCGCCGCCTCGCACGTCCCCGCCGACCTGCTGCGGATTGGCTACGGGATCGCGATGTTAGGCCTGGCGTACGTCCTACTGCAAGACAACGAAAAGGGAAAGCGTCCCTCCGACGAGCCGACCGTCGGACCTGGAGCCGCAGAACCGGCACCGCTCATCGTCTCTGAGTCAGAGCTGGCGCACCCGAGATGCCGCGAAGGAGAGCACCGGCAGCTCAGGGCGGCGAGCGGGAAGGTCTACGATTTCTGCGCCCATGGCCTCGGCCTTCAGCGCGCGCTCTCGGGGGGCGGCGCCGTAGTCGCCGGAATGATCTCCACCGGCGTCGGAGAGGCAACACTTCCCTCGCTGGTGCGCCGCTCCAGATTCCCCGTACCCGTGGCGGCCGCCACGTCAACCGTCGTCGTGGCATGCACCGTCGCCGGTGCTGCGGTGACGCACTTCGTGGAGCTGATCCAACACGGTGGCCTGTCCGCCGTCCCATGGAATCTGCTCGTTTTCGCGGTCCCCGGGTCGATCGTCGGCGCCTTTATCGGGACCCGCCTCGAGGGCCGGGTGAGCGAGAAAGCCGCCCGCCTGTTCTTCGCCGGGTTGTTCGCGGCCATCGGCGTCGCGTTCCTGCTGGCCTTCACCGTGTTCAAGCACCGGTTCGCCTAGCCATGGCCGATATCAAGGTCTACGGCGCGCCCTGGTGCCCCGACTGCCGACGATCGAAGAAGTTCCTCGCCGAGCACCGCGTGCCGTACGACTGGATCGACATTGACCAGGACTCTGCTGGCCTCGGTTTTGTCGAAGAGCTCCAGCACGGAGGCCGCACGATTCCGACCATCGTCTTCAAGGACGGCAGCCACCTGCTCGAGCCGTCGGACGAGGAACTCGCCTCAAAGCTCGGCCTGAAGCGCGAATCCGAACGGTCCTTCTACGACGTCGCCGTCATCGGCGGTGGCCCGGCAGGGCTGGCGGCCGCCCTGTACGCGGCTCGTGAAGGGATCGACACCGTCGTTATGGACCGGAGTGGTCTCGGCGGCCAGGCGGGGATCACGGAGCGCATCGACAACTACCCGGGATTCCCCGAAGGCGTAGGCGGAGCCGAGCTGGCAGACCGGTTCGTAGCGCAGGTGCGGCGCTACGGCGTGGAGCTGCTCCCTGCGGTCGCGGTCAGCAGCATCAGCCGCGAGGGGGAGGACGTCATCCTGCGGCTCGGCACTGGTCAGGAGATCTGCGCCCACACCGCGCTGGTCGCAACCGGGTCCACGTACCGCCGACTTGGAGTGCCGGGTGAGGAGCAGCTGATCGGCGCGGGCGTGCACTTTTGCGCGACCTGCGACGGCCCCTTCTATCGGGGCGCCGATGAGCTGCTGGTGATCGGCGGGGGAAACTCGGGGCTCGAAGAAGGTCTGTTCTTGAGCCAGTTCGCTCGGCGCATCCGCATCGTCGAACACAGTCCGCAGCTGAAGGCTTCCAGGCTCCTTCAGGACAAGGTGCGCAACCACCCGCAATTCGAGGTCCACCTCAACACCGAAGTCACCGCGCTGCGCGGCAAGGGCAAGCTTCAGGAGGTGATCGCGGTCGACCGCTCCACCGGGAGGGAATACCGCTGGCATCCGGCCGCCGCCTTCGTCTTCATCGGGATGGACCCGAACACCGGGTTCCTCAAGGGGGCGCTGGAGCTTGACCGCTGGGGATTCGTGGTCACCGATGGGCAGTTCCGGACCTCCCTACCCGGTGTCTTCGCCGCCGGCGATGTGCGGGGCGGCTCGACGAAGCAGCTCGGTTCCGCAGTCGGGGATGGGATCGCTGCCCTGCTCATGATCCGTCAGTACCTCCAGGAGCACCACCATCTTTCGGCAGTGAGGTCAAAGGAGTAAGCAGTGGAAACGGAAGCTTTCGGCAGGCCGGGCATCGCCCCGACCTGGACGTCCAGCAGGAAAGACCTGGTCACCACGGCACTGGGGCCGAGCCGGCTCTGGGCCACGCTCGGCTACGGCATCCTCAACGAGGTCTACTGGCCCGCAACCGGCCAGCCGCAGCTGCGTGACCTGGGCTTCATCGTCGCCGGCCAGGACTTCTGGGTTGAGGTCAAGCGGGCCGCCGCCTACCATCTGAGCACGCCCGAACCCTACATTCCGCTCCCGCTCGTGGTCCACGAGGGGGAGGGATATCGGCTTACCCTCGAATTCCTTCCCGATCCCCTTCGGGACGTCCTCCTGATCAGCTTCCGGCTGGCGGGCGAGGGGCTCCGCCTCTACCCGCTGCTGGCCCCGCACCTCGGCATGAGCGGATGGAACAACACGGCCTGGGCGGATGACGGGTTGTTCGCCCAGCGAGATGGCCTTGCGCTCTGCCTGCTCGCTGACCCGCCCTTCAAGCGGACGAGCGCGGGATACGTGGGCTCCTCCGATGGCTGGCAGGACTTTGCGCGCCACGGGCGCATGACGTGGACCTTTCCCCGCGCGGACGAGGGCAACGTCGCCCTGATCGGAGAGATCGAGGACGAGGAGGGCATCATGGCGCTGGGATTCGGCACGAGTCCGGCGGCCGCCCGGACGCTCGCGGCGTCCAGCCTGGCCGAGGGCTACGGCAGCATTCGCGAGCACTTCACCTCGGCGTGGCGGGCCTGGGGACGCCACTTGCAGCTCCCCAAGGTTTCGGATGGTCTGGCCCGCGAGGCGTGCCTCTCGGCCACCATGCTCAAGGTCCACGAGGATCGCACCTTCCCGGGCGCGATGGTGGCAAGTCTCTCGATCCCCTGGGGCAACACGAGTAACGATCCAGGCGGCTACCACCTGGTCTGGCCTCGGGATGCGGTCGAGGCTGGCTTCGGACTTCTTGCGGCCGGTGAGATCCAGGACGCCTGCCGCCTCCTCGCCTACCTGGCGGCGACCCAAAACGCGGACGGTGGCTGGTGCCAGAACTTCTTCCCGGGCGGGCGGCCGCACTGGACTGGTGTCCAGCTCGACGAGGTCGGCTTTCCCATTCTGCTCGCTGCCAAGCTGCGGGAGCTGGACGTCCCGACGAGCCCCCAGACGGTCCGCATGGTGCGGCAGGCCGTTGCCCATCTCGTGCGGCACGGGCCCGTTAGCCCGCAGGATCGCTGGGAAGAGAATCCAGGCGCGAGTCCCTTCACCCTCGGGGTGGAGGTCGCCGCCCTCGTCGTCGCCGCTGCGTACCTGGAGGAACCCGAGCGGGGCTACGTGCTCGAACTCGCTGACTGCTGGAACGAACGAATCGAGGAGTGGACCTACGTGCGCAACACCCCGCTGAGCCAACAGCTCGGCGTCGAGGGCTACTACGTCCGCATCGGCCCATCAGTCGGGGAGGGTGGGCTGCGCGGTCGGATCGAGGTACGCAATACCACTGCCGAGGTGGTTCCGGCCGAGGCCTTGATCGGGATGGAATTCATCTACCTGGCCCGCTTCGGGCTTCGCGATGCACAGGACCAACGTATGCAGGACAGTCTGAAGGTGATCGATGCCGTCCTCCGTGTGGATACGCCCTGCGGGCCCGGCTACCACCGCTACAACGGAGACGGGTATGGCGAGTATGATGACGGCCGCCCCTTCGACGGCCGCGGCGTGGGCCGGGCATGGCCCCTGCTGACCGGCGAACGCGGGCACATGGCCATGCTCCAGGGCGAAGACCCGCTCCCCTATCTGGAAGCCATGACCTGCATGACCGGGCCCGGTGGTCTCATTCCGGAACAGGTGTGGGACGGTGGCCCCATCCCAGAGCGCGGCCTGGTCGCGGGCAAGCCGACCGGGAGCGCCATGCCCCTCGTCTGGGCGCACGCCGAGTTTTTGAAGCTCCTGATGGCGCGGGAGAAGGGCCAACCACTGGAGCGGCTCGAGCTGGTCCAGCAGCGCTATCGAGGCAAGGTACCGCGAGCCGCCACCTGGTTCTGGCGATCGGACGTGCCGTTCGAAGAGCTGCCGGCGGGCAGGTCTCTCGTGATCGAGGATTGGGAGGCGTTCACCCTGCACTTCGGGTTCGACGGCTGGCAGGAGGTCCAGGATCGTCCGTCCGAGTGGCTCGGGTTCGGGATGCTCGGGATTCGATTGACCTGGGCAGAGCTCGACGGTCATCACGCCATCGACTTCACGCGGCTCTACGCGGCGGGGCGATGGGAGGGGCAGGACCACCAGATCGCAATCCAAGGTGCAGCGGCAGACTCGGGCGAAACGGAACCTCCTGTCAAGCGACTCACCAGAAGCCGTTCTCGTCGTCGACACAGGTAATGGAAGTTCGCGGTGAATGAACAGTTCGACCGAAACTCGCCAAGGTTACCGTGGTCGCCTGACAGATTCGCCCAATCTGCACGAGGTCGCCGACACCTATACGGATATGAGGACTTGCTGTGCCTGAGCTGACACCCCCCGCGACGCGTTTGAAGCAGGACGCTGATTATGTCTTCTTTGAGCTCACCCGCAGCATGTGCCCGGAATGCCGGCGCATGATCGACGCGCACATTGTCCTGCGTGATGGGAAGGTCTACATGCGCAAGCGTTGCCCCGACCATGGCCGCTTCGAAGCCCTGGTCTATGGCGACGCCGAGGCCTACGCGCGGCTGGCCAAGTTCAACAAGCCGGGGACGATCCCGCTGGCCTTCAATCACGAGGTCCGGAATGGCTGCCCATACGATTGCGGGCTCTGCCCGGAGCACCAACAGCACGCTTGCCTCGGCATCATCGAGGTCAACAGTGCCTGCAACATGAACTGCCCGCTGTGCTTCGCGAACGCGGGAGCCGGATTCAACCTCACCCTGCAGGAAGTTGAGGAGATCCTGGACGATTTCGTGCGCACCGAAGGCAACCCCGAGGTGGTTCAGTTCTCAGGCGGGGAGCCGAGCATCCACCCGCAGATCATCGAGATGCTTCGAGCCGCGAAGGCGAGAAACATCCGCTACGTGATGCTCAACACGAATGGCAAGCGAATTGCCAACGATGACCAGTTTCTGTCCGAGCTGGCCGAGATCCGTCCCGCGATCTATTTCCAGTTCGACGGCTTCGAGCCGGAGACCTACCGGGTGTTGCGCGGCGAACCCGACATCCTGGCCGAGAAGTTTCGTGCGCTGGACCGGCTGGCGGCGATCGGCTGCCGTGTCATTCTGGTCCCCGCGGTGGAGCGTGGTGTCAACGAGCATGAGCTCGGCGAAATTGTTCGCTTTGGCCTGGACCATCCGGCCGTGATGGGAATCAACTTCCAGCCGGCCTTCCACGCCGGTCGTCACGTGGCGCACGACCCGATGCAGCGGATTACGATCCCTGACGTGATTCGAGCGATCGAGACCCAGACGGATGGCCTCTTCCGGACGGACGACTTCATCCCGGTCCCGTGCTGCTTTCCCACCTGCAACGCCGTGACCTATGCCTACGTCGACGGCCAGCAGGTGATCCCACTGCCGCGTGTCCTCAACGTCGACGACTACCTCGATTACATCACCAACCGTGCCTTCGTCGATGTGGGTCGCGACATTCGGCGGGCGCTCGAGGGCCTGTGGTCCTCGTCGGCGGTGCCGGGGTCTGAGACGGCGGCGGGGAACTTCGCGATCACCTGCGCCGCCTGTGGCCTCCCCGACAGTCTCGACCTAGGGGTGCTGGCTGACCGCATGTTCATGATCATGATGCAGGACTTCATGGATCCATGGACCTTCAACCAGAAGAACCTGATGAAGTGCTGCAAGGAGTTCCTCCTGCCCGGCGGCCATCAGATCCCGTTCTGCGCCTACAACACGGTCGGATATCGGGAGCAGGCCCGCGAGCAACTGACGGCTCGCGAGCGAGCCAGGCAACGAGCGCGCCGGCAGGGTGTGCCGTACACTCCGGAGCCGATCACATTTCAATTTAAGGATCACGCCATGCCGAACGAAAATGGGTGGCGTCCATGAGCCGACCGTCCATCGCGCCCCCGCCCGACGTGGTGAAGAGCTGTTGCGCCACCCTCTACGCCAGCGATTGGGTGCGCTTGCTTCTGGGCGAATCGCTGCACCCAGGTGGACTGCGGTTGACTGATCACCTGGCGAAGGTCATTGGGCTTCGGCACGGTCAGCGAGTCCTGGACGTGGCCAGTGGGCGGGGCATCTCGGCCATCCACCTCGCCCGATCGGTTGGGTGTTCTGTGGTCGGCGTGGACTACAGTCTGCAAAACATCGCCTCGGCAAGACGGGCCGCGTCCGAGCATGGGGTCTCAGACCGGGTTCGTTTTCTCGCCGGTGACGCGGAGCGGCTACCGGTTGAGGATCACGCCTTCGATGCGGTCATCGCCGAGTGCGCGTTCTGCACCTTCCCCGACAAGCCGGCTGCGGCGGCCGAGTTCGTCCGGGTCCTTCGTCCGGGGGGTAGGCTCGGCTTCGTCGATCTGCTGCGGTCGGGTCCGCTCCCAGCGGAGCTGGGCAGCCTCGCGGCGTGGGTCGCCTGCATCGGCGACGCGCGGCCTGTGGAAGAGTACCTCGCCCTGTTGGAAGACGCCGGCCTGAGGATCGCTCTGGTCGAACGACACGATCAGGCGCTGGCTGAGCTGGTCGAGATGGTCCGCACCCGGCTGCTCACCGTGCAGGTCGCTGCCCGATTAACCGCCAGTCCGCTGCCCAATGTCGATTGGGCGGAGGTTCGTCCAATGCTGCGGAGCGCGGCTGCGGCGGTAGCCGATGGACGTCTCGGTTATGCCCTCATCGCGGCCACCTTGCCCGAGTCCCTTCAGGGCTGAAATTCATCCTGGTGAGGTCCCGATCACCGATTGTTCGGCTACCGGGAAGCCGGCAATTCGTCGATGGTGCCCTGGCGGAGTTGGCCGCGGGCCATTGGTCCCCGTCGTGCTGGCTTCATTTCATTTGGCGCTGCTCCCTGCGCTCTGCTCAGCAGGCCGCCGCCCACCGGCGCGCTTTCCTGGAGCTGACTCTGCTCCACCTCGCCTTGATGCGGGGCCGGCCCCGGCGCTGGCCACTCGTCGCCTGGTTGTTGGCGGTCACGCACCTGGGCCTGCTCGGCGAGGAGCGACGTGGGGCGCTGATTGCCAACCATCTGAGCCTGTTGCGGGCAAACCTGCCTTCCTTATCTGCATCGGCGGCACCGTGGACTGCCGGGGTGGCCCTTCTTACCGACGTGTTGGATGGGCGCGTGGCCCGCGCGCGGAAGGAAGAGACCGCCTTCGGCGCCTATGCCGATCCCCTCGCCGACCTCGTCTTTTGGAACTGGTATGTCTTCCGAAACGAATCCAACCCCTGGATCAGGGCCGCTGCCGTCATCGCTTGGCCGCTTCCGGCAGCGGTGATCACTGCCGCCTATTTCGTCCGGGGACGAACCCTGGACTACCCTCGGCCCGCCGTCACCCGGCTTCTCTCCGGGGCTTTCCAGTGCTGGATCGGCATTCGCGCCTTCCAGCGCTGGCTGGCCTGCGGAGCGCGGCGGACGTCCGCCTGAGCCGCCGCCGCTACGCTGCTGCCTCGTACTCGCCGGGGCGTCGCTCACCCTCGCCGGACTGTTGTTTCAGGAGCCGGAGGAGTGCGTTAACTGCCGGCTCGTAGAGATGGGTGCCGGATTCATCCAGCAGAACCTTTACCGCCTTTGGTCGCGGGTGCGCCTTGCGGTAGGGGCGCTCCGAGGTTAGAACATCGAAGGTGTCGGCAACCGCGATGATGCGAGCCTCCAGCGGGATGGCGCGGTCCGTCAACGCCGCAGCTTGCAGCGCGTCCGTTTAGACCTTGAGTGCGGCGGCCCCGAGTATTCTGGCCGCGAGTTCGGTGCCGGATACCCGGGCGCGGATCTTCTCGAAGGCCGTCGCGCGCGCAGTCGACGTGTCGTCGCCGAATGGGGCGAACCCGCAGTCGTCGGTGGTGCCCAGCCGGCTCGGCGCGATGTACTCGGTCGCCTCGAGGACCTTGTCACGCACCTCCTCCGGAGTTTCCACCCGCGGATTGATGGGATCGATCACTCCGATGAAGATTCGCTGGTTGCTACGCGAGTGGTCCTGGATGATCCGCAGCACCCGCTGGCGGTCCTTCTCACTCGCCAGCTGGATGTAGAAGTTGCCGGCCCTGAGCGTGAATAAGGTAGGCAGGAGCTGCGCGTAGTCCACGTCCGCGCTGTGGGTCGCGTCGCGGTCCCCGCCTGGGCAGGTGTGGACCCCGATCCGCGTCAGCTCCTCGGGCGAGAAGTGGTCGAGGACCCGGTTGTTGAGGTCCACGAAGGCATTCAGGAGGCCCTTGCTCGGGTCCAGCTTGAGGGAGAGCCGGGCCTCGGTGAAGTCGACCTGCACGTTGTATGCGCCTTTCTGCAGGCAGCCGCGGATGTCGGCAACGGCCTCGCGTACGAGGTCCTCGAGGAACGCGTCGCGGGAGTAGCCCTCGATCTCATCCTGGGGGTACAGCAGGCTCAGCGCGGACGCCGAGATAACCGCCTGCTTCACCGGGACCTTCGCGTACTTCCGGGCCTCCTCGAAGTACTGGTCGGCGTGGACGGCGTAACGGAAGGGGCCCGACGTGAGGCGAGGCAACTGCCGCACATGGCCGTCCGCGAAGGGGATGGTGACGCCGTCGGCAGCCAGGTTGGGCAGGTCGTGGATCGGGTAGGTCACAAAGCTCGGCTTTCGCTGCTCGCCGTCGGTGATGACCGGGGAGCCGGTTGCCTCGAACTGCTCGATGGTGTCCCGGACCGCCTGCCCGTAGAGGGCATCGAGGCGCGCCTCCGAAATCCTTCCAGCGTCGAACTCTGTGATGCCTTCGAGGAGCTCGCGCGGCCGGGGGATACTCCCAATCGGTTCAGTCGGAATCGGCGCGTCGCTCATAGGTTTGCCCTCCAGGAACCAGACGGTCTGTCAAGGACCTGAGCGGATTCTATCCGCGCGTGGGCCGGAGTTGCCCGCAGACCTTCTTCGAGCGAGTGAGTTGGCAGTCCGGCTCCCACGGGAATCTTGCGATCGGCTAGCGTGTTTCAACAAGCATGGCCACCACGCTGAAGACCGGGACCCTCCTGCCCGCCTTCGGCCTTTCGGCTCAGGATGGGTCGACCCGCTCGCTGCTAGACCCCTCGGGGCCGAATCTCCTTGTCTTTTACCGAGGGGACTGGTGACCCTACTGCAACGGGCAGCTGGTCAGCTTTGCCAGGAAGATCGAGACCTTTCAACAGGCGGGGATCCGGATCTATGGCATATCCATCGATTCACCCGAGCAGAACCGAGCCATGATCGACAAGCTCGTGCTGCCGTTTGATCTGCTCAGCGATCCGGAAGGGGAGGTCGCGATCAAACCGTTCGGTTTCTGGGACGGCCCCGGACGAATTTCGAAGCCGGCCCTGGTGCTGACCGATCGAGACGGAATCGTCCGATATATCTACGAGGGTCGAGACTTTGCCGATCGGCCCAAGGACGCGGCGATCATGGAGTCGCTGTCGCGTGGCTAGGGGGGACCCGCCTTTCAAGTTCGAGAATCTGCTCCCCTACTACAACGGCGCCTACTATGCCTCGGTGGCCATCAAGGGCCGGCTCGCTGCCACCGGTCAGGTTGAGGCAGCCCGCGAGGTCACCGCGTATCAGGAGATGGTCACCGAGTTTCGAGAAGCCATCCGGGAGACCGCGAAAATCCGGCAGGCTCGGAATTTGTGATCCAGATCACGGCGGCTTCCGGTTACACATGCCCATACTGGATTGGAGGGGGAAGGAGGATGAAGCGATTCGTGCCGACATCACGGTGGGAGCGACGTTTCCGGATTACGAGCTACCCGACCAGACAGGAAAGCGCCGCAAGCTCTCGGAGCTCCAGGCGCAGGATCCTCTGGTCCTCATCCTGTCGCGTGGGCATTTTTGCCCTAAAGACCGCCGGCAGCTGCGACACCTGGTCGATTTCTACCCGGAGCTGAAGGTTGGGTACACGCGCATTGTGACCATCTCCACCGACAACCTCATGGAGACCAATGAATTTCGCGATGGGCTCGGCGCCCAATGGCCCTTTCTCTCCGATCCGGGTCGCATCGTCCAGAAGGACCTGGACATTCAGGAATACACCGATCCCCAGCACGATCCGATGATTCCCCACACCCTGGTGCTGGAGCCGCAGCTCAAGACCTTTCGGATCTACAACGGCTACTGGTACTGGGGCCGCCCGTCGGTTGCCGACCTCTACCACGACTTGCGTGAGGTCACAAAAAAGATCCGTCCCGACTGGGACCTGAGCGACCCGGACCTGCGCCGCGAATGGCAGGCGGGGGAGAAGGGCAAGTTCTGGCCCTACGGCAAGTCGTTGAAGGAGGTCTTCGCCGGCGCTGCATCGTCGAGTTGAACCGAGGAATCCGGACAACGATCAGAGCGCATAGTCAACGATATGACCGATGCCTTCCTGGTGTCGTTTGACCAGAAGGCGCTGCAGTGGCTAGCCGAGCATCCCAGCGAGGATGCGCTGGTGATCGCCTACCAGGACACCCGCTGTTGAGGCGGGGGTCACATTCGTGACCTGCGGCTCCGTCGGAGCCGAGCGCGGGAAGAGGGCTCCGGGCTTCTTGTCGATATTGGCGAGGTGATCGGTCGCCGGATCTTGCTCGACCGGCGAATCCTGCCCCGTATGCCCACCACCATCCCTGTGACGATCAGCGGCGTCGGACCGTTTCGCGGTCTGCACCTCGGCTTCTCCGGCGAAGAGTGGGCCAGGCTTCTCTACGAGCCTGGGCCCTAAACTGGAGAAGAGGGAAACATGCCGAGCATCGACTCTAGCGAGCAAACACAGGCGGGGCTGCGATATTGCGCCAACTGCGGCAAGCCGCTGATTATGGCGAGCCTCGAGTACTGGGAGTATGCGGGACGCATCCAGCTGTTCTGTTCGAAGCGGTGCTACGACCGCTTCGCAGCGGATCCGGCCCGCCGGCTGATCGCCAGTCCACTTGGGGACGCTTAGTTGTCTTCCCGTTTCAGGACGAGCCGCGCAAGAGGAGGTTGCTAGATGCCTACGACGATTGACCGATCACGCGTTCGCGAGATGCTCCAAGCCGGTGCGCAATTGGTAGAGGTGCTGCCTCGACGGGAGTATGACGAGGAGCATCTTCCCGGCGCGATCAGCATTCCGTTGCGCGAACTTAGTCGCGCGACGACCAGCCAGCTCGACAAGAGCCGGCCGGTCATCGTCTACTGCTACGACTATCAATGAGACATGAGTTCACGAGCCGCGTGGCGGCTCGAGAGTCTCGGTTTCACCAGCATCTTCGTTTACCATCCTGGCAAACTCGATTGGGTCTCCGCAGGCCTCCCCGTCGAGGGCGCCGCGGCGGGAATCCCAAATCTTGGGACGGTCGCCCGGCGTGACGTCGTAACCTGCCGGCTTAGCGATCAAATCAGCGCCGTCAGGGCCCGCATGGCCTCTGATCCGACGGGTCCCTGCCCAGTTGTGAACCATCACCGGATTGTCCTGGGCCTGTTGAGGAGTGACGCCATCAACGCGAATGGCGCCAAGACGGCCGAAGAGGCCATGATCTCAGGGCCGGTCACGTTTCGTCCCAACGTGGCTCTCGAAGAAATTGACCGTTACCTGACCGACCATAAGATTGGTCACGCTGTGGTGACGACGCCGGAGGGGGAGTTGTTTGGTCTGGCCAGCGCGGACGACATTCACCGTCGGCTGTCGGAGTCGAAGGCGAGCTAAAGCTGGCTCTGGGTGCGGAGCAGCAAGCACAACAGCTTCAGAAAAGCGAAGGCAGGATGGACGGACTAGCAACTCTGCGGCAGCGGCTGGCGACTTTGCTGCGTGAAGCCGAACGAGCGCACGGTCAGTATGAGAAGACTCTCGGCCACCGCGATGATGAGTGGTGGGACTGGTACGCGACCTACATTGCCGAGCGTTTGAGCAGCGACTCTCGATAGCCGAGACGTTTCGGGTGTTTACGAGGGTAAGCAGTCCTCAGCGAGGCTCCTCCTGACCTCCGAACTGAGCTGTAGTTCCCACCAGCCTTGTTGACAAAGACTGAGGTGGGAGCCTGGCCGGCAAGCGCGGTGTGGTCTGCGGCGATTGCAGAGCGGAGCCATCGGGGCAACTGCCGGCGAAGCGCGCGTGGGCCCCATTCGTTCAGCAGCGTGCGGATGACGTCCGGGCTTTGCCGGGCGAGGGTCGGGTCATGAGGTGGCGCGCTTGGAGCTCGGTGATCGCCTGCCGAAACTCGCCGGAGAGCGAATCGGCGATTGCCGGGTCGGTGAGTACGCGCTCGATGCTCACCCCTCGTTCGGCGAAGAAGCTGGCCGCCAGGAGCAGGAACCGACCCGCCGTGGGCCTGCTCTCGTCCGGGCAGCGCGAAAAACTGCGAGGTTCTTTTGAAATTGGTGGTACTTTTGGTGGTACGGGCCTCCGGAAGCAGTTGGGGAGCAGACTTCGAGGCCGATTTCGTATTCAGAGTCTGGAGCCGACGAGCGGATTCGAACCGCTGACCCGCTGCTTACAATGATCAGCCGGCAATTGAATTCAGCTCGCGATTTGCGCTTTCCATGAAGTCCCCGATAGAAGACGGCTGGGCCGACGTCGTGATCAGCAACGGCGTGTTCAACCTCTGCCCAGACAAGGTCGGCGTCTGTCGTGAGGTAGCCCGCATCCTTCGACCAGGTGGCCGGATGATGATTGCCGACATGTGTATCGACAAGCCGATTCCCGAAAGCGCCCTCCGTGACATCGACCTCTGGACTGGTTGAACAGCCGGTGCCCTGCCGTGTGCAGGATGGGACACCGTGATCCGCGGTGCCGGGCTGGTTGACGTAGAGCTTGGTCCTCGGGTCGACTCGTTTGCGGGTGCCGGTGGAGAAGATAAGGCGCGGCAATTCGGGACCTACGGCTATCCGATTCGAGCTCGCAAGCCAGCGTAGGAAGCGGGTCGCCGCTATTTAGCTCAGAGGCGTCGGGGCGACTAGCGGAAGGACCCAATAACCTGATAACAGAGGGAGGAAATGACGTCCTCCCTCCTCCTGTCTCGTGCCGGCGTGTTAGCGGACGCCCGCCGAGGCGGGCGCGCGGCTGCCGGTCTCCACTAGTCCCTTGTCGGTGTGCTCTACTTGAGCCAGCGAGCTGTGGGTGTTCTTGTGGTCGAACGCGATGGTTCCCTTTGCCTTCAGGACTCCGGTCTGAGCGACGTCCATCTCCTTGTATTCCATGCCGGTCGGCAACCGCACGATCACCCGCTGCTCATCGCCGGTGGCCGGAACGATGAGCGGCTCAGACGTGGTCTCGACGTGATCGGGCACAACTAGCCGTGCCCGACGCTTGTCCTGGTCGAACTCGAACTGGATATCCACCAGGTGCGGACCCTCCACTTTGGTCACGATCGACGCCAGAACCTCAAACCAGGGGCCCCCTGCCTGACCGGTCAGGATCGTGGCGATCGCATTCACCTGATCGGGGTTCGCCTTCTTGTCGATGAAGGCGACCACGGTACCGTTGCCCTCGTGCAGTGCGCCCGGCCAGTGATAGATGCAGGCAAATTTCAGGCCGCTCAGGCTCACCCCGTCGAAGTTGCCCTCGCGGATGTTCATTCCGAGGACTCCCTCGCACCCCTTGAATGGGGTCGGGAATCCGGTCGTGTCACAGGAACACGTCGCCGAACAGTTGCAGTTCTTGAGGTACTCGCCTTTCATCCTCCACGCCATCGCATCCCTCCTTTACATGTGACCGCCCATTACGGAGGGCGGTGATCCGCCGGACAGCCAGGTCAGCAGCTCCGGATGCACAAGAACCGCGAGGCCAAGGCCGGCGACAAGCGTTCCCGCGACCCGGGTCAGGAGCACGCCATGCCGCCAGTTTTTCTCCGCCAGGAAGACCAGTGCCAGGGCGACCATCCACACGAGATTCATGACGCCGACGACGACCAACACCGCCATCAGGGCCCAGCAGCAGCCGAGACAGTACGCGCCGTGGGAGATGCCGGCAAGGAACGCGGAACGGCTGCCGCCGCCAAAGTCGTGATCGAGGATAAAGCCGAACGGGGTGCGGCAGGCCTTGAGGAACTTCCTTTTCCACCGCGTGAATAGATACCCGCCAGCCAGCAGCAGAATCGCTCCTGAAGCCGCGACCAGTCCACGCGATGATTGGGCCAGTGGGGGCAGGCTCCGGACGGCCGCCAGGGCGGCGAGCGGAATCAGCCCGATGGCGGTCCAAACGGTCAGATAGCCCAGGACGAAAGCCACCGTCGGCGCCCAGCCCTCACCGCGCTTTCGAACGATTGCCCGGTGTGCGAGCACCATGGGGGCGATGGTCGGGAACATCATGGCCACCATCATCGAGAGCCACATGCCCAGGAATAGCGGCGCCGTCAGGTCCATCGCCATCTTAGTGCCGACCTGTCCCAACCCCGTAGCCATGGTGGACATGCCAACCGCCTGGCGAACCGTCAGCGCCCAGGCAATCGCAGCCAGCGCGAGCAGGACAACGACCGTGGCCAGCGTCACTCGACGCTCGAGCTGGGCCATGGCATTCCGCGGTGTGTCCTGTTGCTCCAAAGGGCGAATCGGCGCCGGCAAAGTCATGACCGCGCGACTTCCTTCCGGAGATCGCTCGGATGCAGGGACAGATACGGAATCTCGCCCCAAGTTGCGTGCCGGGCCCATTCGGTTCCCCTCCTCGGAGTCCCCTCCGAACGCGGGTAGCGTAGCGTGACTCTACACGGCTTGTCCAGTGAGCACTCGGCACACAACCACCTCAAGCCGGCTCCTCGACACGTCGCGGACCACGCGGCAGCTTCCGAGGAGGGTGCTACTCGACTGGATCACTGTCCGAACTGCCAAAAACCGATTCGGATGAGCAGCTGTTTGCAAACAGCTGCTATTCAGTTTTGCTCGGAATCGAGGCCTTCTCCGTATTCCGGCTAGGAGTCATTGAGGCCCGCATTTCGTCCCGGTGGCTACATTGGTGGCTACAAATCGCACCATCGCTATAAGAAAACCGGCATCTGGGAACTTGAGGTTCGTATTCGAAAATGGTCAGCCGACGGCCGGATTCGAACCGGCGACCCGCTGTTTACAAAACAGCTGCTCTGCCAGCTGAGCTACGTCGGCGTGCGTCCCGATTATATGAGGCGTCTGGCCAAGCGGATTCCAATTTGGAAACTTCGCCAGGGGTCCTCGCGCCCGATAGGCTTACGACATGGCGGATACGGCTGGCTCCAACCGGGAAGTCGTCAGTCTTGCGGAGCAGCTGGTCAAAACCCGAAAACGGGGTGACTTCAAAAGCCTCGCCAGCGAGGTAACAGCGGCGCTGGACCGCCACGGGGTGCTCACCGACGCCACCGCGATTGCGTTTCGTATGCTCTTCGCGCTCGCCTTCCTCACCCTGACGGGGCTGGCGTTCGCGGGCGCAGTGCACCTCGACGGGATCTGGCGTCACCAGCTGGGACCCAGCATCGCCCGCATCGTCTCGCCGAATTTCTACCGAGAGCTGGACCATTCAGTCGACCAGGTGCTGACGACGCGGCGGTGGTGGTGGCTCTCGATCGGCCTGGTGCTGACCCTCTGGCAGGTTTCGAGCGGCGTTCGCGCCCTGATGACGGCGCTGGACAGCATCTACGAAGTCAAGGACCGGCGTCCATTCTGGGTGCGCATGGGCACATCCATCGCTCTCGCCGCGCTGATGATTGTTGCGCTCTTGGTGATCGCGGCCGCGCTCCTGCTGTCCGCCACCCAGCCATCGACGGCTCCGATCCTGCGGGTGGGGGAGACAATCATTAGGTTTGCCTTCAGTGCCGCGGTTCTCCTCTTCATGGTGGCGGCCTTGTTGCAGTTCACGACGCCGACCTACGTGCGCATCAAGTGGGCCACGCTCGGATCCAGCATCACGATCGCGATCTGGCTCGCATCGTCCTGGCTATTCGGCTGGTATATTGCCACCTTCGCCTATCGCGGCTACCAGCAGGCGTTTGGCGTCCTTTCGCTCCTGATCGTCGTGATGACCTATCTATATGTTGCCGCGGTAGCCTTCCTGGTCGGCGCCGAGCTGGACGCGCTCCTTTATACCGAGGCGAAGAGGCTAGGTCGGCGCTAAGAGGTTGCGACCGTCGTGTGCGCCGGCTCTAGCGCATTGATCGTGATCTGGTTGACCGGCACGTTGTCGCTGAGGAAGGTGGTCACAAAGGTGCTGCGCGTCGGATCCCACCAGGTGATCAGGTAGTTCTGGCCTGGCGGCATCATCACCTTGAAGTTCCCCTTAGCGTCGGTTGAGGTGGAGTAGATCTTGCCGCCCGAGTCGTCATACGTGTGCGGCTTGACGATCTTCCAGTGTGTCGCGATCCGAACCAGCCGGTTGGCGATCGGCGTCGGGTTCTGATCGCTCAACACCAGCGTCCCGGTCAACGGCTGGTCCGCATGGAGCGCCGTGTTCGCCTGGGCGGCCCATGTGGTCGTCGGATAATTTGTGACCAGCTCGGTCATGGCGTCGCGAGCTTGCTGGAAGCGCATCTGTTGCACGAAGGCGAGCCCGGCGTTGTAGAGCGTCTGCGGCAGCAAGGAAGCCTGCGCCCGCTTGGCTTCGGGGCTGTCGGGAAATTCCTTGACGAGGTTCTCGTACCAGGTGAGCGCGTTTGGGTAATCAGCCGGCTCCTGCTGCGTGTACCACTGCGCAAAGCCGGCATAGGCGGTGGCCAGCCCGGCATTGGTCGAAGCCGTCAGATTGCCGGTGGGGTCGACCGTCGCCACCAGCCGGTACTTGTCGATGCCGGCTTGAAATTGCTTGCTCGCAACCAGGGATTGAGCCCATGCAGAGAAGAGGTCGGCGAGCGCGGCGTTGGCGCGCGTTGACCAATCGGCGAGGCCGATCTTGATCGCCGCGCGGAGCTGGTCTTCGCCCTCGACAAACTTCGCTTGCTTGGTCAGCTCGACGCCCCAGAGGAAGTGGGTCTCGGCCGTGCCAGACTGGGCGCGGTCGGCGAGCTCGCCGAGCAGGAGGCGCGAGGCGGGATTGCCGGCCACCGATTGGACGGTCGCGTACTGGCTGAGGGCCTGGCTGTAGGCGCCGTGCGCCTCCGAGGCCTGCGCCTGGGAGAGCTGATTCTGGGCGAAGGCGTACACGCCGCTCGGGATCGCCAGGAGCAGCACCACGATGCCGACCGGTACGAGGAAGAGCCGGGTTTTGCCCGGTCGTTTAACAGGCTGGTCCGGACCGGCCGGCGCGTATTGAGCTGCCTGGCTCATCTCGACTGGCTCGAATAACGAGTTGACGTTTGCGAGCCTGCGCCCGTAGACTAAGGCACCAAGATTGTTGAGTTTGTGAATTCAATTAGTCAACTTTAAGAGAGGAGAGGCAACATGGCCACGTCCGCGACCGAACTGAAGGAAACCGACTACGCGCACCCCGAGGTGCTGGTCGACACCAAATGGGTGGCCGATCACCTCAACGACCCGAAGGTGAAGATCGTCGAGGTCGACGTCGACACCAATGCCTACGACACCGGACACATCAAGGGGGCGATCGGGCTCGATTGGCGCAAAGACCTGCAGGCGCGGCCGATCCGAGACCTTCTCTCCAAGGACGGGCTCGAGGCGTTGCTCTCGTCGAAGGGCGTCAGCAACGCAGACACGGTCATTGTCTACGGCGACAACAACAACTGGTTTGCCGCCTGGTTTGTCTGGAACCTCAAGTATTACGGCCACCAGGATGTGCGATTGATCAACGGGGGCCGTAAGAAGTGGCAGGACGAAGGCCGCGAGCTGGTCACCGACGCGCCGACCATTAAGCCGGCGAGCTACAAGGCGGGTCAGCCGGCTAAGTCGATTCGGGCGTTGCGCGATGAGGTCCTGGCCGACCTGGGCAAGGCCGGCGTCGTGCTGGTCGACGTGCGTTCGCCCAAGGAGTACAGCGGCGAGTTGCTCGCGCCGGAGAACCTGCCGCAGGAGGGGGCGCAGCGCGGCGGGCACATCCCCGGCGCCGCGAACATCCCGTGGGGCCAGGCGGTCCGCGAGGACGGCACGTTCAAGTCGGCCGACGACCTGCGCGAGCTCTATGGCTCGAAGGGCGTGACCGCCGACAAGGCGGTGATCGCCTACTGCCGGATCGGGGAGCGGTCATCGCATACCTGGTTCGTCCTCTATTACCTGCTCGGCTACTCCAACGTGCGGAACTACGACGGTTCCTGGACGGAGTGGGGGAGCCTGATCGGCGCCCCAATAGAAAGATAAGACTCGCTTAACGCGCTGCTCGGGCCCGCTGGCCCACGCGAGCGGCGCTTTAGTGCCAGGCGAGCGTTTGAGGCAGCAAGGAAAGGAACCGGCCGGGTTCCTTTCCTTGGAAGTCACGGCGGGATGACAGCCGTAACGGTTTGCCACATGACGTGACCTCCGGATCGGCTTAACGTTATGGCTGACGGCGAGAGCGTATGGCCGGTGGCCTTAGGAGGGGTGCCAGCCAGACGCTGCCTAACGAAAGAGGGGTGCGTCCGATGAGGGGTTTTCGTCGTCTCACTTTTGTTCTCGTCGTCGTCGGCCTGTTGGCCGCCCTGCCGCTCTCGGC
>Ga0102924_1001078_pt1 | contig 32220 bp, 29 predicted proteins | sample PaiPotPPM11metaG_FD_80116 | JGI IMG/M metagenome (GOLD analysis project Ga0102924, IMG submission 80116) | Iron sulfur acid spring bacterial and archeal communities from Banff, Canada, to study Microbial Dark Matter (Phase II) - Paint Pots PPM... ... | reverse complement strand
GCAGCAGCACGGGCAGCAGCAGTGGCCCGCCCCGGCGCGGTACTAGCTAGCCGGCGACGAGCGGGACAAGGCCAGGGGCCTGGCGGCGCGCCTGTTCACGCCACCAGGCCTGTCCCGTCTCCGGCAGCAGGTGCACCGGGTCGTAGTACGGGTACTCGCGCTCGAGCGCGACAGGATCGTCAGCCTCGAGCGCGGTACGGTAGCTCTTCGTCCAGTACGAGATGCCGAGTTCGGCGTCGTACCTGGACACCTGGTGCACCCACCGCTTGCCCACGTACGGCACGTCGCAGACCACGCGCGGCGTCGCGAACCCGGGCAGGTACCCCATGATCGCCGACTGCAGCGCCTGCGCCTCGCCGACCGTCAGCCGCCAGTGCTCGGCGCCGGGGATCATGTCGCACAGGTAAAAGTAGTAAGGAGTGACCCCCGCACCGTCGAGCAGCGCGAAGCACAGGTCAAGCAGCGCGCCCGCCGAGTCGTTCACCCCGCGCAGCAGCACGCCCTGGTTGCGCACGTCCCGCACCCCGGCGTCGAGCAGCGCCCGCGCGGCCCGCGCGACGAGCGGCGTCACGGACTGCGCCGCGTTCACGTGCGTGTGCACGGCGAGTGACACGCCGTGCGACCGCGCCGTGGCCGCGAGCCGCGCCATCCCCTCAAGCACGTCGGCGGACAGCCAGTGTTGCGGCAGCCCCATGAGCGCCTTCGTCGCTAGCCTGATGTCGCGCACCGAGTCGATCTCGAGCAGCGCCGACACGAACGCCTCCACCCGCGGCCACGGCAGGTTGGCCACGTCGCCGCCGGACACGACCACGTCCCGCACGGACGGGGTGGATCGCAGGTAGGAGAGCATCGCGGCGAGCCGCTCGTCGCGCCCCACGGTGAAGCGGTGCTTGTCGAAGGAGGGCGTCGGGTTTCCCACGAGGTCCATCCGGGTGCAGTGCCCGCAGTACTGCGGGCAGGTCGGCACCAGTTCGGCGAGCACCTTCGTCGGGTACCGGTGGGTCAGCCCTTCGACCGCCCACATCTCCGCCTCGTGCAGCGAGTCACGCGTGGCGTGCGGGTGCGACGGCCACTCCGGCTGCCGGTCGCTGAACACCGGCAGCATGTACCGGCGCACCGGGTCGGCGTACCAGGCGTCGGTGAACCCCGGGTCGGCGGCCGCCACACCGGGCGCCATCGTGTTCAGCATTTGCGGCGGGATCAGCATGGACATCGTGGCCCGCTCCCGCTGGTCCCGCTCCAGGTCCGCGAGAAACGCGTCGGACAGCCCCCCGCCGGCGGCACTGCCGGTCACATCCCGCAGTTGCCGCGCGTTCTTCACCGAATGAGCGCGCTGCCACTGCGCGGACTCCCACTCGGCCCGCGTCACCCGGGCCCACCCGGGCAGCCGCCGCCAGTCGGGCTCGGCAAGCTCCCGCCGCTGGTACTGATACGGCTGCTCCACCATCCGCCTCCCGGGCTGAAGACCACCAGTCTTCGCGTTATACCCCCGGAAGCCTGAAAAAACTACTTAATAACAGCGAATGCAACAGAGATTTTCCCGAACGACTTCAGGCGCTGCGTCCCCGCGGGAAACCGAATATTCTCGGGCGATGACGCCCGAGGTGGAGGACCTTGTCCGCTCCGCGACCGCGCCGGCGGCGGTGCCCTTCGTCCCAGAGGTCACCCTGTGGACCGCCGCGGAGCCGTTCGGCCTGTGGGACCGCACCGAGCGCGATGCGCCGCCGTTCTGGGCGTTCCCCTGGGCGGGCGGCCAGGGCCTGGCCCGTTACGTGCTTGACCACCCGGAGACGGTCGCGGGCCGCCGCGTGCTCGACGTGGCCTCCGGTTCCGGTCTGGTGGCGATCGCCGCCGCGAAGGCGGGCGCCCGCGGCGTGCTCGCCTCCGACATCGACGAGCACGCCCTCGCCGCGATCGCGCTCAACGCCGCCGCCAACGACACCCGTCAGGTGACCGCGCGCCGGGTCGACCTGACCGCGGCCGATCATGGCGACGCGGAGGTCATACTCGCCGCCGACGTCTTCTACCAGCGCGACCTGGCCGCCACGGCGCTGGCGTTCCTCACGGCCGCGCGGCGCGCGGGCGCCACGGTCCTCGTCGCCGACCCGGCCCGCGCCTTCGTCCCGAGGGCGGAACTCACCCGCGTCATGACCTACGAGGTCCCCGTCCTCCAGGTCCTGGAAGACACCCCGGTCAAGACGGTGACGGTCTACTCACTTCCCTGACCTTGATCTTGATCTTGGCCGTCGACTTTGGTGTCATGCCCTATGGCGCCGTCATCAAGGGGCGCTCAACAACAAGAGGAAAGGAATGGCGCACGATGGAGTACGAGCGGGGCCGCAAGAACGGCGTGCCATCCAATGTCGGGCCGAAGCCGACGTTCACCGGGCAGGCGATGCAGGACACGCTGCTCGATGACGGCGAGAAGGGCGAGGTCCGCGTCTACAGCGTGATCTTCGAACCGGGAGCGCGGACCTACTGGCACTCGCACGGGTCGGGTCAGACGCTGCTGATCAACAGCGGCGAGGGCATGGTCGAGACCAGGGACGGCGACAAGCGCGTGGTCAGGGCGGGCGACGTGGTCTGGGCGCCGCCTGGCGAGGTCCACTGGCACGGCGCGGCGCCCGACGCGTTCCTCAGCCACACCGCCGTCTCCCTCGGCCTCACCAGCTGGTCGGAAGAGGTGGACGAAGGGCACTACCGCGACGCCTTCGAGGGGGAATGAACGCGGCGGTCCTGCCGCGGGAGGTGCTCGCCGTCAAGTACGGGCACCGGGTCACCACGCGTCAGGAGAGCTACCTTAACTTCCATTTGTACGGCGAGCCGGACGCGGACCTGGACATCGACTACTACTTCTGGGTGATCAGGGACCGCGGGAGCGTCGTCCTCGTCGACTCCGGCTTCGCCCCCGAGGCCGGCGACCGCAGGCGCCGCACGCACTACGGCACCCCGGCACAGGCACTGCCCGGGCTCGGCATCGCCCCGGATGAGGTCGACGCCATCGTGATCACCCACGCCCACTGGGACCACACCGGCAACGTCCGCCAGTTCCCGCGGGCGCAACTCGTGATGACCGAGGCCGAGTACGCCTTCTGGACGTCCCCGCTCGCCGCCCGCAGGCAGTTCGCCGCGCACAGCGAGCCCGGGGAAATCGCGCTCCTGGCCAAGGCCCGCGAAGAAGACCGCCTCACGCTCTTCACCGGCCAGTACACCCTGGCTCCCGGCATCGAGCTGACCGAGGTCGGCGGGCACACCCCCGGCCAGCTGATCGCCTCGGTGGCGGCACCAGACGGCGGCACCGCCGTCTTCGCCTCCGACGCCCTGCACTTCTACGAGGAGGTCGAACGGGACCGGCCCTTCTCCGTCCTCGCCGACCTCCCCGCCATGTACCGCGCGTACGACACCCTGGCCCAGCTGGCGGCCCAGCCGCGCACCCACCTGGTAGCCGGCCACGACCCGCAGGTCAGGACCCGCTTCGCCCGCCGCGCTCCGGCTGACTCGGAAACCAGCGTGACTCCCGCGGCGAACGCGATCGAGGTGACCGACCTCACCCGGCCCCAGCCGGCCGGCTACTCGACGGTCACCAGCGTCCCGTAGGGCAGGTACGGGTAGGCGCGCTTGGCGGCGTCGTACGGCAGTTCCACGCACCCGAGCGACTGCGGCCACCCGTAGGAGCCGCGGGAGAAGTAGTGCACGGCGTCGCCGCCGTTGAAGTACGACACCCACTCCACCGGGTCCGCGTAGTGCGACCCGTCCGGGTTGGTGCCCGACATGATCTGGAACGGCAGCTTGTTGTACACGGGGAAGGTGCCGTCCACCGTCGGCGAGACGGGGATCCCGGTGTTGGCCAGCGAGGAGAACACCTCCCGGCCGTCATGCCAGATCGTCAGCATCTCCGGCGATCCCTTGCTCGCGATCGCGTAGCTGTACCCGTGCGGGTTTCGCTGGTCCTTTTCCGCCGCCGTCAGCAGCGCTTTCCACACGGTCGTCCCGGTCGTCCCGTCGGTGGGCAGTCCGTGGTCGGCCTCGAAGCCCATGATCGCACCGCGGTCCATGGTGTTCTCCTGGCCTTCCGACCAGAACGAGCGCAGCTGCGCCGGGTACCCCTGCTCCCACTGGAAGCTCCCCGCCGGGGGGTTGTATGCCGCCGACACCTGCGCGTCGGCGTCCGGCCCGGGTGTCGCGCCCGCATCGGGTGTCCAGGTAAGCGGCAGGTAGCCGAGCTGTGCGAGGATCTCCTGGAGCCGCAGCGTGCTGTAGGCCGCGGTCTTGAAAGTCGATGATTCCGAACGGTTGCGTTCGTTCCCCAGTCCGCTCACCGTGACCGTGACGTGCGTGCCGGCCGGATAGGGCTGCGTCGGCGTGAAGATCGCCACGTCGCCGGCCTGCCGCCAGGACCCCGCGGTACCCGGCGACAGTTTAGGCAGCGGCGCGTCGGCGGGAATCGGCTGGTTGTAGGTGACGACGATGGTGCCGGCGCCGTCGACAGCCTGCGTGCCCGCGGTCTTGCTGACCGAGACGGGGCTAACCGAGACGAGGTCGAACGGCGCCGGCCGGACGGCGGCCGTCCGCGCGGCGGCCGTGCCGTCCGATGGCTGACCGCCCCCCTGCGCCGCGATCACGATGCCCGCCGTGCCGCCGCCTACGGCGAGCGCCGCGCCGGCCGCCCACGCTACGGTCTTCCGCGATAGACTACCCACCGTGCTCCTCTCGTCGCACCGTGTAATGTCAGCGTGCCGCAACCTGCCGCGGCGATTACTCAACGTGATGTATCGTATTCCCTAAGCAGTTACGGGTTATGCGCGTTCGCCTGAGAGCCGACTACCAGTTAGCTGAGAGACTTCTAAGGGCAGTCAGCCGACCAAAGGCAAAAGGCGAGGTCAGACCGTCGGACCGCGGTTGCCGCAGTCAGGAAAGACGGTAACGTTTCACCTGCAGTTCGCCGCCGGGCACGGTCGCAAGATCGGCTGGCGTAAGATTAGTTAGCCACGGCCGGGACGGAGGCAGCCAGTCTGCGTGACTCGTTTCGCGGCGGTGGAGCCGGTACTTGTCCGGCTGTCAGGGGGATTGGCTGGACTTGACATTGCCGGACTGGGCCGATGAAGAAGGTGAACACAGACGATGGGTGAGCGTGACGTGGCCACGGGCCGCGTTGTCATTGTTATGCCCACGTACAACGAGCGGCAGAACCTGGAGATCATAGTCGGCCGGATCCGCGAAGCGGTCCCGGAGGCTGACCTGCTCGTAGTCGACGACAACAGCCCGGACGGCACCGGGGACCTGGCCGACAAGCTGGCCGAGGTGGACCCGCGCGTGCAGGTGATGCACCGCACTGAGAAGGCGGGCCTCGGACGTGCCTACGTCGCCGGCTTCACCTGGGCGCTCGAGGGCGGTTACGACCTCATCGTCGAGATGGACGCCGACGGCTCCCACCGGCCGGAGGACCTGCCGAAGCTGCTCGCCACCGTGCCGCACGCGGACGCAGTGATCGGCTCGCGCTACGTGCCGGGCGGCACCGTGGTCAACTGGCCGAAGTCCAGGGAGTTCCTCTCCAAGGGCGCCAACCGGTACAACCGGATCATGCTCGGCGTCCGGGTCAAGGACGCGACCGGCGGGTTCCGCGTCTACCGCGCGGAGACGCTGCGGAAGATCGACCTGAACGGCATCGAGTCGGCCGGCTACTGCTTTCAGATCGACATGACGCTGCGCGTACTCCAGGCGGGCATGACGATCACCGAGGTGCCGATCACGTTCGTGGAGCGTGAACGCGGCGCCTCCAAGATGTCGAGGTCCGTGATCTTCGAGGCGTTCGCGCGGGTAGCCAGGTGGGGCATCAGCGCCCGCCTGCACGGCCACTCGGCCGCCAGCGTCAGGCGCTAGGTAAAGGCCAAAGCCCCGGGGTCTTCCCCGGGGCTTCAGTTATCTCAGGCGCTGCGCCGGTTGCTGACGTCCGCGATGGCGCGGGCCTCCATGGCCCGCCGCTCCTTCACGACTTCCAGCCGCTCCGCGAGCACGGCCTCTAGGTCTTCGACCGTCCGCCGCTCCATGAGCATGTCCCAGTGACTGCGCGGTGGCTTGACCTTCTTGGGGGATGGCGACTCGCCCGTGCTGGCCGTGGCCATGGCCCCGCAGACACGGCACTCCCACATAGGGGGTAGTTCCGCCTCAGCGGCGAAGGGCACGCTAAAATGGTGTCCGTTGGGGCAATCGAACGGAACGTCATGGCGCGGCGCCAGATCCGTGTTCCGGTCGTTTTCATAGCTCGTGGCGCCGAGCCGGGTTCCGCGAAGTGCGCGTTCGGCCATACTTGCTGCCTCCCAGGCGGTTGGCGATCTCTATCGGCAACACTGGATACCCGGACAAGATTCCCGTCACGTGGGAAGCTCAACCACGTTTCTGCAGTGTTTCCTAGTTCCCGCGGGGGGGCGACCCCCCTGCACCCCCCGGTATGGAAGGGCTTCGCCCCTCCGTAGCCTCCCCACCGGGGGACTCGCAAAAACCATCGCCGCTTCGTCTGCCCGCGCTGCCTATGCCGCTACTCTCGGGTGCCACTGGCCGCGCCCCGCCAGGACGTCGCGGAGCAGGACGACGTCGTCGGTCATTACGCCGTCGGCGCCCAGGTCGAGCGCCCGCTCGATCTCCGGCCGGGTGTTGAGCGTCCACACGTGCACGTCGAGGCCGACCTCGTGCGCCCGCCGGATGAACCCGCGCGTCGCGATCCGCCGGGGCACCTGCGCGCAGCGCGCGCCCTGCCGGGCCAGCCGGCGCGCCATCTCCTTGCCGGGCAGCCCGAGAAACCGCATGGCGGCAATGGAGGCCGGGGTGACCGCAAGGCAGATGGGCCGGTCGAGCGAGCGCTGCGCGGCCAGCAGGCGCGCGCCGGAGAACGAGGTCACGCAGACCCGGTCCCATGCGGCCGTGCGCTTAAGCGCACTGGCCAGCCCGCGGATCGTGCCCTCGTCCTTCAGGTCGATGTTGAACCGCAGCTCGGGAAACGTGCCGATCAGGTCCTCGAGCAGCGGAATCTCCTCGGTCCCGTGGACCCGGGCGGCCGAGACTTCCTTCCAGGTGAGCTTGCTCACCGGTCCGGTCCGGTCGGTGACCCGGTCGAGTTCCGCATCGTGGAAGGCGATGAGCTTCCCGTCGGAGGTCGAGCGGGTGTCGGTCTCCAGGTAGGCGTAGCCAAGCTGGACGGCATACTCGAAGGCGCGCCAGGAGTTCTCCGGCCGGTGCCCCGCCCCGCCGCGGTGCGCGAAGGCGAGCGGCCGGGGGTGGTCCAGGTATTCAACTGCCACGGCGCTTATTGTCCCCGCCGACCCGGCATTTCCGGTAAACGCCGGTGATCGGCCAGTTGTCGCGCAGAAAAAGAGAAGATCTTCGATGCCAAACCACAGATAACAGCAAGAAGCGCGAAGCGCCGTACCGAGGTCCGGGGCGTCACCCCAAGGAGATAACTGCCACTCGCGGCGGCGGACCTCGCCGAGGGCGATCGCGGCGGCGACCGCGACGTTCAGCGAGCCGACGCGGCCGACCTGCGGGATATAGGCCGCCGACGACACCGCGGCGAGCAGCGCGGGGGAGCAGCCGTGGTCCTCGTTGCCGATCGCCAGGCAGACGTCACCTTCTAGGGGGGCCTCGAAGAGCGGTACGGCCCCCGACGCCAGTTCGACGGCGATCACGCGGAACCCGTCTTCGGCCGCGTCCTTGGCCGCCGCCGCCGGTGACGGCTCGCGGTAGGCGGAAAGGAACCGGTCGGTGCCGAGGGCGGTCTTGCCGACCGAGGGGAGGGTCAGGTCGGGCGTGTTGCCGCACAGCCAGACGGACTCCACGCCGAACGCGGCGGCGGTCCGCACGATCGAGCCCACGTTGAACGGCTGGCTGACCGAGTCGAGCAGCAGCGCGAGCCGCCCCTCGGTGCGCCGCCGCCATTCCCGGTTGAGCCGCTTCACGTCGGTCGGCCGCAGTTGCCGGGGCGTGCCGCTCGCCCGGCCCGGCTCGCCAGCATCGGGGTCGTGGGGGCCGCCGTCGGGGTCATCAGGCATCGGGAGTCACTCCCATTCGTTCGGGATTCTCGGGACGGGACACCAGCAGCAGGCGGTAACCGCTGCGCGCGGACAGTCGCGTCACCGACCATCCTTCCTCTTTCTCCAGCCAGGCGTGCAGCGAGTCGGCCCCCAGGTTGCGTCCCATCACCAGGGTGGCGGCGGCCTCGGGCGCGAGGCGGGCGAGCCACCGCCGCAGCATGTCGTGCAGCGGGCCCTTGCCGACGCGGACCGGCGGATTGGACCAGATCCCGGCGAGCCGCTGCGGTACCTCCGGCGAGTCCGGCGTGACGCAGCGCACATTGGACAGCCCGGCGGTCGCGGCGTTGGCCGCGCACAGCTCGAGGGCCCGCTCGTTGACGTCGACCGCCCAGACCGTCGCGCCCGGCGCGCGGGCCGCGAGCACGCAGGCGATAGGGCCGTAGCCGCAGCCAAGATCGAGGATGTCGCCCGACTCGGGCGGCGCGGGGGCCTCCTGGAGGAGCAGCCGGGTCCCCGGATCGAGGCGGCCGGGGGAGAAGACGCCCGAGTCGGTCGCGAGCTCCAGGTAGAGGTCGGGCAGCACCACGCGGACCAGACCCGGCCGGTGCGCCGCCGACGGCTGCGCGGTGAAGTAGTGGGAGGAGGAGCTCACCGGCTCACGGGCTGCTGCGACGGCGCGGACTCGGCGGCGAGCGCGGGAGCGATGTACGTGCGGTTCATCCACCGCTCCACGACGAACGTCAGGACCGGGATGGTGCCGGCGAGCAGGAGCAGGATCGTCGGCCACAGCGGCATCTTCAGCTTCTGCGCGAGCATGTACGCGACGACGACGTAAACGATGTACAGGAAACCGTGCAGCGTGCCGATGTCGTTGGAGATGAACGTGTTGTGGGCGGCGACCTGCAGCGGAATGCCGACAAAGCACACCACGATGATCAGCACGCCGGTGATGTAGGCCATCACCCGGTAGCGCAAAGCGGCCGCTCGCATCGTCGGGGGGTCCTTCCTGTCGGCTCTTAGGAGTGAAGGGCGCGCAGCCACTTGTTGTGGCCCTTGACCTCGGCGTTCAGCTTCGCCAGGTAAGCGTTGTACGCGGCGAGCTCGGGGTCGTCCTCCGCCGCGTCGTTCGGCCCCTCTAGCTGCTGGACGACCATGCCGTCGGGCAGCGAGCCCGCGGGCAGCATCGCGCCGCTGGGCAGCGACGCCATCGTCTTGGCCATGGCCGCGGCGACCAGGTCCGCCTCGGTGACGCCGCCGCGTCGCAGGTGGAACTCGTCCCTGATGGTCCGGGCCCAGAATACGACACCGAACACGGCGAACAGCGGCCACTCGAACGTGTACGCCCAGCTTAGCCCGTTGCCGCCCACGGCCCGGTGGAACTGCCAGTCGCCGAGCCACAGCATTCCCCAGAACGCCACGACGACGAACAGATGCCACCCGAGCCACCGGGGCTCGAGGAGGAACCGCCATACTGGGCCGGAAGGCGCCTGCGGATCGTCGTCCGGTTCTGGCGGGTCGAACTCGGCGTGGTCAGACCCCGATGCCTTGGGCACGACCTGGCCCGTCAGGTAAGCCTCGGCCTCGGCCGGCGGCGTGGAATCGGGGGTTTCCATACTATGAGCGTAGCGCGCACGGCGAGGAGGCTGATCGCCGCCTGCGCAGGAATATGTCATCGTGATGTCATGCCGAGCGACGAGGACGGGAAGAAGAACCCCTCTCTTTTTGATGTTCTTGGGTCAAGCACCTGGGCGGTGCGGGCAAAAGAGAGGAGTTCTAGGTGAACGCGGAGATTGTGATCTTCGGCGGGAACGCACATCCGGAGCTGGCCGACGAGATCTGCCGGTATCTGAACGTGCCGCGCAGCCCGGTGGTGACGACCCGCTTCGCCAACGACTGCATGCAGGTGCAGCTTCAGGCGAACTGCAGGGAACGCGACGTTTACCTGATTCAGCCCCTGGTGCCGCCGGTTCAGGAGAACCTGATGGAACTGCTGCTGATGGCGGACGCCGCGCGCGGCGCGTCGGCCGCCCGGGTCACCGCCGTTATGTCGCACTACGCTTACGCGCGCTCGGACAAGAAGGACGCGCCGCGCATCTCGATCGGCGGCCGGCTGGTGGCCGACCTGCTCGTCACGGCCGGGGTTAACCGCGTGCTCACCCTCACGCTGCACTCGCCCGAGGTGCACGGCTTCTTCTCGGTCCCCGTCGACCACCTGCACGCGCTCAGGGAACTCGCCGCCCACTTCAGGCGGCGCGACCTGACGCGGACCGTCGTCCTTTCGCCCGACCTCGGCTACGCCAAGTCCGCGGCGGCGTTCGCCCGGCGCCTCGGCGTCCCCGTCGCGGCGGGCGCCAAGGAACGGTTCAGCGACTCCAAGGTCTCCATCTCCTCCATCATCGGCGACGTGGCCGACCAGGACGTCATCATTCTCGACGACGAGATCGCGCGCGGCACGACGGTGGTCGAGCTCTTGTCCGTGCTGCGCAGGCAGGAGCCGAGGTCGATCAGCATCGCCTGCACGCACGGCCTCTTCGCCGACGGCGCGCTCGAGAAGCTCGCCGCCGCGGAGGACGTGACCGAGATCGTGTGCACGAACTCGGTCCCCGTCCCCGTGGCCCACCCCAAGCTCACCGTCCTTTCCGTGGCCCCGGCCCTGGCCGAGGCCATGCGGCGCACCCACGACGGCCAGTCCGTCAGCGTCCTGTTTGAGCAGTGACCTGAGAACCGCGACGAGAGGGTCGAGAGGTTACCGATGAGCGACGATCACTGGCACCGGCCGCTGTTCCAGATCCGCGCGGGCGAACTGACCGGCGACACGGGCCAGACTTCCGGCATGACCCGCCGGGAGGCGATCTCCGGCAAGTCCGTCGGCGCGGAGAAGCTGTGGATGGGCCAGACGCACGTCGCCGCGGGCGTAAAGTCGGGCAATCACCACCACGGCGAGGCGGAGACCGCCATCTACGTGGTGTCGGGGACGCCCGCGTTCGTCTTCGCCGACGGCGACGCGGAGGTCCGCCTCGAGGCGAAGCCGGGCGACTACATCTTCGTCCCGCCCTTCGTCCCGCACCGCGAGGAAAACCCGGGAGCGGACGAGGCGGTGGTCGTCATCGCGCGCAGCAGCCAGGAGGGCATCGTGGTCAACGTGGAGAGTCTCTGGCCCGATTAATGGATGCGACGCGGGTATTCGCGGGATGCGAATATTGGCACATGTCACTTCAGCTAACCGACATCTGGCGATACCCGGTCAAGTCGTGCCGCGGCGAGCAGCTGACCGAGGCGGTCGTCGAGCCGTGGGGCCTGGCCGGCGACCGCCGGTGGATGATCGTGGACCGCGCCGGAGATCCGGTGACGGCCCGCGAGTGCCCGCCCCTGGTCCTCGTCACGCCCCAGGTGGAGAGCGGCAAGATCACCCTCTCCAGCCCTGGCCTCCCTGAAGTGACCGTCCCCGTGCCCTGCGGCGATCTCGTCCCGGTCAAAGTGTGGGGAAGCGGCCTGCTGGCCGCGATCGCCGACGATGCGGCCTCGACGTGGCTGTCGGGCGTCACCGGCGAGCCGGTGCGGCTGGTGTACCTGGACGACCCGACGCGCCGCCCCACCAACCCCGAGTACAGCCTGGACAGCGACCGGGTCTCGTTCGCCGACGGGTACCCGCTGCTGCTGACCAGCGAGGCGTCACTCGACGCGGTGAACGGCTGGATCGCCGATGGCCCCCGGGCAGCCGAGGGACCGATCCCGATGCGCCGGTTCCGCCCGAGCGTCGTCGTGGCCGGCGCCCCGGCGTGGGCGGAAGACGGCTGGCGGCGGCTGCGCATCGGCCCGGTGACGTTCCGCGTCGCCAAGGGGTGCGACCGCTGCGTGTTCACCACGATCGACCCCGACACGGCCGCGAAGGGCCATGAACCCCTCTTCGCCCTGGCCAGGCACCGCCGCTGGGACAACAAGGTCTGGTTCGGCGTCAACCTCATCCCCGACGCCCCGTCCGGCAACGACGTCATCCGTCCCGGCGACCCGGTCGAGATCCTGGAGTAGCGTCAGCCCGCGGTCGTGATGATCCAGGCGAGGACGAGCGCCTCCTCCTGCCAGGCGTCGTACCGTCCGCTGCGCCCCCCGTGCCCCGCCTCCATCTCGGTCTTCAGCAGGAACGGCCCGCCCGACGCCACGGAACGCAGTCGCGCGATCCACTTAGCGGGCTCGTGATACAGCACCCGCGTGTCGTTCAGCGAGGTCAGCGCGAAGATGGCTGGATACGGCGTCGCCGCCACGTTCTCGTAAGGCGTGTACGACTTCATGTACCAGTAGACGTCGGAGTCGTGCAGCGGGTCGCCCCACTCCTCCCACTCCGTGACGGTCAGCGGCAGCGACGGGTCGAGGATCGAGTTCAGCGCGTCCACGAACGGCACCTGCGCGACGATCCCCGCGAAGCCGGACGGGGCCAGGTTGGCCACCGCGCCCATCAGCAGCCCGCCGGCCGACCCGCCGCGCGCGACCAGCCGGGAGGACGACGTCCAGCCGGCCGCGACGAGGTGCTCGGCGCAGGCGACGAAGTCACTGAAAGTGTTCTTCTTCTCCAGCATCTTCCCGTGGTCGTACCAGGGCCGCCCCATCTCGCCGCCGCCGCGCACGTGCGCGATCGCGAATATGAACCCGCGGTCGAGCAGCGACAGCCGCGTTATCGAGAAGCTGGGGTCGATCGAGTGCTCGTAGCTGCCGTACCCGTAGAGCAGGCAGGGCGCCGACCCGTCGCGCGGCGTGCCCTTGCGGCAGACGAGCGAGATCGGTACCCGCGTCCCGTCCGGAGCGACCGCCCACTCGCGGTACTGCTCGTACTCCCCGGACGAGAACGGGACGCCGGACGGCGACGGCAGCACGGGCTGCTGCTTCAGTACGGTCAGCGTCCCGGTGGCCAGGTCGTAGTCGTACACGGTCCCCGGCGTGACCATTGAGTTATAGCCAAGGCGGAAGTGGTCTTGCGAGTACTCCGGGTTCGCGCCGGGCCCCACGGTGTAGAGCGGTTCTGGGAAGGTGATCGGCCGCTCCTCGCCGACGCCGGAAGGCGGCAGCACCGACAGCCCGGTCAGGCCGTCGCGCCGGTAGAAAAGCACCAGGTAGGACTCGAACGCGTCCACGGAAAGCAGCCGCGTGTCGGGGCGGTGCGGGATGACCGTCGTCCACGCTGACGTGTCACCAGCACCGGGCAGCGGCGCCGCGGCCAGCTCGAAGTTCACCTTGCCGTCGCCGTTGTGCAGGATCAGGAGCCGGTCGCCGCCGATCTCGACGTCGTACTCCACGTTCGGCCGGCGGGGCGCGACGACGGAGAACTCCCCGGTCGGCGTGGCGGCGTCGAGCAGCCACACTTCGCTGCTCAGCTTGGACGAGGTGCCGATGATCAGCCATTTTTCGTCGCGGGACGTCCCGATCCCGAGCCAGAACTTCTCGTCGCTCTCCTCGAACACCATCACGTCGTCGGCCGTCGGCGTCCCGACGATGTGCCGCCATACCCGGTAGGGGCGCCATGCGTCGTCGACCGTGATGTAGAACAGGGCCGACCCGTCGAGCGACCACGCGCAGCCGTGGGCGGTGTTGGGCACCTCGTCAGCCAGGGTGTCCCCGGTGACCAGGTCCTTGACCCGCAGCGTGTACCGCTCGTCGCCGGAGAAGTCGGTCGAGTAGGCGAGCAGCTTCCCGTCGGGGGAGACGGAGAGCGCGCCGAGTGAGAAGAACGCCTTGCCCTCGGCGAGCTGGTTCCCGTCGAGCAGGACCTCTTCGCCGTCGAGCGGCTTGCCGTCTTCCGGCATCGGCGGCGTGACTTCGCCGTCGCGCACCAGGCGGCGGCAGGAGATCGCGTACTGCTTGCCTTCCTCGGTGCGCGAGTAGCGCCACCAGTTGCCCTTGCGCACCGGCACCGACAGGTCGGTCTCCTGCGTGCGCGCCTTGATCTCGTCGAACACGGCGGACCGCAGCTCGCCGAGCCCCGCGGTCAGCGCCTCCGTGTACGCGTTCTCCGCCTCCAGGTAGGCGATGACCTCGGGATCCTTGGGATCGGCAAGCCAGGCGTACGGGTCGATGACCGTGTCGCCGTGATGCGTGCGCTCGGTCGGGACCTGCTTGGCGATCGGGGGAGTGGGCGCGGACGAGGACTCAGTCGACGGGACGGTGCTCATAGCCGGAAAGTCTAACCGTGCGAACGACATCAAAATCAGTCCGCAGAACGTGTTCGGCTGACTCCATCACGCAAATGACACGGGACGCTCCGGCGGGCCGCCCGCGACGATTTCCCGGCCGCGGCGGAGCACCGCCTCGTTCCTGTTGTCCGACGTCAAGATGTAGAACCGGCGCGACCTGATCCCGTCAACCACCAGCCCGGCGACCTCGGCGGGGGCGGCGCCGAGCAGGGAGAGCTGGTCGAACCGCTCCGCGGAGGCCCGCTCGGCCTCGTCCCCGGCGCCCTCGCCCCTCCAGGCAGGGGGACCGGCCTCCGCGGGACGGTTCCGCGCGGAGGTGCCGAAGTTCGTCCGCACCGCGCCGGGGCAGAGCACCGAGACGCCGACGTGCGTGACGCCGAGTGACTGCAGGTTGAAGTGCAGCGTCTCGGTCAGCGCCGCGACCGCGTGCTTGGACACGCCGTACGGGCCGAGGGTGCCCGCGAACACCCCGAAGATCGACGACGTGTTCACCAGGTGCCCGGCGTCCTGCTCGAGGAGCACGGGCATGAACGTCCTGACGCCGTTCATGACGCCTTCCAGGTTCACCCCGAGCACCCAGTCCCACTCGCCGGGCGGGCATTCCCACAGCGGCCCGTGCGGACCGCCGACGCCGGCGTTGTTGCATACCACGTGCACCGCGCCGAAGGCGGAAAGCGCCGAGTCCCGCAGCGCGCCGACCGCCGCGCGGTCCGACACATCCGTGACGACGGGGAGCACGGACGCGCCGTTTCCCGCGAGTTCGGCCGCCGCCTTGGCCAGGGCAGGTTGCTCCACGTCGGCCATGACGACGCGCATGCCCTCGGCGGCGAACCGTTCGGCGAGGCCGAGCCCGATGCCGCTGGCCGCCCCGGTGACGACCGCGACCCGGCCGGGGCCGACCGGGCCGGACGCGGAGGGATCGCGAGAGCCGCCGTCACTGGCGTCGTTGACCGTCATGCCCGGAGCGTAGCCCGCGGCGCCGGCGGGAGAACCTACGGCGTGGGGCCAGTCTGCTGGTTAGTGGGCTGGGCACCATTGAAGTGCATGAGCGCTATTGCCCCGGTAGCAATAGTCAGCCAGCGGGTCAGCGAGTTGCGCGGCAGCAGCGCGAGGGTGACCCAGGCGACCGCCGAGTACCAGGGGAGCTGCCAGGGCGAGAGGACCATAAACGAGAGCGTGAGCGCGCAGGTGGCGGCCAGGGCGGTGGGAACGTCGGGTGAGAGCCGGTTGTACAGATACCAGGCGAGCAGCAGCATCAGCGGATACCAGATGAACCCGAACGTGCTGGTCACCGTCGCCTCGGCGTGGTCGCCGTAGTAATGCTGCACAGTGACCTGGACCAGCCGCCAGATCGTCGGGGAGATGACCAGTTTGGAGTCGGCGAAGGCAAGTCCGAGCGCGCCCAGCCCGTAGCTGAAGATGTACAGGCCGAACGTCGTCAACGCGGCCACCACGGCGGTTCGCGCCAGCCGGGCCCACGCGCGGTCATGGATCAGCGGGATGGCGATGGCGACCGCGACGAACGCCGCGGTGATCTTGATGCCGCCCGCGACGCCGACGAGCAGCCCCACGGTGAGGTCATGCCACGGTCTTGTGCACCGCCGCGAGATGACGATCGCCGCAATGGCGAACACCGAGAGGAACGCGTCCAGGTGTCCGCCCATGACCAGTTCGAAGATGAGGATCGGGTTGGCCACCCACAGCAAGGTGGCACGGACCGGGTTCTCCGCGGTCCGCAGCAGGATGTAGCCGGCGGCGAGGAACGAGGCGCCCATCAGGATCATCAGCATCCAGATGGTGAGCCACGGCTTGGGCCCGCCGATCAAGCCGGCGAGCAGGTGCGTCCAGGTCGCCACCGGCCCGTACACCGACGGGGTGTTCTGCCATTTGACGCCGACGATCGCCGTGTACGGGTTGTGCGTTCCGCCCGGCAGCATGAGCGGGGTGTACGTGTACGGGTTCTGGCCGAGTGCCGCGATCCGCCCGTAGGCGGCGTAGGACGCGATGTCTCCCGAGCCGACCGGCGTGATGTTCACCAGGACGGCCACCGCGCCCGCGGCCGTCCAGAAGACCTTGCGCGGGCTCGGTGACCAGCCGCGGCTGTTGGCCCAGAGCATCATGGCCAGGCCGAGGCAGCACAGCGTGATCGACACGTACATGATCACGTTGGCGGCTAGGTCGTTCAGGTGCCGCGCCCCCAGGTCCCGCGCGACCGACGTCAGCGGCAGGAGCACCGGGGCCGTGGCCACGCTCGGTTGGGGAGCGGTGGCGCACAGCCCGTTGACGGCTATGCCGGCCAGGCCGAGCGCGCTCAGGATCACGGCGGGCAGCGGACGGGCGAGCGGGCTGTGCGACAGCACATTGATGAGCCGGCCCATCAGGGCCTCGACGCGGCCCCCGGTAAGCGGCGGTTCCGCGAGCTTTGGCTCGCTGACCTCAGTTTCCGCGGGCTCAGGCTCGGGCTCGCGGAGCGCTTCGGTGATGACCGGCGAATCGGGCACGGCGCCGCCCTCGTCGGGAGCCTCGGACGGCACGTCGGTGGAACCCCGCTCGCCCGCGTTGTCACGCGACGGCGGATCCACCAACAGGGCCATCGATTTTCCTCCCGTAATGGACGCTAAACGGGCGAACGCGTACTCCCTGCCCCGAACGCGCTAAACACCGCCGTTTTCCAGCGATCTTACTCGGTGATCACGCCGGAGCCTTCCCGCTGGCCGCCCGGCTAGTACCTTTTGCCCCCAAGGAGCCAACCACAGCTCAGTGCCGGACGGCGGCCCGCAAACGATGTTGTCACCGACATGTGACCACGTTCACAAGCAGTCACTTACGCTACACCGGATTGGGGCCGGTCCAGGTGAGAGATCGCTGAGAAAACCTTCTGAGGGTCGTCGGCGTTCGGGTCTGGGCGCCCGGGTGGTCCCGGCGGGCAGGCACAATAGGAGGCGTGGCACAGACAGGGCGGTACGCGGCACTGATGGTGGCGATCACCAGGCGTCTCCCGTTCGGGCTGAACGAGGTCGTGCCGCCGAGCCTGCTCGGCTACCTGCTGATCAACCTCTGCACCTTCTTCATCGACCTGGGGATTCTCGGCCTGTTCCACGGCCACTTCCACTGGCCCATCCCCGCCGCCGTGACGCTGTCCTACGGGACCGCGTCGGTGATCAGCTACGTGCTCAACCGGGTGCTGAACTTCCGCAGCCATGAGAACGTGGGCAGGCAGTTCCCGCTTTACGTGGCGGTGAGCGCGAGCAACTACCTGATCTTCGTGCTCGGCCTGACCGACCTGCTGTCCTCCGTCGGTGTGTACTACGAGCTCTCCCGTGTCCTGGCGGCGTGCTGCGAGGCCGTCTACCTGTACACCATGATGCGCTTCGTGGTGTTCCGCGGCAGCCCGGGCGCCATGGGAGGCCGGCCGCGAGCAGCGGCTACCGAGCAGGACGCGGAGTCGGGAGCGCAGGAACCACCGCCCACGGAGACGGAGCCCGCGACGACCCCGGCAGCGACGGAGCCACGTTAGCCGCCAGCCGTGCCCGTGGGATGAGCCTGCCGTCGTTCAGGTCCCTGTGCACCACGCGTGCGATCGCCTCGACCGTGTCGATCCCGTACTGCTCGGCCGGGTTCTCGTCGGTCAGCACGGCGATCAGGTAGTTCCTGTCCCTCCCGGTGAACGCGCCGATGCTGTTGATGTGCCAGCCGCCGCCGTCGGGCAGCCACCCGTTCTTGACGTGCACGGTCACGCCGGCGGGGGTCCCAGCCGGGGTGCCCCACCGCTGCGAGGGGATCACCTGGGCCATCAGCCCCAGCTCGTAGGCCCGCGACGCGGCCGCCAGCACGGAGTTCGGCCTGGTGAGCAGCTCAAGCAGCAGCATCTCGTCGTGGGCGGTGACTTCGGTCAGGCCCCAGTACCCGGCCTGGCCGAGCTGCGTCTGGTCCATCTTCGCCAGGTTGAGGAAGTCCTGCAGCTGGTCCATCCCGACCTCGTCCCACAGGTCGGTCGCGGCGTCGTTGTCGGACTGGGTGATCATCAGCGTCGCCTCGTAGCGCTCCCCGGACGACAGGGGCGTGCCCAGCTCCTGGTGCACGCGCAGCAGGGCGGCCAGGATGATCGCCTTCACGATGCTCGCGGTGTCGAAATGCCGGTCGCCGTCGACGCTGCAGGAAACCCCGGTCACCGCGTCGTAGACCGTCACCGCGTGATCGCCGGCCCGGCCGAGCAGCGCGCCCCGGATGCCCGACGACAGCCGCGAGGCCAGTTCCCGGTAGGTGGCCGGCGCGGAGCAGTTCCCCTCCCGGACCCGGGCGCCCGCCGCCGGCCTGATCACGGAAGCCGCCGTCACGCCGGCGCCCGCCGTCATGAGACCCACCGCGAGCACGGCCGAGGCCGCCACGCGCGTCCCCCCAAGATGCTTCATTCATAGCCCCCGCATAGTGTGCACAGCAGCAACGCTGAGAAATCGAGGAAACCTATATCAGCGCGGGCCGCTAAGCTCAGCGACCATGACATCGAGCGCATCCGTGTCGGGCGGCAACCTCCTGATTCGCGGCGGTTACGTCCTCACGATGGATTCGGCCGGCGACCTCCCCGGCGCGGACGTCCACCTGCGAGACGGCGTCATCCGGCAGATCGGCGCGAACCTTGAGGTGCCTGACGCCGAAGTGATTGACGCAGCGGGGAAGATCGTGGCCCCCGGCCTGGTGGACACGCACTGGCACATGTGGAACACGCTGCTGCGCGGGATGTCGGACGGACGGCCGACGCCGGACGGCCCCGACGGCGGCGGCTACTTCGCGACCTGCGTCGGTATCGGCAGGCACTTCCGGCCGGATGACACCTACGCGGGGACGCGCCTGGCGGCGGCCGAGGCGATCGACGCGGGCATCACCACGGTGCACGACTGGGCGCATAACGTCCGGGGCCTGGACTGGGCCGAGGCCGGACTGCGGGCGCTCGGCGAGTCGGGACTGCGGGCGCGTTTCTCCTACGGCTACGAGACGGGCCATGCGAACGACCAGCTGATGGCCCTTGAGGACCTGGCCGCCATCAGGGCGGCGTGGCCGTCCTATCACGCGGACGACCGCATTCACCTGGGCATGGCCTGGCGGGGGACCGGCGGGTCCAACCCGGCGATGCGGGTCGCGCCCGAGCTGTACCGGGCGGAGATCGCGGCCGCACGGGCGCTCGGCCTCCCCGTCACCGTGCACGCGTGCGGCCCGGCGGCCGCGGCGGGGCAGGTGCTCGCCTACGCGAACGACGGGCTGCTCGGCCCCGACCTGCAACTGGTGCACCTCAACAACGCGTCACCGTCGGAGATCGCCCTGGCCGCGGAGGCGGGCACCCCGGTGTCGGTGTCGCCGTGGACGGAGCTGCAGATTGGTTACGGCCAGCCGGTCACCGGCGAGCTTCTCGCCGCCGGGCTGCCCGTCGGGCTGTCGGTCGACACCACGATGCTGTCGGGGAACGCCGACCTGTTCGCGGTCATGAAGGTGACCCAGGCCTGCGCCAACGGCCAGGCCCGCCACGAGTTCGCGCTCACGGCGCGGGACGTGCTGCGGCTCGCCACGATCGACGGCGCGCGGACCCTGGGCCTCGGCGAGGTCACCGGCTCCCTCGCGGTAGGCAAGCGCGCGGACGTTATCGTGGTCTCCGCCCACGCGCCCAACCTGGGCGTGCTCACCGATCCCGCCCGCCTCCTCGTCACCGCCGCGAGCCCCCGCGACGTGGACCTGGTGGTCGTGGACGGCCGGGTACTCAAGCGCGATGGCGCGGTCACCGCCGTTGACCTCGCGGAGATCACCGGCGCGGCGCGCGAGTCTCTCGCCGGCGTTCTGTCCCGCGCCGGCGCTTAACACGGCACCGACTTGCCGTCATTCAGAAGGTACGGAGAGTAACATCCTGCCGGTGTCCCAATGACCGGCGGGGTGATTACGCGCTTTGGCTGATTGCCAGGATATTTGTCGACATGAGACCGTACGATCAGGTCTGGTTTTTCGGCCTCTAGCCCGATGGAGTTATATGCACCGCCTGGCCGCAAGGCTGGTGATCGCCGGGACGGCCCTGGCCGTGGCAGTGTCGGCCGCAGGCTGCTCGGGAACGCCCGGTCTCGCCTACGCCCAGGGCGCGACCCGCCCGGCATCCTCGACGTCCAAGGCCGTGACCGCGATGGTGCCCGCGTCCGCGCGGTCGAAGATCGTGCCGGGCGCCCCGGTGCTCGACGTCGCGGGAGCACCCAAGGGCGTCAAGGCGAAGGCCGGCATCCTGGTCGACGCCACGACGGGACAGGTGCTCTGGTCGGAGGGCGAGAACACGGTGCGGCCGATCGCCTCCATCACCAAGGTGATGACCGCGCTCGTCATCCTGCAGGCGGGCGGCCTCAACAACAAGGTCGCCGTGCCTAAGGCCGTGACCGCCTACGTCGCCAAGTACGACGCCAACGCCGCCGGCCTGATCCCCGGCCAGGTTTTCACCGTCGACGAATTGATGCACGCCATGCTGATCGTGTCGGCGGCGGACGCGGCCTACACCCTCGCCAACGCCTACGGCCCGGGCATCCCGGCGTTCGTCGCCAAGATGAACGCGGAAGCGGCGAAGCTCGGCCTGACCCACACCCACTTCACCACGCCCGACGGCCTCCCGTACCCCACGGAGACCTCCACGTACTCCACCCCGGCCGAACTGGTGAGGCTCGGCGAGATCGCGATGGGCTACCAGGAGTTCCGCTCGATCGTGGCCCTGCACTACTACAACCTGGCGAAGGGCGACGGCCACAGCGCCTACTCCTTCACCACGTCCAACGAGCTGATCGGCCGGTATCCGGGCGTAGTCGGCATCAAGACCGGCTTCACGAACACGGCGGGCCATACCCTCCTGTTCGAGGCGATCCGCGGCAACCGCGCCCTGATCGGCGACGTCCTCGGCTCCCCGCCAAGCGGCCCGGCGGCCGGCGCCCAAGACGCGGCCAGGATCCTGAACTGGGGCTTCTCCCTCAAGCAATCCAGCTGACCCGGGAAGCGGCCCGCTGTCTCTCCCGATCGCAGGGTTCCGTGCTAGTAGCACATCATGTAGTAGCAGTGATCGTTTACCTGTTCGTTTGTGCTGCTTGGGGGAACCACGGCCAAAAAAGGCAACTTCCCCGTGTCTTGAACCAGCGGAAGGCTAAGGAACTTCTGGAGGCCTTGGGCTGGAGAGAGACCCTACTCGGCTAGCCTGACAAGTGCGATACTGCGGCAAGCTGGGCTTAAGGGAGGGGGGGACGATGGGCCAGCCAACTAGCTACACCGTCCGCATCCACCGGGAGGAAGGCGAGCAGCCTTGGGCCGAGGTTGTGGAGCTTCCCGGGTGCTTCGCGTCCGGGCGAGATATGGCTGAGTTGGAAGAGAACCTCGCCGAGGCGATAGGTCTCTACCTCTCAACCACGGAATCGCGTGTGTCCGTCCATCTGGAAGACACTCCAGACTCTGTAACTGAGCGCCGCGTACTCGTCACCTGCTAGCGGCGTCCCCCTTCTGGGGAGCTTGAGCGGGTCGGGGTTCCTAATCCAGGTAGGGACTAGGCGGACTCAGGCGTTGTGCTCCATGGTGCGGAGCTTCTGCCCATCGACCTCTGTGAGTTGCCGAGCCCCACTGCGGTCCGTGTCTTCACCGCAGGTCAAGTCCTGGGAACCTGTTGGCAACTCGTTGACTGCTGCCTCTGTAACGCTGAGCCTCATGTCTGGGCCTTATGCAGGTTCTGTGAGATATCCGCAAGAAGCGTTGCGGCTGGAAGTGCATCCGGCACGTCGCAGAAGATCTTGGATCGTTGTGCACGCTATAGCGTTCTCGTTAATCCAAGATCTTCGTGGCTCACCGGCCCTTGATTGAAGATAACAGCAAGAAGTTTGCAGGCATCTCCTGTCCGTGCCCTCCGCTCCAGGCGCGGGGCGCCTTGCGCTCCACGCACGGGCACGGCTCGAAAATCCCCGTCATCCTGGTCGCAGCTGGTACCGGAGAGTGGTTGAGGTGGGGCATGGAGCGTGCGGGGCGGCGTGCGGTCCCGGTGGGTGGCGGTGGTCTCGTGGCCAGGATCCAATCCCGCCGCTAGCCAGCCTCTCGCGGTGGTGCTGAAGTCTCTGGGGATTGAAATGCCGTGGTCCCGGGTCATGATTGCGGGTCAGACGCGGGCCGGGTACCGGCAAGGGCCCTGAGCGGGGGGACATTTCCCCCGTTGACTCGCAAAACGCCACGCGGAACCGGGTGGCTGGGGTGACCGCGGGTCATCGGGGGCGCAGTTAGACGCTTTTGACCCTCGATGGCTGACAGATACCCTATGGGGTATGTCCGGATCTGTTTACTCGCGCTGGCGGGAGCTGCCCAGCATGATCTCGTCCCAGGACGGGACCGACGAACGGCGGCCCTTGGCGGTCTTCTTGGCACCGCCGCGCGCGCGAGCTGACTGATCCTCGGCGGCGGCAGGCTCGGCCGGGGCAGGGACGTCCGCCTTCGGCTCGGGTGCCGCGGGCACCGCTGGCTCAGGCGTCGCGGGCGCGGGCTCGGCTACCGCGGGCAATGCCGAAGCCGCGGTGACCTGCTCGGCCTGAGCTTCCGGCTCGACCGCGGTCACCGTGTCGCCTGGCACCGGGGCCGGTCCGGTCGTGTCTTCCCGGGGCGACTCGGCCGCTGCGGCGGTGACCTGGTCGGGCTCGGCCGTCCTAGCCGCCACGACGGGCTCCGGACGCGTGGCCGAGACCGGCGCCGCTTGTGCGGCGACCGGCTCCTGCTGCCGGGTTCCCGGCTGTGTGACCGCGGCCGGCTCGGCCACGGTGGCCCCGCCGGTGGAGACCGCCGCCGCGGGCGTCGCCCCGGCGGGACGAGCCTGCTCCGCGGCTGGCGGCTCCACCTCCCGGACCGGCGGTGCCGCGACGGGCGGTGCCGCGACAGGAGACGCGGCGAGGGGTTCCGGTGCGGGCTGCGCAGGCACCGGGTCCAGGTCGTCGGGGAAGGCCGGCTCCGAGTCCTCGAAAATGACGGGCCGCGGTGGAGCAAGCCACATCCGTTCGGTGTCCTCGTCGGCGACCGGCGTGCCATGCGCCGCCGGCTCCGGTGCCTCGTCGCGGTAGGCGGGACGCTCGGTGACCAGGGGGCGGTAAACGGGCTCCTCGGGAGCGGGGTCGGGGTCGGGGTAGCCGCGCGGCTCCGGGGCGGTTGTCCGTGGCGCGGGCGCCTCGGTCACCGGTGCGCGGTAGGCGGGCGACCCGGGAGCGGTGTCACCGTAACCGCGCTCGGCGGTCGGCTCGGGCGAAGCCTCCGGAGCGCGGTAGGGCGCCGACTCGGGGAATTCGGCGTAGCCGGGGTTCGCGGTGCGCCCCTGATAGCCGGGACGGTCCTGCTGCGCGGGACGCGGCGGCGCCGGCGGTTGCGGCGCGGACGCGCGCTCGGGCGCGGCGAAGCGGTCGGACACGGCAGAGCGGTCGGACATAGCAGGCCGGTCCGCCATGGCGGTGCGCTCCGGCGCTGGTGCCGCGGGCGGCGCCGGCCGGTCCGCCAGCGAGCGGTCAGCGCCGAGCGACCGGTCGGGGATGACCGAGCGGTCCGGGCGGAAGCGGGACACGCCCGGGCCGCCGCCCATCCCGGCGGCGGCACCGAGGCGGGTGGCGATCTGGGTGACGGTGGCCTCGCCGGGCATGGGCACCGGCTCGGCGGGCAGCTCTGATTCGGGGAGCGACAGGCGGGCGGCGTTGTCGTCGTCGGGCATGACGTGCCGCCTGCGCGGGTCGAAGACCCATTCGGCGACGTGCAGCCGCCCGCCGGACGGGAACGTCAGCGAGACCTGCCAGTTGCCGTCGCCGCGCTTGCGCGAATCCCACTGGCCGTCCGCGGGGTCGGTGCCCGCCGCGGACAGCCGCGCGGTGACGATGTCGCCAAGCCGCGGACCAGGACCCGAGGAGTCGCCCGCCCGCCGGACCGAGCCCGTCTGCGCCTGGTCGGAGATGTAGGCACGCTCGGCCAGGACGGGACCTTCGAACCAGCGCACGCGCTCAACCGGGATGCCAGCGGCATCGGCGATCTCTTCCGCCGTCTCGCCGGCGCGGATACGTGACTGGATCTCCTTGGGACGCAACGGACTCTCCACTTCGATCTCGTACTGGGCGAGCCGGGAGGTCTGGCCCTGAGCGACCGCCCGCAGCCGCTCGTCGATCGGCAGGATGTACCGCCCGCTTCGTCCCGGGACCGCGAGGACAGCGTAACTGCCGTCCTCGCTGACCGCGACGAAGCGCAGTTCCTGCATCGGGGTCCCTTCCTGCCGCCCGGGGTCTCCGCCGCAGGCGGAAAGTATGCCTGCCCTCGGGTAAACACTTAGGTCAAGAGTCTTCCGGTCATAGACCAATAAGAAAAGCACCCCGCCCGGCATGTCCGCCAGATCATGGTGGCATTCACCATGTCCGGGCATGCGGGCGGGGCACCTGAACAGCGATGTTTAGGGGTTTCTGCGTGACTCGCTATCTGGAGCGGTGTCCGTCGCGGACTCGGAACCGGAAAGGCCGAGCGCGTCGGCGCTCGCACCGACCGCGTCGGTACCTTCCGGCAACGGCGTCACCTCAATCTTCGACGGCCACCAGTTCCACCGGCCGAGCAGCACCACCGTGCAGGGCACGAGCACGGTGCGGACGACGAACGTGTCCATGATGACGCCGACCGCGAGGCCCACGCCGACGTCGACGATCTGGGAGCCACCGGAACCGCGCCCGCCCACCACGGCGAACACCGCGAACGTTCCCGCGAGCACCAGGCCGGCCGAGGTGACCGTGGTGCCGGTCACGCTGATCGCCTTCGCGACGGCCTCCCGCAGCGGGAGATGATGCGCCTCCTCCCGGATCCGCGTCATCACCAGGATGTTGTAATCCTCCCCGAGCGCGAGCAGGAAGATAAACAACAAGAAGGGCAGGATGAAGGTGATGCCTCCCGAGCCCCCGAGCTCGATGAACACAATGACCGCGAGTCCGAGCGCCGCGAAGTAGGACAGTGCCACCGACGCGATCAGGTACAGCGGCGCGACCAGCGACCGCATCACCAGCGCGAGCAGCACGCCGATGACAACGATCGCGATCGGGATGACGGTCGCCAGGTCGCTGTTCGAGATCGAACTGACGTCGTACAGCGCGGGCGCCTCGCCGGTCACACCGGAATCGGTCGCGTGCAGCGTGGGTGCCACCGCCTGCGCCGCCGTCCGGACCGCGGGCACCGCGTTGAGCGCCGCCGTGGTGGACGGGTCACCCGCCGTCAGCGAGGTCTCGAACTGGATCGTCTTGCCGTCCGCCGACACGAACTGAGAGGTCGCCCGGTACAGCTGGTACGCCTCCGACCATTGCGTGGAGCTGATTCCCGCGCTGACAGCCGCGGCCGGCTCGGGCGGTACGGTCGCCGGCAGCTTGCCCGAGCCGAGCAGCGCGTGCAGCTGCGTGTACTCGGCGGGCGTGAAGCCGGTGCCGCCGATCGGGTTGAGCGGCCCGGTGATGCCCGTGAACACGGAGTCCTTCTCGAGCTGAGCCGTCGCGGCGGCGATCACGCTCGGGTTGTCCCAGGCCGGCGTCGCCAGCTGGTAGATGAGGTTGGTCGGGTTGGCCGCGGTGGACGGGAAGTACTTGTTCAGCAGGTCGGTGCCCGCGGCCGAGTCCGTGCCGGCCGGCGCGGAGATCGTCCCGCCGAACCCGGCGGACTGGTAGGCCGTGACCGCGGCGGACAGCGCGCCGAAGGCGATCACGCCGATGAGCAGCGCGGCCGCCGGCCGCTTGACAACCCGGGTGGCGACCCGGCCCCAGAGTCCGCTGGTTTCCGTGCCCGCGCGGTTCTTGGACGGCCAGAACGCCGCCTTGCCGAAGATCGCGAGGAGCGCGGGCAGCAGCGTCAGGCCGGCGAGGAGCATCACGCCGATGCCGATGGCTAGCGGGATGCCCAGGTTGGAGTAGATCTGGAAGCTGGCAAAAAGCAGCGAGAGCAGCGCCGCGACGACCGTGAGCGCGGAGAAGGTGATGGACTCGCCGACCTTGGTCAGCGCGTTGACCACGGCGTCCTTCGAGTTGTCGCCGAGCCTCAGCCGCTCGCGCACCCGGAAGACGAGGAACAGCCCGTAGTCGGTGCCGGCCCCGAGTACGAGCACGATCAGCAACAGCTGGACCAGCTGCGAGACCTTGAGCCCGTGGTTGGCGAGCTCAGCGATAATCGGACCCGCGATCGTCACCGACAGCAGCGCGGGGACCACGGTGATCAGCGGGGCGAGCAGGGACCGGAAGATGATCAGCAACAGGATGAGGATGAACACGAACGCGACGCCCTGCACCTGGCTGCCGGTGTTACCGGACTGCTTCTGCTGGTCGACGTTGATGGCGATCTGGCCCGCCAGGTGTGCCTGCACGCCTGTTGGCGGCGACGAGGACGCGATGGCGGACCTCAGGCTGGCGATCAGATTGTTCTGCGCCGTCTGGTCGCTCTGCGAGACGTTGGACAGGACCTGGAGCTGCGCCGCCTGCCCGGCGACGCCGTGCGGGCCCGGCACCGCGGACTCGCCGAGCGCGTTGACCTTCGTCACCGTCGCGACCTTGCCCAGGTCGGTCGCGAGCGTGCCGAGCCAGGCCTGGTCGGCGGGGGTGAACGAGCCGGTGCTCACCGCGGCGACAACTGGGATCGAGGAGATCGACGTTGAGATGCCAAGCGGCGCGGCCAGGTTCGTCGCCTTCTCGCTCGGCGCGCTATTCGGGAGGAAGGCGCTGTTGTTGCCCTGCGTCACGCTGGCCAGTGACGGCAATGCCTTCGGGATCGCCACGGCGGCCACGATCCAAGCAATGAGGACAACCCAACGGAACTTGACGGCGAACTTACCGATACCTCGGAAAATGTCATCAGCGTGCACGCGCCCAGGGTACCGGTATGAGAGTCGAGCACTATCTCATTCTCAGCTCGTTCTCAGGTTCGGGAGTTATACGGCGCCCAGTGAAACGCGGGCGGCCAGATCGGCGTTTCGTTACCTGGAGAGGGTTTATAGCGAGACTATATGGTGGAAAATGTCCGACAGGGAAGGCGAGTCACATGCGCCACGTGATCGGTATCGGACTGGCCATCGGCCTGGCGGCGGCGGTGTTCTTCGCCGCGGGCTGGGGTTACGTGAGGCTGCTGCGGGTCCCCGTCGCCAACGGCGCGGCGTCCACCCTGCCCGCCCAGGGCGGCGGGCTGCTGCACGACAGCAACGTCCTCTACGCGTTCGCGGCCGTGGCGGGCACCGGCCTGCTCGCGGGCATCTTCATCGCCGTGCGGCAGATCTCGCCGCTGGCCGCCGGGCTCCCGGGCCTGGTGCTGATCGCGTGGACGGTGGTGTACGGGTTCAGCGTCCGCCGGGCGGTGCACTACATCCCGCTGCGCGGCGACTCGTACGGGCTCGGCTTCGAGGGGATGCTCATGAACGGCGTGCTCGCCTTGGCCGGCCTCGCGCTCGTCGTGCCGCTGTTCATACCGTCCCGCTGGCGCGCCCGTCCCGCCATGACCGCGGCGGAAGCCAGGGACGCGACCCAGGTCCTTGAGCCGACGACGATCTCGCTCACCGGCAACGACGCATGGACCCAGACCGCGCCCATTCAGACGGACGACCCAGACCGGTTCCCTCCGGTCTAAAACTGCGCCTGCTCCGTTGACCCGGCGAGCGCCATGGTCTCCGCGCCGGGCGCGATCGCCTGGGTGACCAGGTCGAAGTAGCCGGTGCCAGCCTCCCGCTGGTGCTTGGTGGCGGTGTAGCCGAGCGGCTCGAGCGTGAACTCCGCCTCCTGCAGCTTGACGTAGGCCGACATGTCGTCGCGCGCGTACCCGTAGGCCAGCTCGAACATCGACTCGTTCAGCGCGTGGAACCCCGCGAGGGTGATGAACTGGAACCGGTACCCCATCGCGGCGAGCTCCTTCTGGAACTTCGCGATCGTCGCGTCGTCCAGGTGCGCGCGCCAGTTGAACGACGGCGAGCAGTTGTAGGCGAGCAGCTGGTCCGGGTACTGCGCGTGGATCGCGTCCGCGAACGCGCGCGCCTCGTCCAGGTCGGGCGTCGAGGTCTCCATCCAGAGCAGGTCGGAGTAGGGCGCGAACGCGAGCCCGCGCGCCACGCACGCGTCGAGCCCGGCCTGCACCCGGTAGAACCCCTCCGGGGTCCGCTCGCCGGTCACGAACGCACGGTCCCGCTCGTCCACGTCCGACGTCAGCAGCGTGGCGGCGTGCGCGTCGGTCCGGGCGATCACCAGCGACGGCACGCCGAGCACGTCGGCGGCCAGCCGCGCGGCGGTCAGCGTCTTGACGTGCTGCCCGGTCGGGATGAGGACCTTCCCGCCGAGGTGGCCGCACTTCTTCTCCGACGACAGCTGGTCCTCAAAGTGCACGCCGGCCGCGCCCGCCTCGATCATGGCCTTCATCAGCTCGAACGCGTTCAGCGCACCGCCGAAGCCGGCCTCGGCGTCGGCCACGATCGGCGCCAGCCACTGCTGCTTGGGCGCGCAGGAGTCGGTCGACCGCTCCGACCAGGCGATCTGGTCCGCGCGCAGCATCGCGTTGTTGATACGGCGGACCATCTGCGGCACCGAGTTCGCCGGGTACAGCGACTGGTCCGGGTAGGTCTGCCCGGCCAGGTTGCCGTCGGCGGCTACCTGCCAGCCGGACAGGTAGATGGCCTGCAGCCCCGCTTTCACCATCTGCACCGCCTGGTTGCCGGTGATGGCGCCGAGCGCCCGCACGGCGTCCTCGGTGTGCAGGAGCTCCCAGAGCCTGGTCGCGCCGCGCCTGGCGAGGGTGTGCTCCTCGACGACGGACCCGCGTAGCCGGATCACGTCCTCCGCGCTGTAGTCGCGCCTGATCCCGGCCCAGCGCCGGTCGGTCTCCCACGACGCACGCAGATTGGCCGCCTGCTGGCTGATCGATTCCATGGTGCTGCCTTTCATTCGCTACCCATCGCCGGGTCCCTCCGGCCAACCCGGCGTGTAGTCCCACGGTGCGGTACGCGGCCGCCGACCGCCCAGGCCTTTCCAAGTAAAAAACTTAAAGATTTTTCCGAACGAGCGCGTGTTACACTTTTTCGCTAATGAAAGAACCTCAGAAATTGGTAGAGACCGAAGGTCTAGACCTCGCGATGTTCGGCCAGCGGCTGAAGCACGCGCGGCGTGCGAAGGGGCTGACCCTGGCCGATCTCGGCGCGAAGGTCGGCCGGACACCGTCGGTGCTCTCGCTGATCGAGAACGGCAAGCGCGAGCCGAGGCTGTCGCTGGTCGAGCAGCTCGCCACCGCGCTCGGCGTTCCCGTGACCGAGCTGCTGAAGAAGCAGCCGCCGAGCCGCCGCGCCCAGCTCGAGATCGCCCTGGAGCAGGCGCAGCGCGACCCGTCCTACACGGCGCTCGGCCTGCCCGAGCTGCGGGTGGGCACCCGGGTTCCCACCGATGTACTCGAGCACCTGGTCGCCCTCGCCAGCGAGCTGCGGGCGCAGCGGGCCAAGCCGACCGCGACCCCGGAGGAAGCGCGCGCCGCGAACGCCGCGCTGCGCGGCTCGCAGCGCGAGCGAGGCAACTACTTCGCCGAGCTTGAGCAGGCGGCCGCGGCGGCCCTCGACCGGGCCGGGTATACCGGAGGCGCGCTCACGCAGGGAATGCTGCTTTCCGTGGTCGCGACCCACGGCCTCTCCGTCAGGTTCGTGGCCGACCTGCCGCGCTCCGTCCGGTCGCTGACCGACCTGCGCGCGAACCGGATCTACGTGAAGCAGGAGCCGGTCGGCGGCCACTCGCCGCGCACCGTGATCCTGCAGGCACTCGGCCATTTCCTGCTCGGCCACGACACGCCGCGCGACTTCGCCGACTTCCTCCGCCAGCGGGTCGAGGCGAATTACTTCGCCGGGGCGGTCCTCGTTCCCGAGCAGGCCGCCGTCCCGTTCCTCAGCGCCGCCAAGAACCGTCGCGACCTCGCCGTCGAGGACCTGGTCGACGTGTTCTCGGTCTCCTACGAGATGGCCGCCCACCGGGTCACCAACCTCATCACCCATCACCTGGACGTGCCCTGCCACTTCGTGAAGAACGACGCGAGCGGCGTGATCTACAAGGCCTACCAGAACGACCGGGTGGACTTCCCCGCCGACGCCACCGGCGCGATCGAGGGCCAGCGGATGTGCCGCCAGTGGTCGGGCCGGCAGGTGTTCGCCGCGGCCGACCGGTACTCGCCGCACTACCAGTACTCGGACACGCCGTCGGGCACCTACTTCTGCGTCGCGCAGGTTGACCCGAGCGCAGGCGACACGGGGTACGCCATCACGCTCGGCGTGCCGTTCGACCACTCCCGCTGGTTCCGCGGCCGTGAGTCGACGGCCCGAACGAGGTCCCGCTGCCCGGACGGCGACTGCTGCCAGCGCGCGCCCGCCGCGCTCGCCGAGCGCTGGGAGGGCATGGCCTGGCCGTCGGCCCGCGCCCACTCCCACGTCCTGTCCGTGCTACCGTCCGGCGCGTTCCCCGGCGTCGACGACGTGGACATCTACGAGTTCCTCGACCGCCACGCCGGCGACTAGCAGTACTTCGTCAGGTCAGGGTTGCGGGGGGCCTACCGCGTCGGCCGCGAGGTGGTCACCGGCACGAACTCGGGCTGATCGAGCAGCCGCAGCCACGTCCCGTCCGGCTGCCGCCTTGCTACCTGTGCCCTGGCGCCCGCGCCATCCTTCGGCGGGGTTGACGTCAGGGCGATGTCGCCGCTGACTAGCGTCGGAAGGGGCGGCTCGGGCTCAAAGTGGCCCGCGTTCGGCAGGATCTTCGCCCAGAGGTCACGGATGGCTTCCCGTCCGACGGTCTGCTCGCCAGGAGGATAGGCCATCACCGCGTTCTCCTCGTAGAGCGCCGCGATGCCCGCGGCGTCCCTGGCGTTCGCCCGCTCCACGAATAGCCGGGTCAGGTCCTCTGGATTGCGCGCTTCCTCGTTCATGTCTTTCAGCCTGCCCCTTCTATGGCTAGAAGTCCAACAGCTTACTTTTCTCGTAACTAGAATCTATAGTCATGGAACTACGGCAACTTGAGTACCTTGTCGCGGTCGCCGAGGAAGCTAACTTCACCCGCGCCGCGCAGCGCGTGCACATTAGCCAGTCCGGGGTGAGCGCCCAGGTCAGGCAGCTTGAGCGCGATCTCGGCGCGACGCTCATCGACCGCTCGGGCCGTATCGCGGCGCTGACGCCGGCCGGGGAGGCCGCCGTCAAGTACGCCAGGGAAACGCTCGCCGCCGCGGCGGCGCTCCGCCAGGCGGTCGAGGAGGTGACCGGCCTGCTCAGCGGGACACTGCGGGTGGGCATGGTCACCGCCTGCACGATCACGACGCTGTTCGATGCGCTCGCCGCGTTCCACCGCGCGCACCCGGGTGTGGCGATCACCCTGCTCGAGGAGAACTCCGCCGTCCTGGTCGAGCGGCTCCGGGCCGGCGCCCTGGACGTGGCCCTCATCGGCACGGGATCGCTTCCGGCCGGGCTAGCCGCGCTGCCCGTAGTCTCGGAGCGGATCGTGGCCGCCGTGCGCAAGGATCATCCGCTGTCGGGACGGCCACGGCTGACTCTGCGCGACCTCAGCGGTTTCCCGCTGATCTGCATGCCCCCGGGCACCGGGATCCGCGCGGTCTTCGATGAGGCCCGTGCCTTGCTCGGCCTGGAACTGGAGATCGCGCTGGAAGCCAGCTCGCCCGGCGCCATCGCGGACCTTGCCGCGCGCGGTCTCGGCGTCGCTATCTTGTCCCAGACGATCGCCGCCGGTTACGCCGACCGCCTCGAATCCGTGGTCATCGACGACGCGCCCGCTCCCGCCATGCTCGCCCTGGCCTGGAAGGCCGCCCCCAGCCCGGCGGCCTCCGCGTTTCTCGCCGCCTGCCGCGCGGTCTTCTCCACGCCCGGCCGTCATTCAGCCTCAGACGGCCCGCCGACAGCCGCCGGCCGCGTCACCGGGCGTAGACCGCGGTGAAGTCGCGGGTGGAGGGGGTGTAGTAGGTGTAGGGGCTGGGCTGCTGGGTGG
>Ga0102924_1001077_pt1 | contig 32266 bp, 25 predicted proteins | sample PaiPotPPM11metaG_FD_80116 | JGI IMG/M metagenome (GOLD analysis project Ga0102924, IMG submission 80116) | Iron sulfur acid spring bacterial and archeal communities from Banff, Canada, to study Microbial Dark Matter (Phase II) - Paint Pots PPM... ... | reverse complement strand
CCGTCCGGACGGGCAATTCGAGGAGGGTCGGCGTCGCTCGCGGGAGGTCGAAGCCACTCGGCGCCTCGACGTCGGCGGGTAGCTCCATTGGAATGGTCTGCTGCGACTCTGGCCTGGCCGCCGGGTAGCCGCGGGCGATCGCGATGTGAGGTGCGATCTGTTCGTGCAGCGTTCCGCGCAGCTCGTCTTCGACCGGGGATCGCTCCGCCACGACCGAGAAACGACCGCCCCGCAGCGAGAGGCTGGCGCCCAATGCTTCTTCGCCCCGCAAGACTGATCCGTCAGTCGCCAAGCGTACCGCCGCGCGTGGCGCTCCGTCTCGGATCCGGATCTCGTAAAGGTGTGCGGCGTCGCGCAACGTCACACGCGCGTCGCGTCGCGCATCACAGACCGCGCGCAGCAGCCTGTATGGCGCCACCGCGTCGAGCACGCCGCGGGCGGGACCTGCCTGCCGGAGGCCGCGCTCGAGCCTCGCGTGGGCGGAGAGCGCTGCGCGGACACACCGGAGCACTTCCTCAGGCGTCGCACGCTTGGTCAGGCGGCCAACCGCGTGCGTGGAGCGCGACGCGTCGGACAACCAATCCTCTTTCCACGAGAGAAGCACCACCGGCACGTCGGCCAAGACCGGATCGGCGCGCAAGGCTTCGCAGAGCCGGACACCGTCGAGCCTCGGCATCCGAATGTCTGTCAAGACGGCGTCGGGCACCAAGCGCCGTGCGGTGTCGAGCGCTTCTTCTCCATCGCTCGACTCGGCGACGTCGCAACCGGCCGATCGCAAGACATCGGCGAAGAACCAGAGGGCTGCCGGATCGTCGTCCGCGACGAGGACCCGCTTTCCGGGCAGCTCAACCGCCTGGGCCAACGCTTCTTGCTCCTTCGCCGCGTGCGTGCGGGCCTCTTCGGCGTGCACCCATTGGTCCTCCCATGCTTCCTCGCACGCGTGTCGCAGCGACTCGGAGGACGCAAGCGCCACGCGCGCTCCGAGCGCCGACAAGCGTGCGACTTGCTCGCCGCGGGCGTCTTTCGGCCAGGCTACGAAGGACGCGCCGGCCATTGACGGCTGGCCCGCGAGCAACTCCAGGGTGCAAGCCGCGTCCGACGGGTCTCCGCCAATGACCACGAGGGCAGGCCGTTGGGTGCGTGCGCGCGAGATGGCTTCCCGAGCCGTCGTTGCCTTCTGGTACGCGAAACTTTCCCCCCAGTGGGCGAGCGCTCCGGCAATGGCGCTCGTATCCGCGCTCACTGCGAGGATCACGCCAGTTCGAGGGCTCTCGCGCGCACCTTTCGAGGCATTTCGTACCATGTCCCCGAGCTACCACGAGGTCACTTGCGCGGGCCAAATCTCGGCGAAGTCCGTCGGCCTACACGTTCCCGTTCGCTCACGGGAGGAACCGCGCCGCCCGCAGGGCCGTCAACGTGGCCGCTCCGAGCACGCCGGCGACGACGTCGTCGAACACGATGCCCCATCCGCCGGGCAACTTTTCGAAATTGCGCACCGGCCATGGCTTGGCCACATCCAGTATCCGGAAGGCGATGAAGCCTACCGCCACGGCGTGCCAGGAGAGCTCTCCCATAGGCAGCATGGTGACCAGCATCCCAGCCACTTCATCGACGACGACGACTTGCGGATCCTTCCTTCCGACTTCTCGGGCCACGACCTGGGCAGCCCAGACCCCTACTACTGTAACCGCGAACGCGGCGGCGCCGACGCCACCGCGGCCCCAGCGGATAGCCAGCCAGTAGATCGGGACCGCTCCGAGCGTGCCCATGGTTCCCGGGGCGCGCGGCACAAGGCCGCAGCCGAACCAAGTGGCGATAACCCACGCGGCGCTGCGCACTGGCGTCATCAGGGTGCGCCGCCCGATGTGTCGAGCGCGGTCGCGGGGCGGGCAGTGCGCGTATGGAAACATCGCTCGACCGTGCGAACTCCCGCGACGACACAGATGCAATAAGCAATCCCCGCGAGAGCGTCGAGAATCCAGTGGTGATCGAGGTAAACGGCGGAGAAGCACATGAGCGCGAAGAACGCGGATGTCGCGGCTCGCCACCCTGGAGTGAAGAGCGCCCAGCCCTCGAGGACGACGAGCAACGCGTAGGCACAGTGCAGGCTGGGCATCGCTCCGAAGACGTCGCTCGCGCGGCCGTACATGCCAGCAAAGTAGGGTATGCCCAGCCAGGCGTCGACCCGCGCCAAGTTGGTCCCCTCGCTGGCTGAGGCGCCCATGTCCACGACGCAGCCGTGCGTGTGGTAGTACCAAGGGGGCGCGGCTGGATAGAGGTGATACGTGACGAACCCCGCGACATTCAGCGCGAGGAAGCACCAACCGAAACGAACCATCCGCGAATAGTCGCGGACGTAGAGCCAGATCGCGCAGGCTACGCAGACGAGGATGAACGTGGCGTACGGGATGGCACAGATTCGGTCGATCGCCGGCGACCAATGGACCTGGAGCCAGTCATGCACCGTGCCCCGCTGGCCGGCGACGTTCACTCCAAACAGCGCAACCTCGTGTTCTCGCAAGTCGCAGTCATGGACCGTCTGCGGCGATACGCCGACTCGCTCTACCAGGCGCATCGAATCGTAGAGGAGCCCAACGAGGCCCAGCGGATAGGCGCCGACGAGCAGTTTCCGCATGCTCGGTCCTCCGGCGCAAAGCGCTACGACGACCACGACGGCTATGACGTTCTCCCAGTGGCCCTGGCCGCGCGCAAAGGACCATATGCCGTCCGCGGCAAACGGCAGCGGCGCCAACCCGACCCACCAGGGAGACAGCGGCCGGACGTGCCGCCAACTTCGGCTCACGCGCGGCTGTCTCCTTCGCCTCGCCAGGACTCCGAGCGCTTGACCAGATCGAAGACCTCACGGAGGACCGCAATGCCATTGTGAACGGTGGCCGCATCGATGGTGAGCGCGGGCTGGATTCGAAAGCTCGGTGAGTAGGCCATCGTCAGGAGCCCCCGTTGCAGGCATGCGTCGAAGATCGTGCGGGCCGCCCGGCGCGACAGTGGCTCCTTCGTTCGCTTGTCCCGCACGAGCTCCATCGCGATGAGGAGACCGCGGCCCCGCACTTCGCCGACGAACGGATACTCGTCCACGAAGGATCGCAGGGCCTCGAGCATGACGGTGCCTACCACGCGCGCATTCTCGACCAGCCCCTCGTCCTCGATCGCGGCGATCGCGGCGGCGCCGGCTGCTGCCGCGAGCGGGTTCCCGCCATAGCTCGACGATGAACCACTGGGAGCGCTCCATGGCCTCGCGGCGGCGATGTCATCGCGAGTCAGGAGGCCCGACAGGGGAAAGCCACCGCCGAAAGCCTTTCCGATGGTGACAATGTCGGGCGTAACGCCTGAATGATCGACACCCCACCAGCGTCCGGTGCGTCCGAAGCCGGTAATCATCTCGTCCGCCACGAGCAGCGCGTCCAGCTCTTTCGCCAGTGACTTCACCGCCGGAAGGAAGTCGTCAGGTGGGATCACGTTCCCCGCCGTGCCCTGCATGGGCTCGACGACAACAGCAGCAATCGACCCGCAGGAAGCCATCTTCAGCTGCTTGCGTCCAACCTCGACGCAGGCGAGCCCGCACGACGGGTGACTCGAACCCAGCGGACACCGGTAGCAGTCCGCGTACGGCACGAGGTGCGCCCCCGGCGCCACGGGTCCCAGGCCCTCCTTGTACGTGGAGCCCATCAGGCTGAGTGCCCCCATCGTCTTGCCATGGAACCCCCCCCAGAAGGACACGAACTCGTGCTTTGCGGTGTAGCTCTTGGCGAGTCGCAGAGCGCTCTCGACTGCCTCAGCCCCGCCCGAATAAAGCTGGAGCCGATGAAGCTCGCGGGCGGGCGCGTGCGCTGCCACGCGCTCGATCAGTTCCACCCGCGCCTCGCTGGTCAACGAGCCAATGTGTGCTCGTGAGGCCTGCTTCTGGATCGCCCCGACCACACGCGGGTGCGCGTGCCCGAGAGCCCCCACTCCGATGCCGCCGATGAAGTCGAGCAGCGTGTTGCCATCGACATCCGTCACCGCGCTGCCGACGGCGTGATCGATCGCCACCCCGGACATGAGGGCGTAACCTTGAAGCCCGGGGGCGATATGGCGGTCTTCGCGCCGACGAAGTTCGCGGCTCCGGGGGCCGGGCACGACCGTTCGAAGGTGGATGCGTTGGTCCCGAGGGGAGTCCGGCGCTTTCATCGCGGGGTACGCTCGCGAAAGACGAACCAGCGCTGCGCGGGGAAATTCCAAAGCAGACTCACCGTGATCGAGACGACGACGCGAGCGGCAACGTAGGGCACGAGGACGGTGTCGTGCATGACGTGTTCCCCAAGGGCGTTCCACCCTGCGCTCGCGCCCGACACCAGGGCATATCGCGCGGCCTGGCCCACCCAAGGGCGACCGCGCGGACGAAAGACCCAGACCCTGCCGAGAAGGAAATTGCTCACGCCGCCCACGCAAGCGCCGATGGCCGTCGCGACGACCGGATTGAGCCCGCGCACCTCGACGAGCAGAACCATCGTGGCGAAGTCGAGTGCAGTCGCCACAAGGGCACCGAGTTGGTGCCGCGCCAGCATTGTCCAGGTACTGCCCGTTCGCGGCGAGCGCTCGGCCGCCAGCGCCCCCGAACAGGAGGCATACGGTTCCCCGGTGCTTGGGAGGCTAGCGGACGTGGGCGTGCCGTGCGGCTGCATGCACGTCCCCTCGCGGATTCGTTCGCGCTCGCGACGCCGCAGGGCGCGCTACCGCGCGAACCATCGCCCGGAGCCGCGCCACCGCAGACAGATTGCCGAGTCCCCCGACGAGGGCGAGCGCCACGATGAGAGAGGACTGCTCGGTCCACGCCGGAAGTCCAGGAAGGGCGCGCCGCAGCGCGACTGTCACAGGCACCAGGGCTACGCCGAGGACGAGGTATACGGCGCGCTCCTGGCGGCGCATGATTCCGCGTGGAACGGTGACGCCCATCGCCTCTCCCTTCGCCGTGGCGTAACTCACCATGATGGCGCCGGCCGTGGCCATTAGCGTCAGCATCAGCAAGGGTGCGCTGTGGCGTACGTTGATGGCGATGCCGCCCAAGAAGAGCAGCTCGGTGTAGCGATCGATCGTCGCGTCGAGGATTTCCCCGGAATCGCTCGCGGTGCCTGTCTCCCGCGCGATCATTCCGTCCAGGCCATCGCAGATTGCCGAGACCGCGCTGAGCGCGGCCCCGAGCCCGAAAGCCCCATCCGCGAGCGCCACGGCGGCACCGGCCGCGAACCCGAGCGACGCCCACGAGACCGCGTTCGGTCCGATGCCCAGCGCTATGCACGCTCGAGCGGCCGGGCGCATCGTCCAGTAGCCCATTTCGAGAACGCCTCTCCCGAGAAGCAGCGAGGAGCCGGCTTGAGCGACGCGTGCGTGTCGCGCGGGGCCGACGATTGCCAGCCGTCTTGCATACGCGGCCGCTGCGACGAGCAGCACCACGACGAGCGCCGCCGAGCAGGCGAGATCGATCACGCCGCCTCGTCCTCTGAGAGGGCACGAAGCGCCCGCTCACGCGACCGGTCCGCCGCCGAAGCATAGGCCTCGGAGATGAGCTCGACGCAGCGTACGCTCGCCTCGACCTCTCGACCCGCGTAGTCGCCGGCTGCGACGGCGAGGGCAAACTGGTCGAAGAGGGATCGGAACCAGTCCACGTGGCTTGCATCCATCCAGGACGACACGACCTGCTCGGTCCTGAATTCCCAGCTTGCCTGCCCGGTCTGACTGCTCATAACCGCAACTTCAACGTCGTCGTCTTCGACGCGCACTGCACCGCGCTCTCCGTGGATCGTGTAGAGGACCCTGCGAACACCTGCCGTCCAGGAGAGGTGCGCGGTGGCGGTCCCTTGAGGAAACGTCATCGCGCAAGCGAAGTTGTCCTCCGTATCGGAGTTTCCGAGAGTCGAGACCTTGGCGGTGACCGCTGTGGGGTACGCCCCCAACCAGTCGAACGCCAAATAGAAGGTATGACTGCCGTGATCCATGGCGATGCCCCCACCGGAGAAACGCCGTTCGCGACGCCAATCGGGGCGCCATTCCGCAGCACCTCTCGCGTGCGTGTTGCGGAACGTCTGCAGAGTTACCAGGTGAACGGGGCCGAGGACACCGGAGTCGAGAACGCGGCGGACTGCTTTGACCACTGGAGCATGCTTGTAGTTGTGGCAAGGATAGAGGACGCGTCTGCGATCGCGGGCAAGCGCGGCCAGCGCGCGCGCGTCTTCTGGACGCGTAGCGAGCGGCTTCTCGCAGAGGACGTGCAGCCCCCTCAATAAAGCGTCTGCCGCGACGCGGGCGTGATCGCACGGCGGCGTCGCGACGTCGACGAAGTCGATGCGGCCGCGCTCCGCCTCCAGGAGCTCCGCGTGGGTGGCATAGATGCGGGCATGTGGCAGCGCCGCTCTTGCCTTTTCGCGTCGTTGCGGGCACGTGTCGGCTACCGCCACGATGGGGAATTCCGTCGCTCCGGCGGCCCGGTACGCCGGCACGTGGCCGCGCTCCGCGATGAAGCCGTACCCGACAAGGGCGCCTCGCAGCGCTCGTGGTGGCAGGGAGGGTGTCGGACGGTCAGTCATAGTATTCGGTGCCGAGGTGCGAGATCACTTCTTCGCCCATCATCCAGCGCAGCGTGTTCTTCAATTTCATCAGCTGAATGAAAAGGTCGTGTTCAGGGTGCACCGCCGGAGCGGCCATGGGGCTCTTGAAGAAAAAGCTCAGCCACTCCTGCATCCCGTGAAACCCGGCGCGGGCCGCCAGGTCGAGTAGAAGCGCGAGATCGAGGACGAGCGGCGCGGCGAGGATCGAATCACGGCAAAGGAAGTTGACCTTGATTTGCATGGGGTAGCCCAGCCATCCGAACAGGTCGATGTTGTCCCAACCCTCCTTGGCGTCGCCCCGAGGCGGGTAGTAGTCGATACGTACCTTGTGAACGAGGCCGGCATAGAGCTGCTGGTACAGGTCCGGCTGCAATATGTGCTCCAACACGCCGAGCTTCGACACCTCTTTGGTACGGAAACTGCTCGGGTCGTCGAGCACCTCGCCGTCGCGATTTCCGAGAATGTTCGTGCTGTACCAGCCGCGCAGCCCGAGCATTCGTGCTTTGAACCCCGGCGCAAGAATCGTCTTCAGCAACGTCTGTCCCGTCTTGAAGTCCTTCCCTGCGATCGGGACGCGATGCTCACGAGCGAGCTCCCAGGCGGCTGGGAAGTCGACGCACAAATTGGGCGCGCCGTTGGCGAACGGGACCCGCTCCTTGATGCATGCCCAAGCGTAAATCTGGGCGTTGGAAATCGTGGGATCGTCGTCCTGCAGGCCTCGCTCGAAGCGGTCCACACTCGCGTGCACTGCCGTTGGCTCTATGTAAACCTCGGTGGATCCGCACCAGACGGCGACAAGACGATCGCAGCGGCGATTCCGGCGAAAAGCGCGAATGTCCTCCCGCACCTGAGCCACCATGTCCGCCTTGTTGGTCGCGATCTTCGTATGCGTTCCGCTCAGGCGCCTCACATAACCGGGATAGAAGACGCCGGTCATGGGACGAATGGAACGAAGCTCCTCGTGCACGAGCTCGATGTGACGCTTTTCCAGGACGCTCGCGTGCACGGCTGCATCGAACGCGTCGTCGGGAAAAATGTCCCAACCGCCAAACTCGAGCTCTTCGAGCTTCGCGATTGGAACCAGTTCACGTATCTTCACTGACCGCTTTTCCGTTCGCTTGCCGAGCCGGACGGTTCCCATCTGCGTGAGTGAACCGATGGGCAGCCCATGCCCTTGCCGAGCGAGGAGAACTCCCGCGATCGTGGTGGTCGCGACGGCCCCTAGCCCGGGCAGCAGTACGCCGAGGCGGCCGCTGGCGGGTTCCACGTGATCGGGTCGTCTCATTGGCCGCCCGACGGTGAGACAGCCTCGTTCCGGTCGGTCGCGTCTCCTCCTGCAGACTCCAAACGACGCGCCAGTACGGTGAGCAGTGCTGGGACCGCGACGAGTGCCGCCGCGATGCAGCAGACTTCGCCAAGGACTGCGACGACACCGAACAGCACTAGGCCGCGATTTTCTGCGAGGATCAGCGACGAGTATCCGATGATTGTCGTCGCCGAACAGAGGGCGACGGCGCCCCCGGTCGAACGCAGAACCGCACTCAAATGGGTCCGTCGTCCTTGGGCATAGCGCCCGACGATGTTCACCGCGTAGTCGACGCCGATGCCGAAGGTGATCGGGAACGCGATGAAGTTGGCGAAGTTGATCCGGACGCCGAGCAACATCGTGGCTGCCACGAGCCACGTCACGGCCACGAGAAGCGAAGCGATCACCAGGCCGCTCGCCCATCCGGCGCCGACGATGAGCACCACGGCCAAGACCACGCCGCCCAGCGCTGCGATGCTCGCGCGAGGCCCGTCGCTCCGCACGCCGGCCAAAATGTCTGCGGAGAGCGGCAACGACCCGGCGACGCGTGCCGGTCTGCCGCTAGGACTAGCGCTCCGGGCTGCGTCGCGGAGCGCGTGCACCAAAGCTTCGAGAGGAGCACCTTCCCAGAGGGCATGCGAGGGTCGAGGGAAAACGAGCACCTCGCGCCCTAGCGTCCCATCCCGTTCGCGTAGACCGGCCGTCAGCTGGCCGGGAAGATCGCCGACCGCGATCGGGTCTCGCGTTCCGATAAGTCGATCGAGCTGCGCGAGTTGCTCCGGCTTCATCGAGGCGCGAACGGCGGGCGTGAGGTCCTCGCGCATCGCATCCAGTTCCGCGAGCTTCTCCGCTTGATCCGGGGGCACTACGTCGTCAATGGTGCGGACGGATGCGATCTGCTGCGCCAAGGCAGGCGAATCCCGCAACTTCCGGATCTGCGCGGCGACCGTCCGAGCTTGGTCGACACTGTCGGTCAGGACGACGGTCGGCGTGAGATAGGTTCCAAGCAGCGCTTCCATGCGGCGTCCCCAGTAACCCTCGCCCCGTTCCCATGTGTCGGCCCGTCGCAATCGCGAGAAGTCGGTCTCGATCCATGTCGAATCGAGCGAATGGATCTTGCACGCAGACGCACAAGTCAAAGCGAGAGTGAGAGCTATCAGCGCGCGTGGAGCCCGCGCGACGAGGCGCGCGACGTAAGCCATCGGCGCGAACCGCGGTGACGAAGGTCGGGGCGCCCACGCCCCCTTGAGATCGAGCCACACAATGAGCGGCGGCATGAGCAAGAAGGCGAATGCCCATGAGAGGACCATGCCCAGACCGCCGACGATGCCGAATTGGCGAAAGCCGCGAAATTGGGTCAACGCGAGCGAGCCGTACGACGCGCTCGCGGCCAGTGCAGCTGACAACGTCCCGTTGCGCGCGCCCGCGACGGCCTCCTCGAGGGCAGCCTGGAGAGCGGCGCCTCCTCGGCGTGCTTCGACGTACCGCCCGAGGAGAACGATGCCGAAATTGATCCCGTTCCCGACGATGATGGATCCGAGAAACGCGGTGTTCGAATTGAGCGCCGTAACCGAGAACGGCGGTAGAGACGCGAGCGCGAATGCGGAGCTGACCGCTACGAGGAGCGGCGGAAAAAGGACAAGAATGCTTGGCCACCATCGGTAGTACGCGACGATGGCCGCGACTACGAGCAACACGACTACGGCGCCCGAGATCGACAGGTCCGTGACCAGCGCGCTGGTCTCCTCCACCTGGATCGCGACGTCGCCGGTGAAGCCCAGGCGCATCGCAGGCGCGTATCGTTCCGTCCCGCCCAGCTCGGCGATGTCCCGTCGGATGCGATCGAGGAGCTCGGCGCCGCGCGCCCGGCCGGTATCGAAGTCGCCGAGCTTCACGAGCAAGAGCGACAGGTGGAGCGCCTTGCTCGAATATCTGTCGTCGTCAAACCGGCTCTTGCGCTGGTACCTGTCCTGAATGTCGTGAAAATCGACTGGGGGCGGGGGCTCGTCGTCGTCGAGGAGTGCGCCGGAGGACCGCGCGACCTCGAAGTCTCGTCGCGCCTCGATCTGCGCGCGGATCGTGGCGAGATCCGCCGTGCTCACGTAAAGCGCCGCGTGGTCTTCCACGAAGCGCCGCTCGACCGCGTCGCTCGTACGCACTTCGCTCACCAGCGAAGCCGGGTAGCTGCGCATCCTGTCGGCCAGATCATCCAGGAAGCGTTCGGCCCGAGGTAGCCGCGCGGCGTCGCCGGAGTCGACGATGACGCCAAGCACCTGCACTCCGGGCATGCGGGAGCGCAGCTCTTGGATCGCAACGACGCTCGCCGCGCCGGTCGGCAGCAACTCCTCGAGCTCGCTCCGCAGATGAACGTAGAGCCGCACCGTGCGTACGGTCGCGACCGCGGCCAACGCGAGCGCGACGAACCACAGAGCCCGACCGTGGTGCACCGTCCAGGAGACGAACGCGCGGGCGCGCGTCGAGGAACCGGTCGATCCGAACCGAGCCACGGCTCAGCGAACGCGCACCGCGCGAGGCGCGGCGACCGCATTGGACTCACGCCTGTCCTGGAGCACGACTCTGTCGAGAGGGAGAGGGGTCACGGCCGAACGGGTGCGTTCGGCTGCAGGCGAGGGTGAGTGAGTTACTGCGAGGACGCGAAGCCGCGAGATCGCAGATGCGTTTGCGCCGAAGGCCAGGATGCCGAGGGCGCCTACGAGCGGGGCGCGAGCAGTCCACCACGGGAACGACCAAACGTTCGCGGCGGCCACGAGGAGCGCCGCAAAGGTGACGCCGACACAGACGACGATGGCGCGCTCCGGACGACGCATGAGGCCCGGCGGCGGGGAAACGCCCAGCGCCTCGGCCTTGGCGCTCGCGTAGCTCACCATGAACGAACCCGCGAGCGCGAGGAGCGCGAGGACGAGGATCGGGGCGGACGCGCGAAAGAGAACCGCAAGCCCTCCGAGGAAACAGAACTCGCCGTAGCGATCGACCGATGCGTCGAGCAGCGCGCCGCCGACGGAGGACGACTTGCCTCGCCGCGCAACGAGGCCGTCGAGAGCGTCGCCAAGGCAGGATACGGCTACGACCGGTGCCGCGAAGGCGAACTCGCCCGAGGCGAGGAGACTTCCGGCCGCGACGGCGAGCACCAACGAGGCGACCGTAACCGCGTTGGCCGAAACCCCGGCGCGGACGAGCCAGTCCGCTGCACCATCGAGCCTGAGCAGCAGCGCATCGGATAAGGCGCGGGGCACGAGCGGCGAACCGCGCAGATTGCTTTTTTGGGCAGAGCGTGAATCACGCATGGATGAGAACGACCTTCGCGCCGGCCTGTGCTGACCGAGCTTGAGCAAAGGCGCGACCACGTTTACGCCCCTTTACACTCCGCCGGTTCGATGAGTATTCCCTGCGATCAGTGTCGCAGCGCCACAAGATCGAGCGCGGCTAGATGACGAACGGCGGGGGGGCTCCGACGAGCGGCTTCGGCAAAGGCACGAGCCGCGGCGGTTCGGTTTCGGCGTCAGGGCTTGGGGCCGACGCCAATCGGACGGGACTCGTCGTTGCCCCACTCGTTCCACGAGCCGTCGTAAACGGAAACGTCGCTGCGACCGAGCAGCTGCAGCGCTTGAAGGGGCACCGTGCAAGAAACGCCCCCGTTGCAGTAGACGATCACTTCGGCGGGCATCGTTGCGATGTCAACGCCTGCGTCGGCGAAGGCGCGAGAAAGCTCCTCCTGCGAGAGAAAGGTCCCCGTAGCTGCGTTCACGAGCTTGGCGTAGGGAACGTTGCGTGCGCCCGGAATGTGTCCCGCGCGCACCGCGGCACTTGCGGCACCGCTGTACTGCTCAGGTGGGCGAGCGTCGATGAGCAGGACGTTCTCCTTGCCCAGGGCTGCCGCCACGTCGTCGGCGCTTCGACGCAGCTCAGGTCGCAGCATGGGCGTGAACTGCGCCCGCGGGCGTTGAGGAATCTCCTGCGAGGTGGCGCGGCCCTCCGCGAGCCAACGCGCCCATCCGCCATCCAGCACCCGCACCGCGTCGTGCCCGTGATATCGCAGCGCCCAGGCGAGCCGTCCGGCGAAGATGTGCTTGTAGTCGTCGTAAGCGACGACGAGGGTTCGGTCGCCAATTCCGAGCGCGGCCATCTTGGCTGCGAAGGCGTCGGGTCGCGCAATCTGCGCCGGTACGGGATCTTCCAGGTCGACGATGTCGCGAGTCCAGTCCACGAACACAGCGCCCGGTATGTGCGCTGCCCTGTAGTCGTCCTCTTTTGCGATGTAGCGAGGTTTGTTCCCCGGCGGCAGCACCTTGCCGCGCATGTCCACCACGCACAGGTCGGCGGCATCTAGATGCCCCGCGAGCCATTCGGTTGTAACGAGGACGTCCCCCGGACCGTTCACGGCGCGTGCTTCTCGATCATTGCAGCGAGGCGCGGCACCGCCGATTCGACGTTCTTCTTGGCGCTCGCGCGAAGCTTTTCGTACGTCCCCTTGACCATACCGCTCTTGGCGCGCTTCGCCTTTTCGTCGGTGATGGACAGGAGGGCATCGGCTACACGCGATCCGTTCGCGGTCAGGTGCTCGCGTACACCCCGGCCGTTGCTCTTGGCCTCCTGATAGATGGGCTCCATCGCGTGCGCGAAGTCGGGCAGCAAGTCCGTGACGACTTGGCGGACGAACCCGGGTTTGATGCCCTGGACCGTCTTGTACCCTGCTTTGATCGCCAACCCGGTAAGTCCGCCCTTGTCTTGCACTTCGGCCTCGATGAGCGCGAGGCAGTCTTCGACCACGGCGTGCCTCTTCTCTTCGGCGGTCAGTGCTTCGGTCAGGTTAGGCATCGGAGGCGCATCCTTTCGAAGCTCGCGACTTACCACAATTCGGGCTGCCGGGGTCGGTTGACACTTTGCGTCAACTAGGTCAAAGAGGGTTCCAGGCGGGTGTGGCACGCATGGGCGGGAAGAAGGTAGCCGTCAACGGCAACGGCTCGGCGCCCGGCAAGCGGGAGCGCGTCGCCATCGTGAAGGGCCTGCGAACGCCGTTCGCTCGCCAGGGCAGCGCCTATGCCCATATGAGCGCCCTCGACCTCGGGAGGTTGGTCGTACGCGAGCTCCTGGCGCGAGCCGAGCTGCAACCGTCTGAAGTGGACCTCCTCGTGTACGGACAGGTAGTCCCTAGCGTCGAGGCGCCGAACATCGCGCGCGAGATCGTCCTCGGGACCGGTATGCCGAAGGACATCCAGGCCTTCAGCGTGAGTCGCGCTTGCGCGACGAGCCTGCAGGCGATGACGAGCGCGGCGGAAGCCATGCTTGCGGGGCAATGCTCCGTCGCGGTGACCGGCGGAGCCGACAGCATGAGCGAAGTTCCGCTGATGTTCAGCCGCGGCCTGTCCAGGGCGGTTGCCGAGGCACGCAGCGCGCAGACGCTCTCGGCGAAGGTCCGTCCGTTCGCGAAGCTCTCCTGGCGAGAGCTTCTGCCGGTCGTGCCCTCTGCACGGGAACCGTCCACCGGGTTGCTCATGGGCGAGTGCGCCGAGAAAATGGCGAAGGAAGCCGGGATCGGACGCGAGGAGCAGGACGCGTTCGCTCATCGCAGTCACGTCCGCGCGGCGAGAGCGTGGGACGCTGGCGTCTTTGCCGAGGAGGTCATGCACGTGATTCCTCCGCCGGACTTCGACCGCCCGATCGCCGCGGACAACGTCGTCCGCCGCGACTCGACGCCAGAGGCGTACGCAAAGCTCGAGCCAGCGTTCGATCGCGCATACGGCACGGTGACGGCCGGCAACTCCTCCCCGCTTACGGACGGCGCGGGCGCGCTGCTCCTCATGACCGAGTCCAAAGCGAGGGCCCTGGGGTACGAGCCTCTCGGATACTTGCGATCGTGGGCATACGCCGCCGTCGATCCCGGAGGCTGGATGCTCATGGGGCCTTCCTACGCCACGCCGACGGCTCTTGAGGCGGCGGGTGTCAAGCTCAAGGACCTCGACGTGATCGACATGCACGAGGCGTTCGCCGCTCAGGTCATCTGCAATACGAAGGCCTTCGCCTCGAAGAAGTTTGCGGCTGACCGCCTCGGTCGTACCGAAGCCATCGGCGAGATCGATCCCGAACGCTTCAACGTTCACGGAGGGTCGATCGCGCTCGGCCATCCCTTCGCCGCGACGGGAACGCGCATCATCATCACGGTATTGCACGAGCTCCGTCGGCGCGGTGGAGGGCTCGGCCTGGCCACCGCGTGCGCCGCCGGTGGGCTCGGGGCAGCGATCGTCCTGGAGGCGCCCTCGTGAGCTCGGCGCTTGTCGTCGAGTCGGAGCGGCTCGACGCGCGCGTCCTCTCGTTCGACTTGCGTCGAGACGGCATCGCCGTGGTCAGCCTCGAGGCGCGTCGCGACAAGCACAACGCGATCACGCCGGCTCTTTGCGCACAACTCGTCGGCGCGATCGAACGCGCCGAGCAAGATCCGAGCGTCGCCGGCGTGGTGCTCGCGAGCGCAAGGACGGGATTCGTCGAATGCACGAACGCCGACGTGCTCAAGGCCATCAAATTCGCCACGGACGCGGAGCGATTCGCCCGGGAAGTGAGCCGAGCCTTCGCCCGCATCGCAGCGTTGCGCAAGCCGGTCGTCGCCGCGGTGCACGGGCCCGCGTTCGGCGGCGGCTTCGAGCTCGCGCTGGCGGCGCACGCGGTCGTGGCGAGCGATCACCCCAAGACGTCGTTTGCGCTCCCCGAAGTGCGCCTGGGCCTCATTCCGGCTGGCAACGGCGTCCTGCGGGTCGCGCAGCGAGCGGGACTCCGCGCTGCGATCGACCTGGCGACGACGGGGAAGCCCGTGGGCGTGCTCTCAGCCCGACGCGCCGGTCTCGTGGACGACGTATGTCCGCAGGCCATTCTCTTGGAGGCCGCGGCGCGACGCGCGAAAGCGCTCGTCGGGCGGGGTCCGCCGCCGACGGACCGGCGCGACGGCCTCGCGCGCCTGGTCGAGGAAAACCCGATCGCGCGCGCGCTCGTCTTCCAGCGAGCGCGGCGACACGTGAGAGCGCGCACGCACGGCCACTGCCCCGCTGCCGAACGGATCCTCGACGTGCTCGAGAGATACGCGAGCCGCGGCTTCGAGGCCGCGGCGGAGCTGGAAGCGAAGATCTTCGGCGAGGTGGTCGTCAGCGAGACGGCGCATCGGTTGATCGAGGTCTTCTTCGCGACGCGCGAGCTCGCAAAAGACCGCGGCATGAGCGAGCTCGCCGAGCCGCGTCCGGTACAGAACGCGGTCCTCGTGGGCGGTGGCCGGATCGGCTCGGGGGTGGCCCACGCGTCGGTGTCGGCAGGCGTCGCCGTCCGTCTCAAAGAGGAGGACGACGCGCGCGCGGGCCTCGCCATGAAGAGCGTGCGCCGGCTGGTCGAGGAGGTCTGCGGTGCCGGAGCCGAGACGGCGCTGGAGCGGCAGCGCACGATAGCGCTGCTGTCGGTCACCGCAGACGTTTCCGGCATGCGTACGGCGGACATCGTCATCGAGGCCGTCCCCGAGACCCTCGCCCTGAAGCAGACAGTCCTCCGCGATGTCGAGCGCCTCATCGAGTCGACCTGCGTCTATGCATCGACCACCTGCTCGATTTCGATCGCGCAGATTGCTCAGGCAGCGAGTCGACCGGACCGGGTCCTGGGGATGCACTATTTCCACCCGGTCTCGAAGGTGGAGCTGGTCGAGATCGTCCGCGCCGACAAGACCGAGCCGTGGGCTGTCGCGACGGCGGTCGCGCTCGCCCGAAGACAACGCAAGACACCCGTCGTCGTGAAGGACGGTCCCGGTTTCTTCACGACGCGGATCATGACGCCTTTGCTCGTCGAGGCTGCGCTCCTCGTCGGAGAGGGAGCATCGATCGAATCCGTCGACTCCGCCCTCCTCGATTGGGGGTTCCCCCTCGGGCCGTTGCAGGTGATCGACGACGTGGGGCTGGAGATGAGCTTGCACATCGCTCAGCTCCTCCACGCCGCGTTCCCCGAGCGAATCGCACTGCCGATGGCGATCGACAAGCTGCTTGCCGCCGGCCGGCGCGGGCGCACCAGCGGTCGTGGTTTCCATCGATACGAATCGCTCGCCGGCGCGCGCGAGGCGCGGAAATCCGTCGACGCCGACGTGTACGCGGTCTTGGGCGTGGCGCCGACCACTCGCCTCCCCGTCGAAGAAATTCAGATGCGCTGCGCCCTCGCTCTCGTGAACGAGGCCGTTCGTTGCGTCGGCGACGGCGTCGTGAGGAGCCCCCGCGACGCGGACCTGGCCGCGATTCTCGGCCTTGGATTCCCTCGCTTTCGAGGAGGTCCCATGAGGTACGTCGACGCGATCGGGGCTGCAGAGACTCTGCGCCGGGTGCAGAGCTACGCCGACCGTTTCGGCGAGCGATGGCGGCCCGCGCCCCTTCTCGTGCAAATGGCGAAGAAGGGCGAGCGCTTTTATCCGTAGCTCGCGAGTGCGCGGGCCAAACTAGAACGCCGCACCCACCGACAGAAGCGCGCGCGGGCGCAGACCCGATCCGTACGCGAAGTCGTGCCACGGGTGATTCGCGAACTCGAATCGCGGCTCGATGGTGTCGACCGTGTATTGCGCCCCGACTCCCGCGCCGACGGCGAAGTTGCCGAGCAGGATTGCCTGGTAGCCGGCGTCGATGGCGCCTCCAAGCTCGACGAACTGCGTGTCGTTCGAAAGGTCGAGGGGCGGCGGTGCGGTGCTCGTGTGCTGGTATTCGAGCTCCGCGGCCACGAAAGACGCCCCGAGGAACACCCCGTGCGGTCCGTGCGTGCCGGAGTACCAACGGTACCCGATCTCGCCGCCGAAGCCCGTGATCTGGTCGGCGACGCCGGGGAGCGCGTACATCCCGAAGGGCGTCACGTGGACCGCGTGGTGCGGCTCCGGGAGAAACTCGAGATCCGCGCTGTATCGTCCGATCGCGAGGCCGAGAGGATTGCCCTGCACGGCGATCGACTTGAACCGGATGCCCTCGTCGATGTCCTGCGCGCGCGCCGCCGGCGGCGTCGCCAGGGCGGCGAGAAGGAGCGCGCCGGAGACGGGAGTAGCCGGGCGAGGCAAGAGGCCCACCATGTTAACGCCGCACGCGACAAACTGCTGCTCGTTATGGCGGCCCTGCTACGCTGTACCATCCCATGGTCCGGCGCCGCGTGTGGCTGGTGGGCAGCTTGGTCGGCTTGGGTCTCGCGCTCGGCTGGATGGCCCGCCCAGGTGCGCCCGACCCGCGCCTCGACGTCGTCCGTGTCGCGCCTTCGTCGGCGCCGCCCGACGACTCGTCGCCGGCCCCCGCCGGAGACGACGTGCGATCGCACGCTTTTCGCGTCCCCGCCGGACAGGCGCCTTCTCTCGCGTGCGATGCGGCACGGGCCATCGTCGCCCAGGCTCGGGCGCAGCTTGCCTATCCGCCCGACGTCGTCGACGCGAAGTCCTTTGCCGGCGCCGCCGCCGACTGGCTCGATCCCTACGGGCTCTGGAGCGTGGCACCCGACACGCCCGTCGGCCCGGCATTCGACAGACACGCGGCGGCGCTGCTGGCGGATCTCGAAGGGCGAGGCAGCCGCGATTGCGCCACCGCGCGACTCCTGGGCAGCGAGCTCGTCGCGTGGGTCGGCGAGCTCCGTGCGACGTTCGACGAAGCCGGCGAGCACCCGGCCCGCGGGGAAGGCGCGGAGGAATCCGCGGCCGCGCCGGCTTTCGAGGGGAACACCGTCACGCGGCCGGCAAAGTCGCTCGCAGCCACGCTGGGGAGAAGGCTGGCCGTCATAGAACGCGAGTTCGGCGCGGCGTCACGTGCGTACGTCGAAGCTGCGCGCAAGCGATACTTTCCGGCGCTCGGTCAGGACGGCTGGGCCGAAGTGGTCCTCGCGTCGGCGGTCCGAGCGTACGTCCCGATGATCGACCCGCACGGCGCGTGGGCGCCGCTCGACGAAGAGTCGAGCGTCTATGAAGTCGACCTCGAAGCTCGACCGCCGTCGCGCCTCTGGGACAAAGCGGAACGTACCGCCGTTGGCCTGAAGATCGAGACGGGCGCGGCGCCGCCTCTGGCCGACGGCGACGTCCTCCTCTCGCTCGCCGGCGTACCGACCGCGGGCCTGAGCTTCGAGCAATCGGAGCAGCTGGGGTTCGCGGCATCCGACGCGCGGCCGCCCGCCCAGGCGGTCGTCCTGCGCCCGGGAGAGAACGCGCCCCTCACGACCTGGCTCGACGGCGCGTCGGTCGAAGCGAGGGCTGCGGGCGGCCCCGACGAGGCGGACGACGACCTCCCCGTCGAGCGAATCGAATACGGCGATGGCGACGCGATCATCGTGGCGATTCGAGACGTCCGCGACGATCTCGGCGACGAGCTCACCCGCGCCCTTCTTCGCGAGCGCGGGCGCGAGGGCCGCACGTTGACCGGCGTCGTCCTCGACCTGCGCGGCAACGGCGGGGGCTCGACCGACGGTGCGATCGACGCGCTCGGCCTCTTCATCCCGGGCGCACCCCTCTTCCCCATGCGGCGTCGCGACGGCTCCCTCGAGACCGACCGCGCCCCCGAACCTCCCGCCGTCGACCGCTGGCGCGGGCCCGTCGCTACCCTCGTCGACGGCGACACGGCCAGCGCCGCCGAGATGATCGCCGGTGCCATCGCGGCGTACCGGCGCGGTCCTGCCGTCGGCGCCACGACGTTCGGCAAGGGCTGCGCGCAGGAGTACATCGACGACGACGTGCACGCCGGCGTCCTGCGCCTCACGACGCTCGTCTACGCGTTGCCCGACGGCACCCCCGTGCAGCGCATAGGGCTCACCCCGAACCTGCGCTTTCCTTTCCCGGCCACCGAGCCGCTCGACCGTGAGTCGGGCCTCCTCCACGCGGCGCCTGCGTGGCGCGGTCCCGACGTGCGCGACCGCGCCGTCGTCGCCCGCGCCGAGGACGGCACCTGGAACGCGATGTGGCCGCCGCACGGTGGGAACGTCGGCCCCTGTCGCGACGGAGACGTTTGCCGCGCGCTCCGCTTGCTCGGGGCCGCCGCGCCGACTGCCCGCCGGATCGCGCCCGCCAAGGGCCGCTGAAGTCCAGGTTTCGACCACGCTCCGGCAAAGCCGGAGACGTGCCGTCCAGGTTTCGACCACGCTCCGGCAAAGCCGGAGACGTGCCGTCCAGGTTTCGACCACGCTCCGGCAAAGCCGGAGACGTGCCGTCAGGCCGCCCGCGATTCGCGAAGCAGGTCGAGCGCGAGCGGGGACGCCACGCTTCCATCGGCCATGCGCGTCCCGAGCGCCACACGAACGGCGCGCGCCGGCAGCTCGGCGTCCGCGAACACGGCCTCGACCACCTCCGCGATCTTCACCCCGCCGGAGCCGCGCACCTCCACCTCGGCGGACACCGCGACGAGATCGCCCGCGATCCCCGCGAGCGCCAGCGCGGACGCGCCATGCTCGTCCGACTCTCGACCCGGCTCCCGCAGAGCCGGAGACGTCCCGCCGGCGACCGCGATCGACCGCAGGAACCCTCGCACCTCGACGCGCTTCCCGATCCCGTCGATGCGACGCACCACGACGAGCTCCGTCGCCCGCAGCGCCGACTCCACGCGATCGCGCAGCCACGCGAGGCCGCCCCGCGCCTCGACGACGATGCGCGGAATTCCCACCACGTACCGAGCGCTATCGACGACCCGCGAGATCGCCGCGTCTCGAGGTCCGAGCGCCGCCGCGCCGACGAACCGCAGCCCGGAGTGCGCACCCTCGGAGAGCGCCGCCAGCAGGGACTGCGGATCCAGGTCTGCAGCGATCTTCACGTCGACCGCCTCGCACAGGCTCGCGACGCCGAGCGACAGCGCGGGGCCGAACGTCATCTCCGGCTTCGGGTGGAAGCCGCTGGAGTAGTAGAGCGGCAGCTCGAGGCGCCGGAAGCTCCGCGGCAGCGCGCGAATGACGTCCAGGTGCGAGAGGAACGCCGCCGGCCCGAGCTTCTCGTAGACGAACCGGTAGCGGCGCGCCTCCCCTTGAGAGAGGCGGACCGGCGGCGCTTGCGGGTTCGCGCGCCTCGCCGGCGGAGGAGGCGGCGGCCGGCGCTCGTCGGCCCCGAGCGTGCGCAGGTACACGAGCCGCTGCTCGCGCATCGCCGAAAGGTCGCACGCGATGCCGCAGTCGTAACAAACGAGCTTCCGGTCGTCGGCGAGCGCCTCGCGAACGTTCGTCGCGTGAACGAAGGCCCCGGCGACCTTGCCGCACGGCAAGGACAGGCGATTTTTCACCGCCTTGCGGTACTCGCGCAGCAAAAACCCGTCCTCGAGCCCCACGTCGATGTGGTCCCAAGGAAGCCGCGCCGTCACCGGGATCGTCCCGAGGTACTTCGCCGGCTCGATGTGGTGCGCCCGGAAGGCCGCCTCCCAGACGTCCATCTTCTTCTGGTCCTCCCACGAATCGAAGCGCGCCCCCCCGCGGTACGCCGTCTCGAGGACCGGACCGAGCGACCGGTCGCCGCGGGCGAACACGGCCTCGAGCCACGACGTATCGCAGTCGTGCGTGCGCAGATCGACGCCCCCGGCGCGCGCCTCTTGATCGAGCCACGCATGCTTGGCGCGCACGACGTCCGGCGCGTCCATCGCGCACCACTGGAACGGCGTATGCGGCTTCGGCACGTGCGTCGACACGCTCACCGTGACGCGGGGCGTGCCCGGCGTTCCCGCGGCCCGCTTCGCGCGCCTGCCGACCGCGCGTGCTCGCGAGCCCACCCGCGGTATCTCGCGGACGTCCTCCTCGGTCTCCGTCGGCAGCCCGATCATGAAATACAGCTTCATGCTCGACCAGCCGCGCGAGAAGACGCGCTCCGCGGTCTGTAGCAGCTGCTCCTCGGTCACGTTCTTGTTGATGACGTCGCGCATCCGCTGCGTACCGGCCTCCGGCGCGAACGTGACACCCGTCGCGCGCACGCGCGCCATGTCGTCGAGCACGTTCTCCTCGAGGCCGTACGCGCGAAGGCTCGACACACCGAGCGAGACCTTCTTCGGCGCGAGCTCGTCGACCACCTTCTTCACGAGCGGCGCGATGCACGAGTAGTCCGCCGTCGACAGCGACGTCAGGCTCGCCTCGTCGTAGCCGCTCTTTTTGATGGCGCCGACCACGGTGTCGACGATCTGCTGCGGATCGCGCTCGCGGACCGGGCGATAGATCATCCCCGCCTGGCAGAACCGGCAGCCCTCGGTGCAGCCGCGCGCGACCTCGATCGACATGCGGTCGAAGATGGCCTCCGGTCCCCCGATGGGGCTGTCGTCGGGGAACGGGAACCGGTTCAGGTCGTCGATGATCGTCCGCACGACCGGCAGCGGCGCCTCGGGCGCGAGCGCCCGATCGACGACGGTGAACCCCGTGTCGGCCTCGACGCGCGTCGCGTAGACCGACGGAACGTAGACCCCCGCGAGCTTCGCGAGCGCGCGCAGACGCTCGCCGCGCGGTACGCCTTCGCGCTTCAACCGGGCCCACGTCAGGGCCACTTCTCCCGTTCGCTCCTCTCCGTCTCCGACGACGATCGCGTCGACGAACGGAGCCAGCGGCTCCGGATGGGTCGCCGTCGGCCCGCCGGCGAGGACCAGCGGGTCGGCCTCCCCGCGCGCGTCGGTCCGGAGCGGGACGCCCCCGAGGTCGAGCATGAGGAGCACGTTCGTGTACGTCAGCTCGAACTGCAGCGAGAAGCCCACCACGTCGAAGTCGCGCAGCGGACGCGCGCTCTCGCACGTCACGAGCGGCAGCCCGCGGGCGCGCAGCTGCGCCTCCATGTCCACCCACGGCGCGTACGCGCGCTCCGCGAGCGTGCGCGGGTCGTCGTTCAGCAGCTTGTAGAGGATCTTGAACCCCAGATGGCTCATCCCGATGTCGTAGACATCGGGGAACGCCAGACAGACGCGCGCCTCCACGCCGTCCCAGTCCTTGTGCCGCGCGCCCTGCTCCCCGCCCAGGTAGCGGGCTGGCTTCTGCACCAGATGCACGAACGAGGCGTACGGGTGTTCAGCGGTGGGGCGCGCCATCTCGGTCTGGTGATAGCGCAACCCGGCTCACCGCTCGACCAGCATGGCGATCCCCTGGCCCACCCCGATGCACAGCGCGGCCATTCCGCGCCGCGCCCCGCGAGCTCTCATCCCCCAGAGGAGCGTCCCGAGGACGCGCGCCCCGCTCGAGCCGATGGGGTGGCCCAGCGCGATGGCGCCGCCGTTCACGTTCACGCGCGCCGGGTCCAGCTCGAGCCCGCGCACGCACGCGATCGCCTGCGCCGCGAACGCCTCGTTCAGCTCGGCGACGTCGAGCTCCGCCGCCTTCCAGCCCGCGCGCTCGAGCGCCCTTCGCCCTGCGGGGATCGGCCCTTCGCCCATCAGGTTCGGATGCACCGCCGCCGTCGCGTGCGCAACGACTCGCGCCAGCGGATCCACCCCAGCCTTCCGCACCGCTTCGCCGCTCACCACCATCACCGCGGCCGCCCCGTCGTTCAGCGGCGAGCTGTTCCCCGCCGTCACGCTTCCGCCCTTGCGGAACGCCGGCGCCAGCTTCGAGAGAGCCTCGATCGTCGTGTCCGGTCGCGGCGACTCGTCCTTCGCAAAGAGCGCCGCGTCGCCCTTCTTTTGCGGCACCGGGACCGCCACGATCTCGCGATCGAACGCGCCCGCGGCGATCGCCGCGCCCGCTTTCCGCTGCGATCCGACCGCGAACTCGTCTTGCTCCGCGCGCGAGATCCCCCACTTCGCGGCGACCTCCTCGGCCGTCTCGCCCATCGAAAGCAGCGGGAACCGCGCCTCCATGCGCGCGTTCTCGAAACGCCACCCGAGCGTCGTGTCGTAGACCCGCGGCGGCGTGCGTGCGAACGCCTCCTCGGACTTCGCGAACGCGAACGGCGCGCGCGTCATGCTCTCCACGCCGCCGGCGATCGCCACGTCTGCCTCTCCCGTCACCACCCGACGAACGGCGTCGCACACCGCCTCGAGCCCCGAGCCGCACAGACGGTTCACCGTGACGGCCGGCACCTCGTACGGCAGCCCCGCCAGCAGCCCCGCCATGCGGGCCACGTTGCGGTTGTCCTCTCCGGCCTGGTTCGTCGCGCCGAACACGACGTGGTCGAGCCTCGCGTACAGCGCCGGGTTGCGTTGGCCGAGGGCCGACACCACGTGCGCCGCGAGGTCGTCCGGCCGCACCGTCGAGAGCGCGCCCCGGAAGCGCGCGATCGGCGTCCGCACCGCGTCGACGAGAAAAGCCTCTCTCGGAGTCGTCATCTGGCGGGCGAGCTTAGCGCTCGGCGCCAGGGTTCGACCACGCTCCGGCAGAGCCGACGGCACGTCTCCGGCTTTGCCGGAGCGTGGTCATGACTCGGGAGACGTGCCGTCGTTCCGTCAAGCGTGCTCCACCACGACCGTTCGCATCTTTCCGTTCGCCGCCGGCGGGATCCCGTCGCGGAACTCGACCGTGAAGGGCAGGCCCCGCAGGTACTCCCCGAACCGCGATACGATCGCGTCGAACCCCTCCTGCGTCCAGTCGCGTCCGCGCACCACCCGGAGGACCACCTCGCCGCTCGCGCGCTGCACCGCCTGGAACTGCTTTACCAGGTCCCGCCGCGTGTCGCTGAAGAGCACGTGGAAGACGATGCCGGGCACGGCGTTTCCCTCGCGGTCGCGCAGCATGTCCGCGCGGCGGCCCTCGACCCGGTCGAGCTTGCGCAGACCGCGACCGCAAGCGCAGCGCTGCGGCGACCCGGCCCGGGCGAGGTCTCCGTTCTGGTAGCGGATGAGCGGCATCCCGTAGTTGTGCAGGTCGGTGACCAGGACGTCCCCCGTCTCGCCCGGGCCCACCGGCTTGCCGCTCCTCGCGATCTCGACCAGGACGTTCTCGTCCATCGTGTGCATCCCGTCGTGCGCCTCGCACTCCGCCGCGAGGAGCATCGTCTCGCGGGAGCCGTACGTCTCGAAGACCTGCGGCCCGAACGCCCGCTCGATCACGGCGCGATCCGACGCGAGGACCGCTTCCGCCCCGCAGACGACGGGCACGTCCGGCCAGTCGCGCAGACCGTTGTCGACGATCCACCGCGCGAACTGCGCGCAGGACTGCGTGTAGCAAATGATGACCGCGGGCCGCCGCTTGCGCAGGAGCGCGAGCGCCCAGCAGCGTGCCTCCTCGTCTTGCCGCATCGAATCGACGAACGTCTCGCGCTTGATCGCCCGATCGAGCCGCACCTTCATCGCGCTCGACCCCTTCGTCGGCGAGCTCACGATCGCCCAGTAGTAGAGGACCGGCAGCCCGGGGCGGTAGCCGCTCCAGGAGTAGCCGCGAATGCGGATCGCTTGCCTCCAGCTCTCGCTCTCCGGCGAATACTCGAACCACAGCGGCGCCCCGGTCGACCCGCTCGTCGACTTCTTCAGGTTCACGCCCGCATAGGCCGGGTCGACGAGGTCACCGTATCGCTCGCGGACGATCTCGCGCGTGAGCACGGGCAGCGCCGCCAGGTCCTCTCTCCGCGTTACGGCCCGCGCGTCGAAACCCACGCGCGCGAACACCTCCCGCCAGTAGGGGATGCGCTCCCCCGCGTGCACGAGGAGCGCGCGCAGCGACTCCACCTGGTAAAGGTCCACCTCTTCCGGTGAGCGCCACTGCATCGCGTCGACGAACGCGAGGTGCTTCGGCGTCGTGCGCCCCCGCACCAGGCGCTCCCAAGCCGGCCACATCCAATGCCGGTACGCGCGCGCGTACGTGCGCGCCCCGAAGGATGGACCCGCCGGCGCCGTCTCGCTTCGATCCTCGTTGGCCATGTGCACTGCCCCCGACGGCACGTCTCCGGCTTGACGGAGCGTCGTCGAACCTCTGCCGAGGACTGGAGCAACGGCCGTACCTCGACCCGGCGCAGCGACGTTTCCTTGCGGGCAATGCGGAAATTGCGTGGCAGGGCGGCACGCCGGGCGTGGGCTGTCACACGCGCGGGTGCGGGGCGCCGTCTTTCCAGACGTAGAAGCCCTCGCCGGTCTTCTTGCCGAGCTTCCCGGCGCGCACCATCTGTCGAAGGAGTACCGGCGGGCGGAACTGCTCGCCGACCTCGCGCTCTAGGTGCTCGAGGATGGCAAGTCGAACGTCCAGGCCCACCAGGTCGGTCAGTTTCAGCGGTCCCATCGGGTGGCGGTAACCGAGCTCCATCGCGCGGTCGATGTCGACGGCGCTGGCGACGCCCCCCTCGAGCATTCGGATGGCTTCCGCACCCAGGATCACGCCGAGGCGGCTCGTCGCGAAGCCGGGAACGTCGCGCACGACGATGGGCGTCTTGCCGATCGCGCGTGCGAACGCGAGCGCCCCCTCGACGGTGCCTTCGCTCGTCGCCATCCCGCGCACCACTTCCAGGAGCTCCATCACCGGCGGCGGATTGAAGAAGTGGAGCCCGACCGTCCGCTCGGCGGCCCCGATGCGCGCGCCGATCTCCGTCAGCGACAGCGACGAGGTGTTCGACCCGATCGTCGCGGAGGCAGGCGCCGCCGCGACGGCCTCCGCGAGGAGCTTCGCCTTCACCTCGAGGTTCTCCGGCGCCGCCTCGATCACCAGGTCCGCGCCCGCGCACGCCGCGCCCACGTCGCCGGCGACCGAGAGCGCCGCCTCGGCTCTCGCCCTCTGCTCCGCGACGATCTTCCCCTTGCCCTCGAGCTTCGCGAGCTGCGCCGCGATCGCCACCAGGGCCGCCTCGCCGCGGCCGGGCGCCGCGTCGAACACACGCGTGGCCATGCCCGCGCAAGCCGTCACCTGCGCGATTCCTTGCCCCATGGTGCCCGCCCCGAGGACGGCCACCTTCGAGATTCGACCACGCTCCGGCAAAGCCGACGGCACGTCTCCGGCTTTGCCGGAGCGTGGTCGAGACTCTGGAGACGTGCCGTCTTTAATCACGCCGTCGCCCCCGCTTGCAGCTCGGAGAGCGACGCCCCGCACTCGCACGACGGCGGCACGTGCGCCTTGTGGTACACGCGCTCGCAGCTCGGGCACACGCGCGCGTCCGGCTCGTACGCGATGACCTTCCCGCTCGCCGCGCAGTGTTTGCCCACCACCTGCGGCGGCTCGAGCGCCCGCACTTCGCCCAGCGTCGACCGCGCCTCGGGCAGCGCCACGTCCTCGGGCACGTTCACCACCGCCGGCACGCGCTGCCGCGCTTCCTTCACGATCCACGCGGCCGCCGCGGGGTGGCTCGTCAGCGACGCGACGACCGTGAGCGGGGACCCGAGGTCGTCCTTGCCGGACGCGCGCACCGCGTTGTCGCGCCACTCGATCTTCTCGATCGCGTACCACGCCATGCGCTTCAAGCCGCCCTTCTCCGTCGCGAGGCCGCCGTCGCCGACCCGCAGCGCCGGTTCGCCGCTCGTGCCGAGCCAGATGGCCGCCCCGACCAGCAGCGCGCCCGCCGCCAGGATGTACGGCCCCACCTTCAAAGGCTCGGGCCCGCCCTCGCGAAGAAGCGACCCGAACTGGCCCCACGCTCCGGCTCCCATCGCTGCCGCACCGAGCGCGCCGAGCACGTAGACCAGGCTCGGGCGCGTGCTCGCCTGCGGCTCGAACCGCCGTTCGCGGCGCTCGCGCGGCTTTGCTTGCTTCGACGACTTCTTCTTCTTGGCGCTGTCCTTGGCCATGGGGGCTCTTACCAGGTTTTGACCCGCGCTCCGGCAAAGCCGGAGACGAGCCGTCAGTACCCTGGAATCCGCGTCCTGACCAGAGGCCTCAGCCCATCCGACCGATCTCGTCGTAGAGATACGCCGCGCTCTTGATGCCGAGGTGGAAGTTCTCCAGGTCGAGCCACTCGTTCGGCGCGTGGGCGTTCTCGTCGGGCTGGCCGAAGCCCATGAGCAGACACGGCTTGCCCGTCGCGTCGGCGATCGTGCGGACGAACGGGATGCTCCCGCCCTCGCGCATGAACACCGTGGGCTTGCCGAACGCCTTCGAAAACGCGCGCTTCGCCAGCTCGTACACGGGGTGATCCGTCGGAGCGAGGTACGGCCTGCCCCCGTGCAGGATCTGCGTGTGCACGCGAACTCCCGGCGGCGCCACGCGCGCGAAGTGCGCCGCAAGCTTGCGCATGATGTCGTCGGGCTCCTGGTCCGGCACGAGGCGACAGCTCACCTTCGCCGACGCACGCGCCGGGATGATCGTCTTCGCGCCTTCGCCCTCGAAGCCGCCGGAGATGCCGCAGCAGTCGAGCGTCGGCCGCGCCCAGACGCGCTCGAGCGTCGAGTACCCGGCCTCTCCCCACGTCGCCGGACTGCCCGTCGTGCGCAGCCACTCCTTCTCGTCGAACGGCAGCGCCGCGATCTCGCGCCGCTCGCCGTCCGCCAGCGGGCGCACGGCGTCGTAGAAGCCCTCGACGGTGACGCGTCCGTCGTCGTCGTGCAGCGTCGCGATCATCTTCGCGAGCGCGTTCACCGGGTTCATCACGCCGCCGCCGAACGAACCCGAGTGCAGGTCGACGCCGGGCCCTTCGACGCGCACCTCGACGTACGCGAGCCCGCGCAGGCCGACGCACAAGGACGGGATGCCGCGTCCGAACATCGCCGTGTCGCTCACGCACACGAAGTCCGCCACGAGCTCGCTCGCGTGATCGCGCATGAGCGCGTCGAGGTTCATGCTGCCGACCTCTTCCTCGCCCTCGACGAGCAGCTTCAGGTTCAGCGGCAACGCGCCCGTCGCCGCGATGAACGCCTCGACTGCCTTCGCGTGGATGTAGACCTGTCCCTTGTCGTCGACGACGCCTCGCCCCCAGAGCCGCCCGTCGCGAACGGCCGGCTCGAACGGCGGAGAGATCCACTCGGCGAGCGGCTCGACCGGCTGCACGTCGTGATGGCCGTACACGAGGAGCGTCGGCTTCCCCGGCGCCCGCATCCACTCGGCAAAGACGGCGGGATGCCCGGCCGTGGGCCACACCGCGACCCGATCGGCGTGCAGCGTGCGCAGGTGTTCGGCCAGATGCTCCGCGCTGCGCTTCACGTCCGGCGCCCGCGCCGGTTCGCTCGATACCGAGGGGATGCGCACCCAGGCCAAGAGCTCTTCGACGAAGCGCGCGCGGTGCGAATCGATGAACGAAAGGACGTCCTTCATCGGGGAGGCGAGGAGCCTACATCACGAAGCGCCGATGGGCTCGCGCACGTTACTTCGCGAGCAGCGCCAGCGCTTCGCGCAAGAGCTCCTCGAGCGGCGCTCCCTGCGGTCGCGCTCCGAGCGCCGCGATCGCGCGATCGGCCTCCGCCGGGCGAAAACCCATGCCCGTCAGCGCGCCGCGCAACCGCTCGTCTCCGTTCGCGGGGGCGCGGTCGGTCGTCGTCGCCGCCGCCGCTCCGAGCGCGGGAGCGTCCGGCAGCTTGTCGCGCAGCTCGAGCAAGAGGCGCTCGGCGATCTTCTTCCCCACGCCGGGCACGCCCTTGAACGCGTCCAGCTCCTGCCGCGCGACGGCGCGCGCGAGCTCCGCCGCGGGCAGCGCGCCCAGCACGCCGACCGCGATCTTCGGTCCCACGTTCGACACACCCAGCAGCGCGCGGAACGCCGCGCGCTCGACCTCGTCCGAGAACCCGAAGAGCGCCAGCGCGTCCTCGCGCACGTGCGTGTGCACCCACAAGGTCACGCGGCCGCCGTCGTCCGTCCGCGCGCGGCCCAACGTACCCAGCGGGACCGCGACCTCGTACCCCACCCCGCCCACGTCCACGACGACGGCGCCATCCCCATCCTGAGCCACGACCTTGCCGGTCAGCCGGCCGATCATGCGCGCCACCCTAGCAGAACCCGCGAGTTCGCGCGGGACAGCGTTTCAGCGCTGCGCCATCCGCCCCGGCGCGGCCCAGGGGCACGCGGTGGGGTCGGGCGCGTCGAGGGGCAGAGGCTCCGTGATGGAACGGCGCGCGGCCGCCAGCGGCGCGTCGTCGACGAGGGTGACTTCGCCGTCGGAGACGGCGACGCCGAGCTCCTGGAAGAGCTGCGGCAGGTCGACGCTCCACGGCGTCCGCGCCATCGCGTCGTGCAGCGGGCGCAGGACCGACGCACCGACCGACGCGTCCGCCGTCTCGAGCAGGCGCTCGAAGTCCCAGATCTGCGCGATGCTCCCGCCCGACGCGAGGACCCCGCGAAGCGCGTCCTCCAGCCCGAGACGGTTCCCCGTCCGCCGCCGTATCTCGAGGTCCGCCACGAGACAGAACGTCGCGCCACCCCAGTACGTCCGCGCCCAGTCCGGCGTCCCGTCCAGGCCGTGGTCGCCGCGCGCCAGCGCTCCCTTCGGCATCCCCAGCGCGAACTCGCGCCACACCTGCTGGGGTCGCAGCTCGCCCGCGCGCGCCCGCGCGATCGGCTGCAGGTACACGGCGAGCCCCTCCTCGATCCAGTGGTGCCGCCGCGACACGCTCGGCACCGCCAGGTGAGCCATCTCGTGCGGCAGGACCCAGTCGCTGTCGAGCGCCGCGCCGTCCGCCTTCTCGCCGACTTCGACCACGATCGACGCGCCCCCGTCGCCCATCGTCTCGCCATGACGCACGACGTCGCCCCGCGCGGGGACGACGAGCACGAGCACGCGCTCCAGCGGGAAGCACCCGAGGAACCGCGCCATCGTGCGCGCGCTGTGCGCCGCCCACGTCACGAGCTCGTCGTCGCTCACGCGGTAGCTCGCCGGCGCGATGGCCAGGTCGATGGTCGCCCCTCGAACGACCTCCACGTGGCGCATCCGCATCGGCCCGAACGCGGCGTACGGTGCGACGGCGAGCGTCGCGGCGTCCGCTTCGTACGTGCCGGGAGGGCCGTCGTCCGTCTCGAAGATGCCCGTCGCGAAGCCGGTGTCGTTGTCGGTGTGAACGCGGAAGCGGTAGCGCGCTCTGGCGGGCGCGAGGGCCGGGTGCAGCAGCCAGACCGACGGCGCGGCCTCGATGACGTCACCCCAGGCGTTCGCGATGTCCGTGTCGCGCAGCGCGGCAGCCGCTTCGGCGAGCTCGTAGCGGTACCTCAGATGGCAGCCGCGCGCGCACTCCGGGACGTGGAGCGCTGCGGCGCGCCAGGCGCCCTCGTGCCAGCCCTCGTCGTCCTCGACTTCGGCGTCGCGGACGAAGGCCTCGGCCCCCCGGCGCACCACGAGGTCCGCCAGCGATCCGGGGGGGAGCCACGCCTCGATCCGCAGCTCACGCGCCCCGCCGTCCGCGACGACATCGTATCGCCAGCTCGTCACCGGGCCACCGGTTGGCGCCGCCGCCGGCCCGCCTCGCGCAGCGCAGGCTGCCTGTCCGAAGGCCACACCCGCTGCCACCGCACACACTGCCAATCCACGCATCTGGGGTACTGCTCCGCGCGTCTCTGCCGAACCTGGGAGCATGAGGTGCATGAACTGAGCCGCGGCTCTGCCGCGCTCTCTGGCCGCGACAACGCAGCGTGTCCTGTTGCATTCGCGTGTTGTCTGTTGCGCCGCGCCGCGCCGCGGCACCGCATGGCCCCGCGTTTGCGTCGCCTACCGTGGGACGGCACGTCTCCGGCTATGCCGGAGCGTGGTCGAGACTGGGACGAAGTCGGAGGCCCAAGCGATGCCCCAAAGCTCACCTCGGGTGGTCGTCGTGACCGGCGCTTCGGCGGGCGTCGGTCGCGCCACGGCGCGCGCTTTCGCGAAGACAGGCGCTCACGTCGGTCTGGTCGCGCGCGCGGCATCGACGGGCTGAACGCCGCGCGTCGCGAGGTCGAAGCCGCCGGAAGCCAGGCGGTCGTCGTGCAAGCCGACGTCGCCTACCCGGATCAAGTCGAAGCCGCCGCCGAACGGATCGAGCAGCGCCTCGGCCCCATCGACGTGTGGGTCAACAACGCCATGACGAGCGTCTTTTCGCCTGTCAAAGAGATGACAGCGCTCGAATTCCGTCGCGTCACCGAGGTGACCTACCTCGGCGTCGTGCACGGCACGATGGCCGCGCTCAAGCGCATGCTCCCGCGCGACCGCGGGACCATCGTGCAGGTGGGCAGCGCGCTCGCCAAGCGGAGCGTCCCGCTGCAGTCGGCGTACTGCGCGGCCAAGCACGCGGTCGAGGGCTTCACCGAATCGCTCCGCTGCGAGCTCTTGCACGACAAGAGCCGGGTTCACGTCACGCTCGTGCACCTGCCGGCGATGAACACGCCGCAGTTCGACTGGGTGAAGTCCCGCTTGCCGCGCCGACCCCAGCCCGTGCCGCCCATCTATCAGCCCGAAGTCGCCGCCGAGGCCATCGTGTGGGCTGCCCATCACGGCGGAAAGAAGGAGCTCTACGTCGGCGCAGCCACCGTGAAGGCCATCGTCGGCAACAAGGTCGCGGCGCCGCTCATCGACCGCTACCTCGCCAGGACCGGTTACGAGAAGCAGCAGACCAACGGCGTCGACCCGCACGATCGCCCGACCGACCTGTGGGCCCCCGTCGCCGGAGACCACGGCGCGCACGGCCGCTTCGACGCGCGATCGCGCTCCTTCAGCCTGCAGACGTGGCTCTCGCTCAACCGCGTCGAGCTCTCCATCGGCGCCGCGCTCGTCGCCGTCCTCGTCGGCGCCGCTTTCAAGCGCCGGTGAGCCGCTAGTTGTTCGGCGCGCCCTGCGCGATCCAGCGGGCGATCTTCGTCAACGTCGGGGGGTCGAGCGCCTGGTTGCCGAAGGGCATCGACTGGCCGCAGTTGGGGTACGCGCTGCCGCCGGCGGCGCACTCGGCGGCGAACTTGCACATCGTGTTGTCGACCTTCTGCCAGAGGAAGCTCTCGTCGAGGTTGCCCGCGGTGACGAGGTTCATCTTCGGGTCCTCGGCGGAGGCGACGCCGACGAGGGACTGGCGCACTGCGGCGGCGTCGGTGCCGCCGTCGGCGTAGGCGAGGAAGGGGCGACCCATCGGGCCGACGCCGGGCGCGCCGTGGCACGTGGAGCCGGTGAAGGCGCAGCTGAACTGGAAGACGGGCACGATGTCGGCGGCGAACGACACCGTCGGCGTCGTCAGGCCTCCGTCGAGCGGATCGGCGGGATCGGGGCACGCGCCGTCGGTGGGGAGGCCGTCGCCGGGGCCGGAGTCGATCGCGGCGACGGGCGGCGACGAATCGAAGCAGGCGGCGAGGAGGAGAAAAGAAAGGGAACCCAAGCTTCGGACGATCATCGTGTCGCGGTGTGTCCTTTCGCAGTGGACCTTAGCAAACGCGCGCGCGTGTGCAGGTGTCGCGTGTCGCCGATTGCTGCAGCGGACGGCGCGAGCGAGCGGGTTGGCGGATGGTCTCCCGGGTCTCGACCGCGCTCGGGCAGAGACGACGGCACGTCTCGGGCTTTGCCGGAGCGTTGTCGAGACTTTGGAGACGTGCCGTCGTCTCTGCCCGAGCGCGGTCGAGACCCGGGAGACCATCCGCCAACCCGCTCGCT
>Ga0102924_1001071_pt1 | contig 32337 bp, 28 predicted proteins | sample PaiPotPPM11metaG_FD_80116 | JGI IMG/M metagenome (GOLD analysis project Ga0102924, IMG submission 80116) | Iron sulfur acid spring bacterial and archeal communities from Banff, Canada, to study Microbial Dark Matter (Phase II) - Paint Pots PPM... ... | reverse complement strand
GGTGGATCCAGCCGTAGGGGTCCGGGCGGGTGCCCGTCTGGATGCCGACCAGTTCCTCGCGCAGCCGCATCGTGACCGGGCCCGGCGTGCCGTCGCCCACCAGCCAGCCGCCGCTGTTGCTGCGCACCGTCCCGACCGGGGTGATGACCGCCGCCGTGCCGCAGGCGAACACCTCGGTGATCTCGCCCGAGGCGCAGCCTGCCCGCCAGTCCGCCACCGAGATCTTGCCCTCGTGGGCCGGGATGCCCAGGTCCGGGCCCAGCTTGAGCAGCGAGTCCCTGGTGATGCCGTGCAGCAGCGAACCGGTTGGCGCCGGGGTCATCAGCTGCGCCTCGGCGCCCGAGCCGTAGACGAAGAACAGGTTCATCCCGCCCATCTCCTCGATCCACCGGCGCTCGGCCGCGTCCAGCCACACCACCTGGTCGCAGCCGTGCTCGAGGGCCTGGAGCTGGCCGGCGAAGGCCGCCGCGTAGTTGCCGCCGCACTTGGCCTCGCCGGTGCCGCCGGGCGCGGCCCTGGTGTAGTCGTCGGACAGCCAGACCGTGACCGCTTTGGCCCCGCCGAAGTACCCGGCCACCGGCGAGGCTATGACCGTGAACAGGTAGGAGGCGGACGGCTTGTTGACCCCGAGGCCGCGCTGGGTGGCGATCATGAACGGGCGCAGGTACAGGCTGTGCCCCTCCGTGGTCGGCACCCAGTCCCGGTCCTGGCGGACCAGCACCTCGATGGCCTCCACGAACGCGTCCTCGGGGAGGGCCGGCATGGCCAGCCGGTCCGCGGAGCGGTTGAACCGGGCCGCGTTGGCCTGGGGCCGGAAGCTGACGATCCGGCCGCCGGGCTGGGCGTAGGCCTTGAGGCCCTCGAAAATCTCCTGCCCGTAGTGCAGGACCGCGGAAGCGGGGTCCAGCACGATCTGCCCGTACGGCTCAAGCCGGGCGTCGTGCCAGCCGCGGTCCTCGCTCCACCTAATGGTGGTCATGTGATCGGTGAATACGCTGCCGAACCCGGGCTCCGCCATGACCTGCGCCCGCTGCTGCGCGGGAACGGGGCTGTCATTGGCAAGGATCTCGAACGAGATCTCCGGGCTGTCCGTCATCACATGATCCTTACTCTCCGGAGCTACTGGAGCTAGTGGAGCTACCAGTGGGGCTGAAGTTGTTGGTCGTCCTACTTGTTTAGCATGGCGGCGCCGTCGCCGCCGTTGTCACGGCGGTCCAGGGAGACCTGGACGGCCTGCAGGGCCTGGCGGACCGCCGGATGATCGTCGCGCTCAGGGGCGCGGGTGGCGGAGGTGGAATCGGACATAACGCTGCCTCCCGGCATGCTGCTCTCGATGGCTGGCAGGCGGGATCCCGGCACGCAAGGCGCCCGGGACACAGCCCGGGCAGGCGCAGAGCTACAGCAGAACTACAAAGGAAGGGACCCCGACACGCAGACGGCCAGCACCTCACCCCCGTAGCGGATTGCTGGCCTAAAGGTTCAGGTCCCGCTACGGCTGCTAAGGATGAGTACGAGGCGCAGCATGATAGTAGGCATGGTAGCTGACATCAGCGGCGCGCGTGACGCCCGGCCCGCAGTTCAACCGACCTCGGCGGAGCAAGAGCCCGGCCTGGCCGTGCTGGAGGAGATCGAGCGGCGCGTGCTGTGGCTGGCGACCAGGATCGTGGACGCCGCCAACCACGACCGCGACACCAAGGACGGGGTCAAGGTAGGCGGCCACGAGGCCTCCAGCGCCAGCCTGGTCAGCGTCATGACCGCGCTGTACTTCGCCTACCTGGACGCGCCCGACCGGGTCAGCGTCAAGCCGCACGCCTCGCCCGTCTACCACGCCATCCAGTACCTGCTGGGCAACCTGGACCGCGGCTACCTGCCCCGGCTGCGCGCCTTCGGCGGCCTCCAGTCCTACCCGAGCCGGACCAAGGACCCCGACCGCGTCGACTTCTCCACCGGCTCGGTCGGCCTGGGCGCCGCGGCCCCGCTGTTCGCCGCGGCCGTCCGCCGCTACGTCGACGCCCACTTCGGCCCCCGGCCGCGCAGCCGGTACATCGCGCTCATCGGTGACGCCGAGCTGGACGAGGGCAACATCTGGGAGGCCGTGGCCGATCCCGCCACCGACGGCCTCGGCGACGTGCTGTGGATCGTGGACCTCAACCGGCAGTCGCTGGACCGGGTGGTGCCCGGCATGCGGATCGCCCAGTGGGAGCAGCAGTTCACCGCGGCCGGCTGGCACGTGGCCGAGGCCAAGTACGGGCGGCGGCTGCAGGCCGCGTTCGGCCAGCCCGGCGGCCCTGCGCTGCGGGACTGGATCGACGCCATGCCCAACGAGCAGTACCAGTCGCTGTTCGGCCTGGACCCGGCCGCGGTGCGGGCCCGGTTCTGCGACGGAGCGCCGGACGAGGTGATCCAGTTCTGCCAGCGGGTAAACGACGACGAGCTGGCCAGCCTGGTCACCGACCTGGCCGGGCACGACCTGGCCACGCTGCTCGAGGTGCTGGCCGAGTGCGACAAGCACCGGGACCGGCCCAGCGTGCTGTTCGCCTACACGATCAAGGGCTGGGGGCTGCCCATCGCGGGCAACCCGCGCAACCACTCGGCCCTGCTGACCGAGGCCCAGATCGCCGACCTGCGAGGCCAGCTCGGCCTGACCGAGGCCACGGAGTGGGACCGGCTCGACCCCATGACGCCGGCCGGGCAGTGGGCCGCCGCCCGCCGCGAGCACCTGGCCCGGCACCCGGCCGAGCCCGGCCCCGCGGTCAGCATCCCTGACGGCACCGACATCAGGGCCAGCCGGCCGATCGCCACCCAGGAGGCCTTCGGCCGGATCCTGGTCGAGCTGTCGCGCAACCCGGCCGTGGCCCCGTACCTGGTCACCACCGCGCCCGACGTGGCCACGTCCACCAACCTGGCCGGGTTCATCAACCGGATGGGCGTGTTCAGCCCCGACACCAGGCGGTCCTGGACCGACGACCCGGTGCTCAAGTGGACCGAGGGCCCGTCCGGCCAGCACATCGAGCTGGGCATCAGCGAGATGAACCTGTTTCTCCTGCTCGGCCAGCTCGGCCTGGCCTGGGACCTGTCCGGGCAGCCCCTGCTGCCGGTCGGCACCGTCTACGACCCGTTCGTGCTGCGCGGCCTGGACGCGTTCATCTACTCCGTCTACTCCGGGGCCCGCTTCGTGGTGGCCGGCACGCCGTCCGGGGTGACCCTGGCCCCCGAGGGCGGCGCCCACCAGTCCACCATCACCGCCTCGGTCGGGATCGAGCTGCCCAGCGTCACGTTCATCGAGCCCGCCTACGCCGTCGCGCTGGACTGGCTGCTGTGCGGAGCCCTGCGCTCGGTGGCCGCGGCCAACGCCGGGGAGCAGGCTCTGCCGCAACAGGCGGGCGAAGCGGGCTCGTACTACTTCCGGCTGACCACCCGCGCCATCGACCAGCAGCCGTTCCAGCAGGCCAGGGACCGGCTCGGCGACGCCATCCTGCGCCGCCAGGTGCTGGCCGGCGCCTACCGGCTCGTCGACGCCGAGGCCGCCGCCCGTGACGGCGCGCCCGCCGTGTACCTGGCCGGCTCCGGCGCCGTGCTGCCCGAGGTGCTGACCGCCGCGGCCGAGCTGGCCGACGAGGGCATCGCCGCCACCGTGGTCGACGTGACCTCCGCCGACCGGCTGTACCGGGCCTGGCAGCGGACCCTGCGCCAGGGCGTCCGCACCGCCACCACCCCGTCCATCCCCGGCGCCCTGCGCAACGTGTTCACCGACCGGGCCCCCGTGGTGACCGTGCACGACGCCGCCTCGCACGCCCTGAGCTGGCTCGGCTCCGCGCTCGGCGCGCCGGCCGTCAGCCTGGGCGTCGACGCCTTCGGCCAGTCCGGCACCGTCGCCGACCTGTACCGGGCCAACGACCTCGACGCCGGCTCCATCGTCAACGCGGCCCTGGCTGCCCTGTCACTCCGCTGACAAGGGCGGCCAGGGCATGCCCATCAACACAAACGCGGCCGCCCTGTCACTGCGCTGAGCGACACGCCCTGCGGCCATACCCGCTTAAATGGCCGCGGGGCCGCATCTTGCCTGCTCAGAGCGTTACTCTCAGCTCGCGATTATCGAGCAACAGGCCTCGGTCGCATGTGGTGAATCCCGCCCAGCCGGCCAATCCGGATCCTGGCCCGCACCGAAAAAGACGGCAGTGGCGCAGGCCGACCTGCGCTCGACCATGGGCGCGCCAGCCCGGCGGGCCCGGAAAGGACAATCATGTCTGGTCCCGACGACCTGACTGCCGCCACCCCGGTGCCGGCATCCCAGGGACCGATCTCCCGGCGGTCGGTGCTGCGCACCGCCGCCGGCGCCGGCCTCGCAGCCGGTGCGCTGGCCACCACCGGCGTGCCCGCGCTGGCCGCCACCACCCGCACGTCTGCCCACCCGGCTCCCCGCCACGGGAACGCGGCGGACCCGCACGCCGGCCCCGCCGCCGACGAGCCGATCGTCGTCCACCTGCGCAACGCGCGGACCGGCGAGATCGACATCTTCCGCGGGACCAGCCAGACCCGCATCCACGACCACGCCCTGGCCGCCCAGCTCATCCGGGCGAGCCGGTAGGAAAGGCAGCCGATGTCATCACACCGCGAGGCGCCGGAGATCTCCAAGGACCCGGTGGCCGACAGCACCGACGTCTACGCGTTCGTCAGCCCCAACAGGCCGAACACCGTCACGCTGATCGCCAACTACATCCCGCTGCAGGAGCCGGCCGGCGGGCCGAACTTCTACGAGTTCGGCGGGGACCTGCTCTACAACATCCACATTGACAACACCGGTGACGGCGAGCCGGACATCACCTACCAGTTCCACTTCGAGACGGTGCTGCAGGACCCCGGCAGCTTCCTGTACAACACCGGGCCGATCACCTCGCTGACCGACACGACCTGGAACAGCAGGCAGATGTACTCCGTCGAGCGGGTCGACCGCCGCGGCGTGCACGTGCTGGGGCGTCGGCTGCTCTGCCCGCCGTGCAACATCGGCCCGCTGTCCACGCCGAACTACGAGGCCAACCTCGGCCAGCCCGCGGTGCACTCGCTGGCCGGCGGGGTCAAGGTGTTCGCCGGGCAGCGCGCCGAGCAGTTCTACGTCGACCTGGGCTCGATCTTCGACCTGGCCGACCTGCGGCCGTTCCAGTCGGCCAACATATTCGCGCACAAGCTGGGGCTGGGCAACATGCCCGGCGTCAACGCCACCAACCACCTCAACGTGCACTCCATCGCGATCCAGGTGCCGACCTCGGACCTGACCGCCAAGGGCCGGCCCACGATCGGGGTGTGGACCAGCGCCAGCCGCCGCGCCGTATCACTGGCCGGCGACGACGGCCAGGACGGCGTGGCGGCCGGCCCGTGGCGGCAGGTGTCCCGGCTGGGCAACCCGCTGTTCAACGAGGTACTGGTGCCGCTGGGCAAGAAGGACTACTGGAACCACCAGCCCCCGGCCCACGACAAGCAGTTCGCCAGCTACGTGGCCCATCCCGAGCTGGCCGCGCTGCTGCCGGTCATCTACCCCGCGATCCCGCCCGGCTCGGCCCCGTTCGCGAACCTGGCCGCGCTGGTCAAGTCGGGCAAGCCGCGGGCCGACCTGGAGGCCATCCTGCTGACCGGCATCCCGCCGGGCATCGTGCCCGGGTTCACCAACTTCACCGGGTCGACCCAGGCCGACATGCTGCGGCTGAACACCTCGATCCCGCCCACGCCGTCCTCGTCGGCCAAGTTCAGCACGCTGGGGCTGGTCGGCGGCGACCCGGCCGGCTTCCCCAACGGGCGGCGGATCACCGACGACGTGGTCACCATCGAGCTGCGGGCCATCGCCGGCCTGACCTACCCGCTGGTCTCGCCCGGCTACACGGTCGACCCGGTGGCCAAGGCGCTCACCGACGGCCTGACCGGCACCAGCGTCACCAACGGCCCGCTGACCCAGTTCCCGTACATGGGCGTCCCCTACGACGGCTACCACAACCCGTCTTAAGCGCGTGGCCCGGTGCCCGGCGGGTAGCACCCAGCTATTCGCCGGGGACCGGGGAGGTCGCGATGGCGGTGATGGTCGGCACGTCCGGCTGGCAGTACAAGGACTGGCGGGGGGTGCTCTACCCCGAGGGCGTGCCGCAGCGCCGCTGGCTGGAGCACTACGCCGGGCAGTTCCCGACGGTCGAGAACAACGGCGCGTTCTACCGGCTGCCCAGGCCGGAGACGTTCGTCGACTGGCGGGCGCGGACCCCGGCGGGCTTCGTGATGGCGGTCAAGGCCAGCCGGTACCTGACCCACGTCCGGCGGCTGCGCGAGCCCGCCGAGCCGGTCGGCCGGCTGCTCACCGCGCTGGCCGGGCTGGGCGACCGGCTCGGCCCGGCGCTGCTCCAGCTACCTCCGACCCTGCGGGCCGACGCCGGCGCCCTGGACGACTGCCTGGCCGAGTTCGCCCGCCAGGCGCCGTCGGCCGGCCTGGGGCCGGTCCGGGTGGCCGTCGAGCCCCGGCACGACTCCTGGTGGACCGACGACATCCGGGTCCTGCTGACCCGCCACCAGGCCGCGCTGTGCTGGGCCGACCGGCTGGGCCGGCCGCTGACCCCGCTTTGGCGCACGGCCGACTGGGGCTACCTGCGCTTTCACGAGGGCGCCGCGCAGCCGTGGCCCCGCTACGGCCAGCAGGCACTGCGCACCTGGGCCGGCCGGATCACCAGCACCTGGCCGTCCGGCGCCGACGTGTTCGCCTACTTCAACAACGACCAGCACGGCGCCGCGGTCCGCGACGCCGAGGCGTTCACGGCCCTGACCGAGCCCGGGGAGCCGTCAGCCCGTCACAGCAGCGGCTCATAGCGCCGGACCATCTCCTCCTGGGTCTCCACGGGCCCGCTGCCGCCCGCGTGAGCCCGCAGGATCTCGCCCGAGCTCGGGAACTCCTCGCGCGGCACCTGGGCGGCCGGATCCCAGACCCGGCCCCGCATCAGTGCCTTGGCGCAGTGCATGAACGCCTTGTCCACGTGGACCCGCAGCAGCGACCGGGCCGGGCGGCCCCGCTCGGTCGTGTCCAGGTCCACCGCGTCGGCCGGCAGCACCTCGGCCCGGCCGTAGATCCGCAGCGTCTCATCGAACCCCGGCACCAGGCACAGCAGCGCCACCCGCGGGTTGACCGCCGCCTTGCGCAGGTTGTCCAGCCGGTTGTTGCCCGGCCGGTCGGGCAGCACCAGCTGATTAGGGCCCAGCACGCGCAGGAATCCGGGCTCGCCGCCGCGCGGCGTCAGGTCCGGCTCGCCATCCGTCGTGGCCGTGGCCAGGATGGCCAGCGGGCACAGCGCGATGAACGCCCGGCAGTACTTGTCGAGCTCGGTGATCTCCTTGGTGACCGCCCGCCCTGAGGGGCTCGGGTACGCGGCCAGAATGTCTTCGCCCACCCGACCATGGTAGGCAGGCTTCCGCACCCCGCCCCGGCCGCCGCTGCTAGCTTTACCTGCCATGGTGCAGACACGACGAGTACTAGTGACCGGCGGGGCCGGCTTCGTGGGGGCCACGCTCGTGCGGCGGCTGGTCAACAGTGGCCACTTTGTTCGGGTTTTCGATAATTACACCACCGGCGACCCGGCCCACCTGGACGGGGTGGACGCCGAGCTGGTCGAGGGTGACATCCGCGACGTCGCGGCGCTGGACAAGGCGCTGGACGGGCTTGACTCGGTCATCCACCTGGCCGCGGCCGGCTCGGTGGTGATGTCCGTCGAGGACCCGGTGAGCAACTTCGACGTCAACGTGGTCGGCACGTTCCGGGTGCTGGACGCGGCCCGGCGGGCGGGCGTGGAGCGGACCGTGCAGGCCTCCACCGGCGGGGCGCTGATCGGTGACGCGACGCCGCCGGTGGACGAGCTGTCGCTGCCCAGGCCGATCTCGCCCTACGGCGCCAGCAAGCTGGCCGGCGAGGGCTACGCCCACGCGTTCGCCAAGACCTACGGGCTGCGCACGGTGGCGCTGCGGTTCGCCAACGTCTACGGCCCGTGGAGCGCCCGCAAGCAGGGGGCGATGACCAAGTTCTTCCAGGCCCTGCACAACGGCGACCCGATCATCATCTACGGCGACGGCACGTCATCACGGGACTACACGCACGTGGACGACATTTCCGGCGCGCTCCAGCTTGCGCTGGAGAACGATGTGCCTGGCGGCACAGTGCTGCACATCGCGTCCGGGGTGGAGACCACGGTCAGCGACCTGGCCAGCCTGTGCCGCGCCGCGGCCGACCTCCCGGATCACCCGATCGAGTACCGACCGAAGCGGCCCGGCGAGGTCGACCGCAACTTCGCGTCCTACGACCTGGCCAAGCAGGTGCTGGGCTACACCCCGAGCATCAGCCGCGAGGACGGCATCCGCAGCACCTGGCAGTGGTTCCAGGAGGAAGTCTTTACGGACTAGCGGTATATACCCGGGCTAGGCGGGGGCCTGGCTGCCGAGGATGAACGAGGCCTGGCCCTGCTCGTCAAGCTGGCCGTCCAGCTCCCGGTCCTCCAGGATGCCGGCCGCCTCGGACTGGACGAACACCTTCGCGCCCGAGTCCTCGATTACCTCGTCACCAGGCTGGGGGCCCTCCAGGGACAGGGTCAGTGCCCCCGCGTCGCCGTCGGGAAGTGACATGCGCAGGCCAGTCTCGGCGGGAACCCCAGGCTGAGAGATAAGAGTCCGGATAGTCTCAGCGGCCCGGTCGGTTAGCGTCAGCACGGCGTGCACCTCTCTCTCGATTTGAACATCACCGGCACGGTGATGGACCCTGCCCGCGCTGCAGAACATCAAACCGAGCGCTCGCGTTAGGGTGCGGCCCACGCCCGCCCAGCCCAAACCCCTCAGAGCTCTAGAGCCTCCTAGAGCTCTGCGAGGTCGGGTGCGGAGGCGTCAAGGATCCTGCTCACGGCTGTGACGGTATACCGGGACGAGGCGGATGAGAACGGTGAGATCAGGAGAACTCAGCTGGTCAGGGCCGAGTACACCCAGACACCGCCGACCCGCACGTACAGCCGCTTGTCGGCGGTGTCCACCGCCAGCGTGCCGTCGGCCGGCGGGACCGCGAACGAGGCGTCACTGACCGGCCCGGCGACCAGCCGCAGCGGCGGGTTCTGGAAGTTCCGCGCCGGGACCGTCCCGCCCGCCTGGCCGCCGGTGCTGCCGTAGCAGTTCTCGACCCGGAAGTCGCCCGTGCTGGAGGCCTCGTAATAGATGTGGTTGCCGGTCGGCTTGGTCTCGTACAGCCCGACCACGTCGCGCAGGACCGCGATCACGCCCTGGCCCGCGTACAGGTCGACCCCGGAGTTGACGGTGGCCGCCGACGAGCCGTTGGCGATCAGCACGTGCTCCAGGGCGCTGGCCACGCCCGCCCAGGCGATGATGTTCTGCGCCGTGGCGTAGCCCGAGGCGAAGCCGCCCGCGTAGCAGTAGATGTTGGTCGCGTAGACGTGCTTGCAGGACGCGTCCACCTTCAGGTGCGGACCGCCTTGCATCGCCGAGGTCTCGAACTTGCAGTCGGTGATGTAGATGCCGTTGGGGTTGCTGACCGACCCGCTGCCCTGAGTGATCCACAGCGCGCCGGTGCCGAACGCCTCCAGCCGGCAGCCGATGAAGTGGATCTGGTTGACGTTGTCGGTGCTGTAGCCCCAGGCACCGGCGGTGGACGTGGCCGTGTTGCGCAGCCAGATGTTGGGCTGGGTGGTGCTGCCCGCCGGGCCGGTGCTGGACTCGATGACCAGGTTGTAGAACCGCGAGTCCCAGAACTCCACCGCGTCGATGCACAGATCCTTGTTGCTGGTCATGAAGACGTCGCGGAAGTAGGAGTTGTCGTTGTAGTACAGCTCGAGCAGCAGCCCGGTCTTGCCGTTGCCGTTGAACCCCAGGTTCTCCACTGAGCAGTACTTCAGGTGCGTACTGCCGCTGCCGGGGGCCGACTTGCCCGACATCCGCAGCAGGATGCCGTCGCCGTTCTTGACCAGCATGGCCGCCTTGCTGCTCGCCCCGACCAGCCGGATGCCGTTCCCGGCCACGGTCAGCGCCGGGGTGCCGGCCGACGGGGTGACCAGGTACTGCCCGACCGGGAAGTACACCGTGCCGCCGGACGGCTCGGCGGCGGTGATCGCGGCCTGGATGGCCTTGGTGTCGTCGGTCTTGCCGTCCCCGGCCGCGTTGTAGTCCCTGACGTCGAACCAGTCCAGGGATGCCGTGGTGGCGGCGGCCGCCGGGGCTGCCAGCCCGCCCGCGGCCAGCACTCCCGCGCCGCCGGCCAGCCCGGCGGTGCCGGCGAAGGTGAGCGCCGCGCGGCGCCCCATGCTCAGATCAGCCACGATCATGGTCCTCTCGGGAGTCATACATGATCCCCGGAAGCAACGATCATGAAGTTTGTGTCAGTGATGATGCCGGGCAGACGGCGACTGCAGCATGCCACACTTTTCAGCTCGCGCGCGGCCGCAAGTCGTAGACCAGGATGACGTTGGGGTAGGCCGGGTTGGACGAGAAGCCGGTGAAGCTGGTGCGCATGGCGTACTGGTAGTTGGCGCCGTACAGGGCCACGACCGGCGCGGTGTGCAGCACCTCCACCTGCATGTCCCGGTACAGCCGCGTGCCGGCCGGGGTGCTCGTCGCCATCAGCGTCTCGACCTGGCCGATCTGGTGATCCAGGGCCGGGTCGGAGAAGTAGGACAGGTTGAAGTACGGCTGTTTCTCGGTCTGCAGCAGGTTCACGAACCAGGAGTACGGGTCGGGGTAGTCGGGCCACCAGTACTCCAGGAAGATGTCCTGGCGCTGGGCCTGGCTGGCCGACTTGCCCTTGGCCCACTGGGTCGGCCAGGCCAGCGGCTGGGTGCTCAGGCTGATGTTGAGCCGGGCCAGGCTGGACTTGATCAGCGTGGCCGCCACCGCCTCGTTGCTGTCGCCCGCGGTGTAGGTCAGGCTCAGGTGCAGCGGCCTGCGGCCGGGGCCGTAGCCGGCCGAGTGCAGCAGCGCGGTGGCCCTGGCCGGGTCGTAGGTGTAGTTGGGCAGGTCGGTGAAGTGGCCGGGCATGCCCGCCGGGACCAGGCCGCTGGACGGCGCGGCGGCCCCGCTGAGGGCGGCGATGATGCCCTGGTAGTCGATGCCGTAGCAGATGGCCTGGCGCACCGGCAGGCTGAGCGCCCGTGTGTTGAGCTGGGCCAGCAGGTTCTGCCACGAGGTGGTATGGGTCAGCCTGATGCCGGACGTGCCCCGCAGCGACCGCCACAGCGCGGGGGCCATCTGCTCGACAAAGCTGACCTGGCCGCCGCGCAGCAACTGTGCGGCCGTAGTGTCCTGGGGCACGACCCGGAACACGACCCTGGTGAAGTGCGGGCCGTGCCAGCCGCCCCAGTAGCCGGGGAAGGCCTTGAGGATGACCTCGAACTCCTGGCCGTGGTTCCAGGTCTGCAGGGTGTACGGGCCGGTGCCCGCGTCGTGCGGGGCGTTCAGCCACCTGGTCAGGATGGCGCTGCCCGCGGCCCTGGTGTCGTAGATGTAGGCCGAGTAGTCAGCCGACGCCTCCAGGGGCAGCGGGGAGGGGTACCTGAGGTGGAAGACCAGCGTGTACGGGCCCGGAGTGGCGATGCCGGACACGGCGCTCCAGACGTAGGCGGCGCCGCCCTTGAGCTTGATCGTGCGCTCGATGGCCGCCCTGGCCGCCTGCGCGGTCATCAGCCGGCCGGTGTGGAAGCGCACGCCGCGGCGCAGCTCGAAGGTCCAGGTCTTCCCGCCGTCGGCCGAGGACCAGTGCGTGGCCAGCAGCGGGTCGATCTGGTGGGTGGCCGCGTTGTACCGGGTGAGCGTCTGGTACATCTCGCTCATGGCGATGATGCCGTCGGAGTACTCGGTGGCCGGGTCCCAGCCGTCGTCCATGACCGTGGCAGTGGTGTCGTAGGTGAATACCTGGCTGGCGGCCGGCGCGTGCCGGGCGCCGTAGCTGCCGCCGCAGGCGGCCGCCAGCACGGCCGCCGCCAGCAGCGCGGTGGCGGATAACGCGGGCCGGATCCGATGGGCTCTCATGGCGACCTCCGGGAAAGCCTGCCCGCGGCGCTCGCTCGGTCAGCGGCACCCGCGAGCTCCTCGACGGGCACGTAGTCCACGTCGTAGCCGAATGCGCGCGGCCCGGCCAGGGCCAGGCCGGCGGCGGTCCGCCATAGCGGATGGCAGCCGAACGCGATCACCGTGACCCGCTGCCCGTAACGGAGCCGCTCGGTGCCGATCGCCCCCGCCGTCTCGGTATCCAGCACCGTGATCAGATCCGGCACCGACGCGGTAACCCGGCCGGCCTCCAGCGCCACCAGGTTCTCGTTCTGGAACTCCAGCCGGATCAGCCGCCCCGCGTCGCCGTCCAGCCCTTCGACCTCCACCGAGCCGCGGGCGAAGCCCCCGGTGGTCCGCCGGTCCACGTCCGTGATCTTCCCGGCGACCAGCCGGAACCCGCCGGTGACCGCCAGCATGGCCCCGACCGGGTCGGCCGCGCCCACGGCGGCCCGTCCGATCCGCAAGGCCAGCGAGACCGAGCCGCGCAGAGTCGCCTGCCGGGCCTGGGCCACGGTCATGACGTACTCAGCGGACGAGGCCGTGCCGCCCAGCTCCACGGCCGCCGCCCTGGCCATCCGCTCCAGCCACGGGCCCGACACCGCGCGGAACACGATCACGTTGCCGCGCTCGTCGGTCATCACACCCGGGCTCGGCGAGATCCCGGCGACGTGCATGCTGACCTGCGGGACCTCGGGGAAGGCCCGGCCCATGCCGTCGGCGTCCAGCACCGGCAGGCCGATGCGGGCCGCCCAGGAGATGGGCTGCAGCCCGTTCCCGCCGCCGATCTCGGCCGACATCAGAGCGACTACCCGGCGGCCGGTGAGCTGCTCCACGTGGTCGCGCAGGCGCCCGCCCTCGTCGCCGTTCTCGAACTTCTCCAGGCTTACCGTGGGCGCGCCGATCCCGCCGCACGGCATGATCAGCCCGTCGTCCGGCAGCTCCGCCAGGTCAACCAGCGACACCGGGCCGCATTCCTCGATGGCCTGCAGGGCCTGGAGCAACGCGACGTGCGGGTCGCCGCCCCCGCCCGCGCCGAGGATGTCGCAGCCCCGGGCCAGGGCATGCAGCGCAGCCGGGTCGAGCAGCCTGCTCATGTCGTGACGGTATATCGGGATGAGCCGGGCCGCGAGGGCCCGAGTGCCAGCCCGGACGGCCTACCAGCTGCCGCGATGTATTACCTCGTCAACCGAGCGCCGTTTCGGATTCTTGACCGGAGTCAGCGGCCGGTCGGCCGGGTACCCGAGCGAGATCAGGAACGCCCAGTCGCGGTCGGCCGGGAAACCGAGCAGCTCGCGGGCCAGCGCCAGGTCGGCCACGCCCGCGTGACAGGTGCCGATGCCCAGGTCGGCGGCGGCGATCTGCATGACCATCGACGCCTGGCCGAGGTCGAACTGGGCCCGGCCGAACTTGTTATCGGCCGGGGGGCCGATCACCGCGATGGCGGCCGCGGCGTGGGCCAGGTGCCCGGCACCGGGCGAGAGCTGGGCCATGCGGCTCAGCTGCTCGCGCTCGGTGACCACGATGAAGTCCCACGGCTGCCAGTTCTGGGAGGACGGCGCCCGGCGGCCCGCCTCGAGGATCTGGTCCAGGTCAGCGGCCGGAATCGGCCGGTCGGCGAAGGACCGGACGTTCCGCCGGGCGGTGATGGCCTCCCAGGTCTGCATGCCTACATTGTGGCCTGCCTTCAGGCGTGGCCCCCCTTCAGGCCCGCAGCGGGCCGAAGAACGTCCGCAGCTCGCGGGCCACCTGCTCGGGCTCCTCGTGGGCCATGAAGTGCCCGCCGCGCTCGGGCGTGCTCCAGTGCCGCAGGTCGGCGCAGCGGCGCTCGGTCAGGCTGCGCGGGAAGCCAGCGTACGCGGGCTCGTTGCTCAGCGTGACGGCGGTCGGGACCATGATCCGGGGCGGCGGCGGGTTCTGCGCGTAGTCGTAGTAGGAGCGGAACGAGGAGCCGATGCAGCCGGTGGCCCAGTACAGCGTGAACACGGTGAGCAGGGTGTCCGCGTCCCAGCGGGCGGACACGTCTCCCCCGCAGTCACTCCAGTCCCGGTACTTGTCGACGATCCAGGCCGCCAGCCCGGCCGGCGAGTCAGCCAGCGCGGCGGCGATGGTGTCGGGCCGGGTCCACATGATCTCGCTGTAGCCCTGGTCGCCCAGGTCGTAGGCGTGCAGGGCGTTCAGGTACTGCTGTTCCCGCTCGGTCGCGGCCTCGTCGCTCATCGGGGCGTGGATCAGGTGCACGCCGGCGACGTGGCCGGGGTAGAGCGCGCCCAGCCACTGGACCGCCCCGCCGCCGATGTCGCCGCCGAACGCGCCGTAACGCTCGTAGCCCAGGGTCTTGGTCATCAGCTCGTGCCAGACGCGGGCGATGGCCTGGCGGGTGAGCTTCTCCGGCGGCAGGTCGGAGTACAGGAACCCGGGCAGCGACGGGATCACCACGTCGAAGGCGTCGCCCGTTCCGCCGGGCTCGGTCAGCAGCGGGGCCAGCCGCAGCATCTCGACGAAGCTGCTCGGCCAGCCGTGGGCCAGCAGCAGGGGCAGGGGCTTCGGCCCGTGGCCGGCCTGACGGCCGCGCAGGTGGGCGAAGTGCACCCGCCGGCCGTTGATCTCAGTGGTGTACTGCGTTACCGCGTTGAGGGCGGCCTCGGCCTGGCGCCAGTCGAACCCGTCGGCCCAGTAGGCGATCAGGTCGCGCAGGTAGCCGGGGTCGGTCCCGGCGGCCCAGTTCTGGGTGTCTGAGGGGTGGGTGAACTTAGTCCTGGTCAGGCGGGCTCGCAGGTCTTCCAGGACGTCGTCGCGAATGCTGATCTGGAACGGCGTAACGGTCATGACTTCCTTCGCTTCAGGAGTGCTGGGTGGCCCGGGCACTCCCGTGGGCGAAGGTCAGACCTTGTGCGAGGTCAGGCCAGTGTGGCCGATGGGAGGGCCCGGACAGGACGGCGGTTGTTCATCGGGCTCACCTCCTCGCCTCGCGCGTTGTGGCTGACGGTACTGGGCTGCCCCGGGCGGCGGCTAGTTATTTACCGGCGGCGTCGTGTCAGGTGGCTGCCGTGCGGGGCGCCTCAATCGGCGACCGGAACCCGGACCGCCATGATCCGGACCGATTTGCCCCCGGATAGCAGGGTAAATCGGTCCGGATCATGGACGACCACATTAGCGGGGCGCGGACCGGCCGGGCCTAGTTCCGCGTCATATATGACAGCACTGTTGTATTCTCCTTAACTGGGCGAGCGCCCCGACGAGCGGAGGCTGTTGTGGCCGGGCTGTATCCGGAGATCGAGCCGTATGACCAGGGGCTGCTTGAGGTGGGCGACGGGAACCTCGTGTACTGGGAGACCTGCGGAAACCCCGACGGCAAGCCCGCGCTGATGCTGCACGGCGGGCCCGGCTCGGGCTGCCGGCCGGGCATGCGCCGGTACTTCGACCCGGCCGCCTACCGGATCGTGCTGTTTGACCAGCGCAACTGCGGCCGCAGCCGGCCGCACGCCAGCGACCCGGCGGTCAGCCTGGCCGCCAACACCACGCAGCACCTGCTGGCCGACATCGAACTGCTCCGGGTCCGCCTGGGCATCGAGCGCTGGCTGGTGCGCGGCGTGTCCTGGGGCACCACGCTCGCCCTGGCCTATGCCGAGCAGCACCCGGAGCGGGTCAGCGAGCTGGTGCTGGGCGCGGTGGTGGGCACCCAGGTGCGCCGCGAGGTGGACTGGATCACCCGCGACATGCGGCGCCACTTCCCGGCCGAGTGGGCGCGGTTCCGGGACGGGGTGCCGCCCGCCGAGCGGGACGGGCGCCTGGTCGAGGCCTACGCGCGGCTGCTGGCCGACCCTGACCAGGCGGTTCGGGAGCAGGCGGCCCTCGACTGGTGCACGTGGGAGGACACGCACGTCAGCCTGTTTCCTGAGGGGCGGCACAATCCGCGGTACGACGACCCGGCGTTCCGGATGGTGTTTGCCCGCATGGTCACGCACTACTGGCGGCATGACTGCTTCCTGGAGGACGGCGTCCTGCTGCGCGAGGCCGGGCGGCTGGCGGGCATTCCCGGCGTGCTGATCCACGGGCGCCTGGACATCAGCGGGCCGGTGGACGTGCCGTGGGAGCTGGCCCAGGTGTGGCCGGACAGTGAGCTGGTGCTGATCGGCGACGCGGCGCACACCGGCAGCGACGCCATGACCGAGGCCATCCTGGCCGCCACCGACCGGTTCGCCAGGCGGTAGATGCAACAGCACTGTTATACTTCGGCGTGGCTGGCGCGGCGGACCCTGGGGGTGCGAGTGGCGGAGAAGCTCGGGGGTGCGAGTGGCTGAGAAGGGAGTCCGGGTGGCGGATGAGCCCGGGGACCCGGTGACCAGCGATCGGAGGCTGGTCGGGCTGGGTACCTTGCTGCGCCAGGTGCTGGACCAGATGGACGCCGACATCGCCGGTGTCCTGGCCGACCTCGGCCTGCCCGGCTACAAGCCAAAGTTCAGCGTCTACCTGCGCGCCATCGCCGCCCTGGGCCCGGCGCCGATCCGCGACCTGGCCCGGGCCACCGGCGTCACCCACTCAGCGGCCAGCCAGACCGTGGCCGAGATGGCCCGCCAGGGCCTGGTCGACCTGCGGCCGGGGACCGACGGGCGGCAGCGCATCGCCCACCTGACCGAGCAGGCCCGGGCCATCCTGCCCACCATCGAGGCCGAGTGGGACGCCACCGCCTCGGCCGCCGACGAGCTCGACGCCGAGCTGCCGTTCCCGCTGCGCGAGCTGGTCCCGGCCGTGGCCGCCGCGCTGGACCGGCGCGGGTTCCGGGACCGCATTCTGACCTCGGCCTGGGCCCGCGAGCACCCCTTCTTCACCGCCGCCGTCACGGGCGACCAGGCCAGCCACTAACAGAAGGAGGACCACCGTGCCGCGCCTGCTGGCCGACATCCGCCCCCTGCGCCAGTGCCCCCCGTACCGGCGCCTGTGGGCCGGCACCATGGTGTCCAGCATCGGCGGCGCCATGACCGGGTTCGCGCTGACGCTGCAGGTCTACCGGCTGACCCATTCCGCGTTCGCCGTCGGCGCCATCGGCCTCGCCTCAATGATCCCCACCCTGTCCGTGGCCATCTTCGGCGGCTCCCTGGCCGACGGCACCGACCGCCGCAAGCTGGTCCTGATCACCAGCAGCAGCCTGGCCGCGGTGTCGGCGCTGCTGGCCGTCCAGGCCTTCGCCGGCCTGGGCCAGGTCTGGCTGCTCTACGTCCTGGCCGCCGTGCAGGCCACCCTGACCGCCATCGACAACCCGGCCCGGCGTACCTTCGCGCCCCGGCTCCTGCCCTCCGAACTGCTTCCGGCCGGCCTGGCCCTCAGCCAGCTCACCTTCCAGGTCACGCTGGTGACCGGCCCGGCCCTGGCCGGCCTGATCACCGCCGCAGGCGGCCTGCGGGTGTGCTACCTCATCGACGCTGTGAGCTTCGCCGCCTCGGTCTACTCCGTGGCCCGCCTGCCCGCCATGCCACCCCAGGCCGGCACCGCCCACCGCAGCTTGCGCGCCGTGGCCGACGGCCTGCGATTCATCTTCGCCAGCCGGCCCGTCGCCGGGGCGTTCCTGACCGACCTGGGCGGCGCCCTGCTCGGCTTCCCGTTCGCCCTGTTCCCGTCCATCAACGCCGAGCGGTTCGGCGGCAGCCCCGCGACCCTCGGCCTGCTCACCACCGCGGTCGGCGTCGGCGGCCTGCTCGGCTCGGTGTTCTCAGGCCCCGTCGGCCACATCGTCCGGCCCGGCCGGGCCATGCTGATCAGCATCAGCGTCTTCGGCGCCGCCGTGGCCGCGTTCGGCGCCGCCGGGCAGCTCTGGCTGGCCCTGGCCTGCCTGGCCGTGGCCGGCGCCGCCGACACCACCACCGTCGTGCTGCGCTCGACCATCGTGCAGACCGTTATCCCCGACAACCTGCGCGGCCGGATCTCGGCCGCCGAGTACGTGGTCGGCGTCGGCGGCCCTCAGCTCGGCGGCCTGCGGGCCGGCGCCGTCGGCTCCCTGGCCTCCCCCACGATCAGCGCCGTCAGCGGCGGCCTGACCACGATCGCGGGCGCCGCGATCATCGGCCTCACGCTGCCCGCGTTCACCCGCTACCGCCGGCTCGCCGCCGACCCCGCCAAGGAGGCCCCCGCCGAGGCCACCGCGTAGGCTGACCCTCCTACAACTCCGGCGACTAGCACAGCGACCAACGGGAGGCCAGCGATGGACCAGAACCGGGCCCGTGAGCTGCTCGCGGCCCAGCGGGCCGAGGCCGAGAGCCTGCTCAAGTCCGTCGACCAGGAGGGCCGCGAGGACCGCGAGACCGAGGACGAAGAGGGCGTTGACGTCGACGACCCGGCCCAGTCGCTGACCGCCGAGGGCGAGGACGACGCCATCGCCGAGTCCCTGCGCGACCGCCTGGCCGCCATCGAGCGCGCCGAGCAGCGCCTGGCCAGCGGGACCTACGGCCGGTCCGTCCGCAGCGGCGTGCCCATCCCCGACGCCCGGCTCGAGGCCAACCCCATGGCCGAGCTCACCGTCGAGGAAGCCGCCGCCGACACCCGCGGCTAGCGAGATGCACCCCGCCCTCACCCCCGAGGACGTGCTGGCCACCGGCGGCTGGCACCCCAGCTACGTGCGCGTCCTGGCCACCGCCAGCGACGGCGACTACGGCGTTGCCATCGTCGACGGCAACGGCGACGGCGCCGAGCTGGAGGAAGAGGCCTGGTTCTGGGAAGACGGCCAGTGGAGAGGTGGCTCCACCTCCGGCGCGGGCCCGCTCGACTTCCTCGGCGCCATCCAGAGCCCGGGCGGCCTGGTCGGCGAGGCCCCGTATGCCTACGGCCGCGCCCCCGGCCGCGACTCGGTGCGGATCAGCTTCGACGGCCAGACGCACGAGGTCCCGGTCGGCCCCGAGGGCGTGTGGGCCTTCATCAAGACCGGGAACGGCCCGGCGCCAAGCCTGGCGCTTTGATCACGGTCACTTGTCAGGGATATTGACGGAGAAGTGACCGTGATCGAAATGCGGGCCCGCCCCGTCAGGCTGCGTCGTGGAAGACCAGGCCCAGCGTGAAGCGCTCCCCCGAGCGGATGACCGAGACACCGTGCCGGACCGGCGCCGCCGACCAGCCCCGCGCCGAGCGCACCGGCCGGTCACGCGTCGTGAACACCAGCCCGTGACCGTTCGGGATCACCGTCGCCGTGCCCCGCGACTGGGCCCGCGGCCGCTGCTCCACCAGCAGGAACTCCCCTCCGGCGTGGTCCGCGCCCGGATGGCTCAGGTTGATCACCACCTGGAGCGGGAACACCAGGTCGCCGTACAGGTCCCGGTGCAGCGCGTTCCAGTCCCCGGCCCGGTACCGCAGCAGGATCGCCGTCGGCTTGTCCTGACCCGCCGCGTGGCACATGGCCAGCCACTCATCCAGGCTGTCCGGCCACGGCGCGGCCCGGCCAAGCCGTGCGTACCAGTCCCGCGCCACCGGCAGCAGCCGGGGATAAAGTGCCCTCCGGAGATCCGCAACAGCTTCGCTAACCGGGGACTTGAAGTACCGGTACTCGCCTTCACCGAACCGGTGGCGGCTCATGTTGATCGTCGAGCGGAACAGCTCGTCCTGGTCGTACAAGGAGGCAATCTGGGCCGTCTCCTCCGGCCTGAGCAGCGGCCCGGTCAGCGCGCAGCCCAGCGCGTCCAGCTCGCGGGTGATGCCCGGCCAGTCGCACTGGCCCAGGCGGTCGCTGAAGTCAGTCATAGACGGTAAACGCATCCGGCGGCCGGAACGTGAGCTCAGGGCGCGCGGATCAGGCTGGCCTGGTACACGCTGACCGCGGTGCCGCGCGGGGCCCAGACCCGGATCTCCAGCCGCTGCCCGGCCGGCGGGGGCACGAACTCGGCCCGGAACGGCCCCCAGCCCGAGTACGACCGGCTCGGGTACCGGACCGGGGCGTCGACCGGCATGGTCTCGGTCTGCACCCCCGAGGTGCCGGGCAGCGTGCGCCGGGCCAGCAGCACGTCGCCGTTGTCGTTCCAGACCTCGACGTTGACCGGCCCGGAGGCCGACAGCCGGACCGAGGCCTGGTACGGGCCCACCGGCTCCTGCCAGGCCAGCCCGTCGGCCACGTAGCCAGGGCCGCCGGCCGAGGCCGCGTGCCAGCCAGGGACCGGCCCGGTCAGCACGGCGCGGGCCGCGCCCGGCGCGGCCCAGGCCGGCAGGCCGCCCGAGCCGTCCGGGATGCGCAGCGTGCGCAAGCCGGGCGGCGGGTGCCAGCGGAAGGCCCACACCCCGTGGCCGTGCGCGACCAGGGTGGCGTGCAGCGGGCCGGCCAGCTTGCCGATCAGGGCCAGGGCGCCGGCCACCGGCTCCAGCTCGACCCCGGTCGTGGGCGTGATCACGAACCAGACGTCGCCGCTGGTGACCGGCGTCGAGCCGGTATGGGCCAGCTCGTGCACGTCAGCCCGGCCTGAGAACCGGCCGACCACCCCCTGCGAGGCGATGACCTCGGCCGCGGCCGGGATGCGGGCCTGGACGGCGGCCAGCGTGGCCGCGGCCGGGGCGGACACCCGCAGCCACTGGGCCGGGGTGCGCGGGCCCCAGACCACGGCCCAGCCCGCCGCCTGCACGGCCAGCAGGGCGGCCAGCACCAGCGCGGTGCGCCGGTGCCGCGCGGCCAGCCAGGCCAGCACGGCCACGGAGCCGACGGGCAGCAGCACGTAGACCGGCAGGGTCTGGAACAGCGGCTCGGCGAAGCGCGCCCCGGAGCTGAGCGTGTTGGCTAGCAGCACGACCAGCATGAGCGGCAGCAGCCGCAGGTAGCCCAGGCCGAGCAGGCCGGCCGGAGCCAGGTTGGCCAGCACGTCAACGCGCTTGGCCCACAGCGCCCTGACCACGCTGAGCGGATGCCGGGCCAGTCCCTTGAGCAGGCCGCCCGTGGTCAGCTGGCTGCCCGCCGCGCCCGCCACCAGGTAGCCGTAGTGCCGGGTCAGCGGCGCGCCCGCGTCGGCGTGCAGGGCCACGATGAGCCCGGAGTAGGCGATCCCGGCCACGGCCAGCAGCGCCCCGTTCAGCCGGGCCCGGCGCCGCCCGGCCAGCACCCCGCCCAGGCCGACGCCGACCACGTAGGTGGCGGCCGGGGCGCCGGCGGCCAGGATCGGGACCAGCCACAGCCACATCCGCCGGCGGCCCCGGGCCAGGTCCCTGGCCAGCAGCACGGCGAACGGGATGGCCAGGCACTCCTCGTGGTAGTCGAACGAGATGGCCCACCAGATCCACGGGTTGGCGGCCAGCAGGATCAGGCCAGTGCCGGCCAGCAGGGCCCCGTCCCGGCCGGTGCGCCTCTGCTGGCCAGAACACCAGCGCCCGGCCAGGTCGCACAGCCAGCCGAAGGCCAGCGCCTCGGCCGCCACCACCCCCGCGTCCTGGGCCCACAGCAGCACCACATCGTGCGGCCAGACCCAGTACAGGGCGGCCAGCGGCCAGAGCGCGAACTCGGCGTCGTTGCGCCAGAAGGGCAGCTTGGAGACCGAGCTGTAGGGGTCCAGGTTGCCGTGCGCGATCAGGTACCAGGGCTGGTGGTAGACGGCGAAGTCAAAGCTCAGCGCGTACCGGTGGTACAGCACCGCGCTCCAGGCGCAGATGCAGCCCAGCTGCACCGCCAGCACCGCGTAGCCCGCCCGGCGCACCCGGGTCAGCGGCTCGGCCGCGGTGCGCCGCAGGTGCCTGCGGAGCTGGCGGGGCGCGGCGTGGGCACCGACCGGGGCGGCCCGGCTGCTCACTGGCGGAACTTCACTGGCGGGACCTCACCGGCGGAACCGCACGGCCAGGATGGGCGAATAGCCGTAGGGATAGGCCGAGGCGGGCTTGACCAGGTTGGCCTCGAAGTAGACCGGGTTGGGGCCGGGCGGGCTGCTGATCACGAAGGTGGCGACGCCGCGGGCGTCGGTCAGTGCCCGGATCGGGGTCTGGCCGGGAAGACTATTGTTGATCGTCGCCTGGCTGTACTGCAGGCCGCGCTGGGCGTAGATGACCTGGCCCAGGTAGACGGGGACGCTGGCAGCCCGCACCGGCTGGTCGAGCCGGTTCACGACCTGCGCGTGGACCGTGATGGGCTTGCCCCGGCGCACCGGCTCGTTGATGGCGGCCGGCTGCAGCACCACCCGCCACTGGCTGGCCACGTAGGCGCTGGTCCGGCTGACCGTGGCCGGGTCCTGGGAGAAGGCCAGCACCTGGAAGCCGCTGCTGATCGACGGCATGGCGAAGTAGCTGGGCGCCTCGATGATGTACCTGGCCCGCTGGTGCGGGCCGAGCTCGCGCGGGCCGGCCACCCGGCGCCAGAACGCGGTGGTGCTGATGCCGTCCTCGATGGTGAACGCGGGCTTGAGGCGGCCGGCGGTGTTGTTGGTGACCATCAGGCCCAGTTGCTCGACGGTGGCCAGCTGGCCGGTGGTGCGCACCGACTGGATGCTCATGACCATGGGGCTGGCCGCGGTCAGCGCCAGCCCGATCGCGGTGGCGGTGGCCGCGCCGCTGGCCGCCACGGCCCACTTCCAGTGCCGCCAGCAGCCCTGGCCGGGCGGGCGGCGCACGGTCGCGGCGGCGGCCAGGGCGGCCGGGATGAGCATGACCAGGTAGCTGCCGAACGAGCGGGTGGCGAAGAACAGCACCACCGAGGGCAGCAGGAACGCGGCCGGCTTGAGCAGCGGGTAGGTGACCACGTAGCAGACCAGGGCGGCGGCCATGACGACCAGCGCGGCGATGGTGTAGTCGCGCAGCGAGCCGCCGCCGACGGGCAGCGACAGGCTGAGGCTGATCAGGCCCTGCCCGGCGGGCACGGCCTGCGAGGTCAGCGGGGTGAGGATGCCGCGCAGCCAGGCGGCCGGGTCCTGGACCAGGTAGGGCAGGTTGGGGACCAGGAACGCGCCCAGGGCGATGGCCAGGTAGCGCAGCGCGTCGCGGCGGGCCCCGCGCCAGCCGCGGACCCGGCGTGACTCGGCCGCGATGGAGACCAGCACGAACGGGACGACCAGCCAGGGGGTCTGCTTGACCGCCATGGCCAGGCCCAGCAGCACGGGTCCGCGCCAGGCGGGCGGGCCCTTGAGCCAGGCGAACCGGTCCCAGCGGACGGCGGCGCCGATGAGCAGCGGCACGAACAGGAAGTCGGTGACGCCGCCGACCGCGTAGCCGATGTAGACGTCCAGGCTGAGCAGGGCGACCACGACCGGGCCCAGCCGCTTAGGCAGCACGGCGAACAGCACGACGCCGCCCAGCGCCCAGAAGGCCACGTCGGTCCAGACGGCGGCCTGGGTGGACAGGCCCAGGGCCAGCAGCGGCAGGTAGGCCTCGAACGACAGCGCCGGGTAGGACAGGCTGGTCACCGGCTGCCCGGCGAGCGTGAAGGTGTAGCCGTTGGGCGAGACGTGGAACAGCGGGAAGGCGGCGGCCATGGAGTGCAGGTACGGGTTGATGCCGTGCAGCGCGAGCTGGGCCGCGTACTGGTCGAAGGCGATCTCGTCGGTGCCGTAGTCGGGGGCCTGGAAGACCTGGAAATAGCTCCACAGCGCCAGCGCGGCCAGGACCAGGATCAGCACGGCCCAGTCGGTGCGGCGCTGGGCCCGGCGGCCGAAGGCCCGCTCGGGCAGCCAGGCGGCCACGATGGCCAGCAGCCCGGCCAGCCCGAGCACGGCCACGGCCAGGGCCAGCCACGGACCGGAGGTCAGGTACCCGGACAGCCGGAACGACCAGCTGACCAGGAACGTGCCGGCCAGGGAGCGCAGGGCCCGGCCGGCCCAGGCACCGCCGTTTGCGCCACTGCCGTCGGCGTCGAGCGAGGGCAGGTCAGCCAGTACCTCGGCGATCTTGCCGTTGGTGAACCGGTGCCGGCCGCCGGCCGTGACGCGCGGGCCCCGCGAGGTCCGGGTGGCGCGCGCCAGCTGGGGGGTGCTAGAGCGCAAAGACCTGGATGTTCCCATAGCCGGACGTGCCCACCACCTCATAGAGCTGGTCGCCGCTGGGCGACACGAGCAGGCCGCGACAGTAGCTGGGCGCGGGCAGCACCCGGCGCACGCTCTCGGTCGCCGCGTCCATGACCGCGATGTTGGATACCCGCGGCGTGCCCTTGAGCACGTACAGCGTGGCGCCGTCGGGGCTGATGGCGATGGCCCGGCCATCCTGGCCGGACCGGAACCTGGCCACGACCTTGCCGCCGCCGACCTTGATCTCGTCGACCAGGCCGGTCTTCTCCAGCACGTACAGGATGCCCCTGGCCGGGTCGGGCGCGACCGACACGGCGCTGACCGGCAGCGGGACGGTGCCCCGGATCGCGCCGGTGACGCCGACGATGGTCACGCTGGCCGCCGACGGCCAGGCGGTGAGCACGAAGAACGCCGGGCTGCCGGGGCCGGTGGCCACCTGCCGGGCCGGGGCCGGGAGCGAGACGGTCTGGACCGGCCTGAGGGTCTGGCTGCTCAGCAGCTCGAGGGCGCCGGAGTGCCGGGAGGCCAGGGCCAGGGCGATGATCCCGGCCGGCGAGACGGCCACCGACCGGGCCGCGTTGCTGACCGGCAGGCCGGGGGTCAGCTTGCCGGAGCCGGAGGCGAACCGGAACAGGCCGGTGTCCATCCGCCCGGCCAGCGCCCACATGGTCCCGTCGGACTCGGGGCCGGCCAGGCCGAGCAGGCTCCTGGGGGCGCGCAGGATGCGCTGGGGCAGCATCCGGGCCGGACCGCGCTGCGCGGTGGCGGCCGGGTGGCCAGGCGACCCGCAGGCGGCCAGGCTGAAGGCGGCCGCCAGGAGGCTAAGCGCGGCCACGACCGCGCGGCTCCGCCGCGCGGCCGTGGCGTGCTGCCCTGAAACCACGGCCGCGCCGCTCCGCCGCGCGGCCGTGGCGTCCCGCCCAGAAACCGAGGCCGCGCGGCGCTGCCGCGCGGCCGTGGCGTGCGGCCCAGTAACCACAGCCGCGCGGCGCTGCCGCGCGGCCGTCAGCCGAGCATGGTGGGGCGCACCTGTCATGTTGAGCGCGGCGCCGCGAGGAAGCCAAGACCTGGCTCGGGCGCTCCGGCGCTGGCCAGCCCGGCGGTGGCCAGGAAGCCCGCGTTCGCGGCGGCGGTGGCGGTGGCGGTGGGCCGACTGGACGGCGACAGGATGGCCAGGTCGGCGCCGGCGGTCACGTCGGCCCGGACCGAGCCGCGCCGGACCACCGCACCCGGCACCCGGGTGAAGCGGCGGCCATTCCAGGCCACCAGGAGGCTGCCCGCGCGAATCATCCGGGAATCGAGCCGCAGCCGCAGTGGCGAGCCGAACTGGCCGTGATAGGCGGTGCCATCATGCTGGACCAGGATGCCCAGGCCGGAAACGGCCCGGAAGTCGCGGAAGCCCGCGTTCCCGATGCTCCTTCCGCCCTGGCATTCGCCGTGCCGGCCGAATGGCTCGGTCAGCGTGATCTGGTCGTGGCCGCCGAACGTCCGGCGGTGGAAGCTCAGGCTGGCCCGCCCGCCGCTCAGCTGCAGCGGGCCGATCTCCCCGGCCCGCAGGCCGACCGTCTGGCTGGTGACAACGCAGTAGTAACCGCCGGGCCCCGGGTCCGAGGCCGCCAGGGGTCCGGCGGTCGGGCCGTAGGCGGCGAGGGCAATTCCGGAATTGGCGGCAGCTAACGCCAGACCGCCGGCGACCGCGCTCAGCAGCGGGCGCGTAGCGATGTTCCGTCCCTTATTCGGCATGGCATGTTCTCGTTTCAGACCGTGCGACTATGTCGCTCTCCAGGCGTGCGCGAGCTAAGGGTAACAGCAAAGACACTCTCAGTTATCACACCTGGTAGTAAGGGTTTCGGCAGGTCGCGACGGGCCAGGCCCGGTCCGTCGCTGCGCACCGTCACCAGGTAATGTGCCGCGAGTGACTGTGCAGGTTGAGATACTCACCAAGACAACCGACGAGGCCGTCGAGGCGCTCGCCCGCCTGTTGCCGCAGCTGTCCCGCTCCGCCGCCCGGCTCGACCAGCCGGGCCTGGCCCGGATCGTCGATTCTGAGGCCAGCACCTTGCTCATCGCGCGGAGCGACGGCGTCATTACCGGGATGCTGACGCTGATCATGTTCGATATTCCGACCGGCCGGCGGGCCTGGATCGAGGACGTGGTCGTGGACGAGGCGGCCGGGCGCCAGGGCATCGGCACGGCGCTGACCCTGGAGGCGATCCGGATCGCGCGCGAGTCCGGGGTCAGGACCGTTGACCTGAGCTCGCGGCCGGCCAGGGTGGCGGCGGGCCGGCTCTACGAGAAGCTGGGCTTCCACATCCGCGACACGCGGATGTACCGCTTCGCGCTGGACGGCCCGGCGGACTCCTGAACCGGCCGGCGAGGCCGCCGCCGGCGGTCAGGCCAGCTCGGCCACCGCGGTAAGCAGCCGGTCCACGTCCGACTGGTCGTTGTAGTGCACCAGGCCGGCCCGGACCGCGCTGCCCGAGTCCCTGATGCCCAGCACCCCGGCCAGCTCCCAGGCGTAGTTGTCGCCGTTCCAGACGTTGATCCGGCGCCGGGCCATGTGCGCGGCCACCTCCTGCGGCGTCTGCCCGCGCACGTTGAAGAACGCCGTGGGCGTGCGGCTGGCCGCCTTGCCATAGGTGGTCACGTGCTCCATAGACTCCAGCCCGCCCAGCAGCACCGCGAACAGATCCTGCTCATAGGCGGCGATCGCGGTCATCCCGGCCAGCACGCGGTCACGCAGGCCCCCGGCGCCCGGGTCGCCCAGCGCGGCCAGGTGCTCGACCGCGGCCGACGCCCCGGCCAGGTCGGCGAAGGGCAGCGTGCCCCGCTCGAAGCAGTCCGGGGGCTCGGCCGGGGCCGGGGCCAGCTTGTCGGGATGCAGCGTGGCCAGCAGCGCCGGGTCGGCCACCACGCCGGCCAGGTGCGGCCCGGACCACTTGTAGGCGCTGGTGGCGTAGAAGTCGGCGCCCAGCGCCACCATGTCGGTCGGCCCGTGCGGGGTGGCGTGCACCCCGTCCACGTAGCTGAGCGCGCCCGCCGCCCGCGCCGCGGCGGTGATGGCGGGCAGGTCGGGGCGGGTGCCGATGATGTTGCTGGCCGCCGTCACCGCGACCAGCCTGGTGCGCGGCGACAGCAGGCCGGCGTACTGGGCCGCGGGCAGCTCGCCGGTGACCGGGTCGGGCTCGGCCCAGCGGACCACCGCGCCGGCCCGCTCCGCGGCCTGCACCCAGGGCCGCACGTTGGCGTCGTGGTCCAGCCGGGACACGATGACCTCGTCGCCCGGGCGCCAGTCTTTGGCCAGAGTGCCGGCCAGCCGGTAGGTCAGCGCGGTCATGCTCGGGCCCAGGATCACGCCGCCGGCCTGGCCGCCGGTCAGCGCGGCGAAGGCCGCGCGGCACTGGTCGGTGAGGTCCTGCGACCGGGCGCTGGCCGGGAACTGGCCGCCGGTGTTGCCCAGCCCGCCGCGGTAGGCGGCGGCGATGGCCTCGATGACCGGGTCGGGCACCTGCGTGCCGGCCGCGCCGTCCAGGTAGGCGTAGCCGTCGGCCAGCGCCGGGTAGGCGGCGCGGACCGCGCCGACGTCAAAGCCCATCGATCCTCCGGGTAGTGCCACTTTGGCCAGGAAGATCAGCGTACGCGGCGGGGCCGGCGATCATGAGCGCGGTCGGCCCACGGCGGCAGGCGGCCGGCCCAGGACGGCAGCCGGCCGGAGGCCAGCAGCAGCATGTACCAGGGATCGCGGCGCCGGCCGAAGCCGAGCCAGCCGGCCTCGGCGTCCACCGGCAGGTGCGGCATGCCGGCCCGCCAGCCGTCCAGCACCACCTCGGGCTGGGCCGGGCGGTGCTCCAGGCCCAGCGCCCTGGCCAGGTCCCAGGCGTGCAGGTGGAACTCGGCGCAGGCGGCGCCGGCCATGCCGGCCACGGTGACCACCTGCTCGCGGTACTGGTGGTGCGGCAGGTCCCAGACCGAGGGCAGCCGGGCCGCGTAGGCACGGGCCGAGACCGCGAACGCGGCGATGTGCTCGGGCGGCCGGGCCTCCGACAGCGCGGCCAGCTCGGCCGCGTTCTGGCGGGCCAGCTTCCGGGCGATGCTCTGCGGCGGCACTCCGCTGCCCATCAGCCGGGCGTACCGGCTGACCGGGGCGTCGTTGAGGTACTCGTGGTAGTCGTCGGCCACGCAGCGCAGGTGGGCAGCCACGTCGCTGGCGCGCCACTCGGGACACGGCGTCCGCGCGCGCCACATGTTCCCGCTGAACCGCTCAGCCAGCTGGCAGATCGCGGTAACGCCCTCGGTGTAGGCCGCCAGCACTGGATGTGGCCGCCGTGCCGTCTCCGACAGCCCCCAGGAACTGGCGCATTCCATGGGTACCTCTCCCTGCCGGATCGGCTCCGGCTCGCCCCCGCGTCTGGCCAGAGTGCCAGAGTTACCCGCTGTCCGCCACCCTGTGCCGTATATAGCCGAAGGACCGTTCCGCGCCCTGTTCGCCCGGCCGGGCCGGGACCTGCGCCGTCGCGATTGGCCCGGAAAATAAGGTGACATCGCGGGCACGCGCAGTTAGCCTGCGGATAATGCCCCCTGAATTGCCCGCCTCGCGTCCGCATGCCCGGGCGCAGGGGATTTCCGCTGCGCAGACCCCGGCTGCGGCGCTGTGGCGCATGCGCGAGTACCTGCGACCCTACTATGGCCGGCTGATCTTCATGATCGTCGCGGCGCTGCTGTCGGTATCGTCCGAGATCGCCATCCCCGTGCTGACCAAGACCGTGGTGGACAGCGCGATCCGCCACTCCAACCGCACCCTGCTGATCGAGCTGGGCCTGGCCGCGGTGGCCTTCGGGCTGGTCCAGGTGTTCCTGAACTTCTTCCGCCGCTGGATCCAGTCCTACGCGGTCGCGGGCATGGAGAAGACCATGCGCGAGGACCTGTACGCGCACCTGCAGCGGCTGGACACCGGCTTCCACGACTCCTGGCAGTCCGGCCAGCTGCTGTCCCGTGCCACCACCGACCTGTCGGCGATCCGCCGGTTCGGCGGCTTCGGCGTGGTGTTCTTCATCACCAACATCTGGACCTTCCTGGTCGTGGTGGCGCTGCTGATCCACCTCAACTGGTGGCTCGGCCTGCTCACCGGCGCGGTGTTCGTGCCGGTCTTCCTCCTGTGCATGGTGTTCGAGAAGCGCTACCGGGTGCTGTCCCGGCGGGTCCAGGACGAGCAGGGTGACCTGGCCACCTACATCGAGGAGGCGGCGACCGGGATCCGGGTGCTGAAGGCGCTGGGCCGCCGCCGCGAGGCCGAGGCCCGGCACCGCGAGCAGGCCGACCAGGTGTTCGGCACCATGCTGTCCATGGCCCGGCTGCGCGGCTCGTTCTGGGCCGGGCTTGACCTGGTGCCCAACATCGTGATCGGGCTCATCCTGCTGCTGGGCGCGCTGGCCGTGAGCCGGCACGAGCTGACCGTCGGCGGCCTGGTCGCGTTCATCACCCTGGCCCTGCTGCTGGTCTGGCCCATCGAGGCGATGGGCTACATCATCGCCGGAGGCCAGGAGGCGGCCACCGCGGCCCAGCGGGTCTACGAGATCTTCGACACCCCGCCCGCGATCGCCAACAAGCCGGGCGTGACCGAGGTGCGGGCGCTGGTCCCGGCCCAGGCCGAGGTGCCCGCGGCCAGGCCCGGGGTCGGGCGCGGCTTCGGGCACCTGGTCTTCGACGAGGTCACGTTCACCTTCCCGCAGGCCCCCGCGCCGGTGCTGCGCGGCGTCAGCCTGGAGCTGGCGCCGGGCGAGACCGTCGCGCTGGTCGGCGCGACCGGCTCGGGCAAGACCACGCTGCTGCAACTGGTCCCCCGGCTGGCCGACGTCACCACCGGCGCCATCCGGCTGGACGGCACCGACGTCCGTGACCTGCCGCTGGGTGTGCTGCGGGCCCGGCTGGGCTGCGCGTTCGAGGACCCCACGCTGTTCTCGGCCAGCGTCAGGGAGAACGTCAGCTACGGCATGCCCGACGCCACCGAGGACGACATCAACGCCGCGCTGGCCGTGGCCCAGGCCGACTTCGTGCCGGACCTGCCCTGGGGTCTGGACACCCGGATCGGCGAGCAGGGCATGGCCCTGTCCGGCGGCCAGCGCCAGCGCATCGCGCTGGCCCGGGCCATCCTGGGCCGGCCGCACGTGCTGCTGCTCGACGACCCGCTGTCCGCGCTCGACGTGCACACGGAGGCCAAGGTGACCCGCGCGCTGGGCGAGGTGCTGGCCATGTCCACCGCGCTGATCGTGGCCCACCGCCCGTCCACGGTGCTGCTGGCCGACCGGGTGGCGCTGCTGTCCGAGGGCGTGATCAGCGCCGTCGGCACCCACCGCCAGCTGCTGGCCACCCAGCCCCTGTACCGGGACCTGATGAGCGCCGAGCCCGACCTCACCGCTGGAGCGTTCCGATGAGCCAGTCCCCCGCCGACGCCTGGCGCGGCATCGCCGCCGAGGACGCCGACGACGTCTCCCCCGGCCTGTCCTCGTTCCTGCGCCAGCGGTCGCGCCGGCTGCTGCGCGACCTGCTCGGCCCGCACCGGGTCCAGGTCCTGACCATCCTGGTGCTCATCGTCGTCGCCAACCTGGCCATCCTGACCGGGCCGTATCTGGTCGGCCGCGGCGTGGACCAGATACCGCAGCTGACCCGCAACCACCACATCGGTCCGCTGGCCCTGATCATCGGCGGCTTCGCCGTCGCGGTCGCGGTCCAGGCCGTGACCACCCGCGCGTTCATCAGCGGCATCGGCCGGCTCGGCGGCGAGGTCGTCCTCGACCTGCGCACCCGCCTGTTCGCCCACTTCCAGCGGCTGCCCGTGGCCTTCCACGAGCGGTACACCTCGGGCCGGGTGATCTCGCGCCAGGTGTCCGACATCGACTCCATCGCCGACCTGTTCGCCGACGGCCTGGACAGCCTGGTCTCCGCCGTGTTCACCATGCTGCTCATCGGCACCGGCATGCTGCTGCTGGACTGGCAGCTGGCGCTGGTGATCTTCTCCGGGTTCATCCCGCTGCTGTGGCTGTCGGCCTGGTTCCGCCGCGAGTCCGCGCTCTCCTACCGTCGCACCCGCGAGACGATCGCCCAGGTCATCGTCCACTTCGTGGAGACCTTCGGCGGCATCAGGGCGGTCCAGGCGTTCCGCCGCGAGCCGCGCAACGAGGAGATCTTCGACGACTTCAACCAGGCCTACGCCGACGCCAGCCTGCGCGCCGCCCGGCTGCTGGCCATCTTCTTCCCCGGCGTGACCCTGGTCGGCAACCTGGCCATCGGCGCCGTGCTGCTGTACGGCGGCCTGCGGGTCATCGACCACCAGATGCAGCTCGGCGTGCTGGTCACGTTCCTGCTCTACCTGCAGCGGTTCTTCGACCCGCTGGTCGACCTGTCGCAGTTCTACAGCAACTTCCAGTCGGCCGGCGCCGCGCTGGAGAAGATCTCCGGGGTGCTCGAGGAGCCCCCGTCAGTGCCCGAGCCGGCCGACCCGGTCACGCTCCCGCCGCCCAGCGGGGCCATCGGCCGGGCGGCCGGGACCAGCGCCGTCGGCCGGGCCGCCGCCCTGGAGTCGGTGCGGTTCGGGTACAAGGAGAAGGTCATCCTGCCCCGCATGGACCTGCACATCCCGGCCGGCCAGACGGTGGCCATCGTCGGCGCCACCGGCGCGGGCAAGACCACCGTGGCCCGGCTGCTGGCCCGGATGTATGACCCCAACCAGGGCCGCGTCACCCTGGACGGCACCGACCTGCGCCAGCTCGCCGACCGGACCCTGCGCCACGAGGTCATCCTGATCACCCAGGAGAACTTCCTGTTCGGCGGGTCCATCGCGGACAACATCGCGCTGGGCCGGCCCGACGCGACCCGGGCCGAGATCATTGACGCCGCCGAGGCCATCGGCGCCGACCACTTCATCAACGACGTGCCCGCCCGCTACGACGAGCTGGTCGGCAAGCGCGGCGGCCGCCTGTCGGCCGGCCAGCGCCAGCTCATCTCGTTCGCCCGCGCGTTCCTGGCCGCCCCGGCGCTGCTCATCCTGGACGAGGCCACCTCACTGCTGGACATCCCCAGCGAGCGCCTGGTCCAGAACGCGCTGCACACCGTGCTCAACGGCCGCACGGCGGTGATCATCGCCCACCGGCTGTCCACGGTGGCCATCGCTGACCGGGTCCTGGTCATGGCCGACGGCCAGATCATTGAGGACGGCACCCCCGGCGAGCTCCTGGAGACCGAAGGCGAGTACTCGGCCCTGCACGCCGACTGGCAGGCCAGCCTGGCCTGACCTCGGCGCCCCGGCCCCGCGCAGCGCCCGGCCCCCGCTCACCCGGCTGATCCCGCC
>Ga0102924_1001067_pt1 | contig 32371 bp, 36 predicted proteins | sample PaiPotPPM11metaG_FD_80116 | JGI IMG/M metagenome (GOLD analysis project Ga0102924, IMG submission 80116) | Iron sulfur acid spring bacterial and archeal communities from Banff, Canada, to study Microbial Dark Matter (Phase II) - Paint Pots PPM... ... | reverse complement strand
GCCGCCATGGCGGCTGGCCAGGAGGTAGGTGTAGGTACCGGAGGTGCTGTCGAAGAGCTGGCGAAAGATCATGCGCGACTCCTCTCAGAAATAATAGCCCACAATGTGGCCGTTGGCGATATGTTCATTCCTCGTAGATCATCTTGCGTGTCATGCCGCCATCGATGACGAAATTGGCGCCGGTGACAAACCCGGACCGCTTGGCGTCGAGCAGCCAGCTGACAATCTCGGCAATGTCTTGCGGCTTGCCGACGCGGCCGACGGGATGCTGGGTGTGGTCCTTGCGGCGCAGTGCGCCGTAATTTCTGGTCGCAATCCAGCCGGGGCTGATGCAATTGACCCGCACATCCGGCCCGAAGCTGATCGAGAGCGCGTGCGTGAGCGCGACAAGGCCGCCTTTCGACGCCGCGTAAGACTCCGTGTTGGCCTCCGACATCAGGGCTCGCGTTGACGCGATGAGCACCATCGCGCCACGCGCTCTGCGCAGCGGCGTCTCGGTCGCACGCGCCAGCAGGAACGCCGCGGTCAGATTGGTGTCGATGGCGCGATGCCACTCGGCAAGACTGAGCCGGCGCACCGGCTTGCGGATCATGATGCCGGCATTGGACACGACGGCGTCGAGCCGGCCGAAGCGCGCGGTAATCGAACTCACCGTGCGCGAAATCGTCTGTTCTTCGCGGACATCACCCTCGACGGCCAAAACGTTCCGCATATGCGGTGGAAAGACGCGGCTTAGTCCGCTGCCGGGCAGATCGACTATACCGACGCGCCAGCCAGTGGCAAGGAGATGGCGCGCGATCGCGCGGCCGATTCCGTTCGCCCCGCCGGTCACCAGTGCGACGGGTTTTGTAGCCGCCATTCTTTTTCAGTCCTGGCGGCTAGTCGTGTTCGACAGGAAGGTCGGGCCGCGAACCCCACTCCGACCACGATCCGTCGTACAGGCCTTTTGCGGTCTTGCCGATCGAATCGAGCGCGAAGGTCAGAATCGCGGCGGTAAGGCCGGAGCCGCAAGAGGTGATGATCGGCTTGTCGAGATCGACGCCGGCACCCTTGAACGCCGCCTCGATGCGTTCGCGTGAAGCAAGGCTGCCTTTGTCGACCACTCGATCGAACGGCACATTGAACGAACCCGGCATGTGGCCCGAACGCAGGCCGGGGCGCGGTTCCGGCGCCTTGCCGCTGAAGCGTTCAGCGGAGCGCGCGTCGACGACCTGTGTGGTGTCGTCGCTCAGCGCAAACCGCACGTCGGCGAGCATCGCGACAGCGCCGACATTCATTTCGGCATGGAATTGCCGCGGCGGCCGTTTGCCCTCGCCGGTTTCGAGCGGCCGGTTTTCGGCTTTCCATTTCGGCAGTCCACCGTCGAGGATGTAAACGTTCTTCGCGCCGAACAGCCGGAACGTCCACCACACCCGCGCTGCCGAGTAGAGGCCGAGGCTGTCATAGACCACAACGGTGTCGTTATCGCCGATACCGAGCGCGCCGACGGCTTCGCCGAACTGCGTCGGCCCCGGCAGCATGTGCGGCAACTCCGTCGAATGATCGCTTACCTCGTCGATGTCGAAGAACACTGCGCCGGGGATATGACCGCTGCGATATTCCGCGTGCGCGTCGCGCTTCTGCAGGACCAAGTACGAGCCGTCGACCACGATTACATTGCGATCGTTCAAGTGCTCGGCGAGCCAATCGGTCGATACCAGCCAGCGGCTTTTCGGCGACGGGGTGGGGTCTTTCTCGGTTCTCAGCATTTTGATGCTCGATTCACTGAATAACGCTTGCGCAAGCGCGAAGTTCACTCATAAGGAACCTTGATGTCCGATTTGCGCTCGAGCCACGATGGCACTGGCAGATTCTTCTCGCGCAGGAACTCCGGATTGAACAGTTTCGACTGATAACGCGTGCCGTAGTCGGCAAGGATGGTCACGATGGTGTGGCCGGGTCCGAGCTCCTTGGCGAGCCGAACCGCGCCCGCAATGTTGATGCCGGATGAGCCGCCGAGGCAAAGACCCTCGTGCTCCAACAAGTCGAAGATGATCGGCACCGCTTCCGCGTCGGGAATCTGATAGGCGGTATCGATCGGCGCGTTTTCCAGGTTCTTGGTGATGCGGCCCTGGCCGATGCCTTCGGTGATCGAGGATCCTTCGGACTTCAGTTTGCCGGTCGTGTAGTAGCTGTAGAGCGCGGCGCCCATCGGATCGGCGAGCGCAATGCGCACGGCGTTGCTGCGCACCTTCAGCGCTATGGCGACGCCGGCAAGCGTGCCGCCGGTGCCGACGGCGCAGACAAAACCGTCAACCTTGCCGTCGGTCTGCTGCCAGATCTCAGGTCCCGTGGTCTCGACGTGGCCCTGGCGGTTGGCGACGTTGTCGAATTGATTGGCCCAGATTGCGCCGTTCTTTTCGGATTTGGCCAATTGCGCGGCGAGCCGGCCGGAGACTTTCACGTAATTGTTTGGATTGGAGTAAGGGACCGCCGGCACTTCGATGAGTTCGGCGCCGCACAGGCGCAGCGTGTCCTTCTTCTCCTGACTTTGCGTCTCCGGGATGACTATCACGCTGCGAAAGCCCATGGCATTGCCGACCAGCGCCAGCCCGATGCCGGTGTTGCCGGCGGTTCCTTCAACGATGACGCCGCCCGGCCGCAACTCGCCTTTTTTCACCGCGTCCTCGATGATGAACAGCGCGGCGCGATCCTTGACCGACTGGCCCGGATTCATGAACTCGGCTTTGCCCAAAATGGTGCAGCCGGTCGCCGCCGAGACGCGATTGAGTTTGATCAACGGCGTATTACCGATCGCCTCAATGATCCCGTTACGAAGCTGCATCACCGTCACTTCCTGCGCGCGACCCTAGATGACCAAGTGTTCGGAAACAAGACTGGAACAATGCCACGAGCCCCTGAAAGATTGTCGAAACCATACCGCCGCATGGCGGATGCAGCGGTATGAACATTCACTAATTTTTTCCAGCCGTGGCGTTATGCAAACCGTAACGGGATTACCAGCGATCGCTGGCCCGTGCCTGGCGAATTCGGTTGTGCGTGATGAATCTCGACGTCAATACACTGTTCCTCGTGACCATCTACGTGGAGGCGATCCTCGGATTGCTTCTGCTGTTTGCGTGGGTGCAGAACACCGCGATCTACGCCGTGGCGTGGTGGGGCTTTGCGGACCTGTTGCGAGCGGCTTCCGTCATGCTGTTCGGCATGTACGGTACGGTCTCCGATCTGATTTCCATCGATCTCGCCAACGCCATCTTGTTCACGGCATTCGCGCTGACCTGGACCGGCGCGCGAGTGTTCGATCATCGCAAGGTGCGGCCAATACTCCTGTTCGGCGGCGCCGCGGTGTGGCTTGTGCTCTGCCGGATTCCCATCATCGCGAATTCCTGGGACACTCGCGTTCTGCTAAGCTCGGGCATCATCACTGCCTATACCTGGGCTGCGGCGTACGAGTTCTGGCGCGGGCGCAGCGAGCCGCTGGTCTCGCGCTGGCCGGCGATCTTTATGCTGTTTGCGCACGGCTCGCTCTACCTGTTGCGTACGCCGTTCGGCGCCATGCTGCCGTGGCGGCCGGCGAACAATGAAGTCTTCGAGAGCGTCTGGCTCACCGTGCTCAGCTTCGAGGCGCTGCTGTTCACGATCGCGATTGCGTTCATCCTGCTGGCGATGGCCAAGGAACGCACCGAGCACCGCCATAAGACCGCCGCCCTCATCGATCCGCTGACCGGCATCGCCAACCGCCGGGCCTTCCTGCAAGACGGCGATGCGCAACTGAAGCGGCAGGCCATCGATCCGCGCCCGATCGCGGTGATGCTGCTCGATCTCGATAATTTCAAAACGATCAACGATCGTTTCGGTCACGCCATCGGCGATCGCGTGCTGCAAATGTTTGCCGAGATCGGCAGCGGCTGCATGCGGCGGTCCGATATCTTCGGCCGGCTCGGCGGTGAGGAATTCGCGGCATTGCTGGTCGACGCCTCGCGCGAGCGCGCTTTGGCGGTCGCCGAGGAAATCCGCTCGTCGTTTGCCGAGGCGACCGGCGAGGTCGACGGCAGGCCGGTTGTTGCGACCGTGAGCATCGGCGTCGTCATCAGCTACGACGCCGTGCTCGATCTGTCGGCGCTGTTGGCCCAGGCCGACCACGCGCTCTATCGCGCCAAGGACAATGGCCGCAACCGCATCGAAATCGCCTCGATCGAACTCATTCTCGATCGCGTCAAGCGGGCCGCTGCCGCTGAGCGCGCGGCAACGGCCCGCGCCAAATCGGCCGCGGCGTAACTTCTCCCGCTACTCCCGTCTTATCTGACCTCGCAAGCGCGTGAGCGATCAAGCCAGCGCGCCGCGCCGGATGAGGCGAGATGGGATGCCGCCCATTTCATGCGGCGCATCGCATTGCATGCGCCATTGCGGAGTCGGCGCGGTGCTGTGATAGCTTCGCCGTCAAAGTTGAATTTTTGCGACAACGGCGCGCCCTGCGAATGCCAAGGACGCGGCGACGAGGACACCGATGAAGCGCAGCACCGACCGTATCCTCACCACCCATGTCGGCAGCCTGATCCGGCCGCTGGCCTTGCAGGAATTCCTGCGCGCCAAGCAGGCCGCCAAGTCATACGACGCCACCGCCTACCACAAGTGCCTGACCGACTCCGTGGCAGGTGTGGTGCGCAAGCAGGCCGAAGTGGGCGTCGATGTCATCAGCGACGGCGAGTTCGGCAAATCGATTTCCTGGTCGCAATATGTGCTCGAACGCCTGAGCGGCTTCGAGCGGCGGCCGATCAAGCAAGGCGCCAATCCGTTTACGCGCGGCGTCGATCGGAAGAAATTTGCCGAGTTCTACGCCGAGCTGGACGCCCGCGAAGGCGTTGCAACCACGGTCGAGGCGGTGTGTGCCGGTCCGATTTCCTACACCGGGCAGGCGGAGCTCAAGTGCGACATCGACAATTTCAAGGCGGCGCTCAAGGACGTCAAAGTGGCCGAGGCGTTTCTGCCGGTGGCGGCGCCGGCCAGCGTCATTCCGGACCGCAAGAACGAATACTACAAGACCGACGAAGAGTTGATCCGGGCAATCGGCGCGGCGATGCGCACCGAGTATCGCATGATCATCGATGCAGGATTTGTGCTGCAACTCGACGACGCGCGCTTTGCCGTCACCTATGACCGCATGGTGCCGCCGGGAAGTTTTGCCGACTATCGCAAATGGCTCGCTCTCCAGGTTGAGGTGCTTAACGACGCGATTGCCGGGCTGCCGCAGGACCGCATTCGCTACCATGTCTGCTGGGGCAGCTGGCCTGGACCGCACACCACCGACGTGCCGCTCAAGGACATCGTCGACCTCGTCTTGAACATGAAGGTCGGCGCCTTCGTCCTTGAAGGCGCTAATCCGCGCCACGAGCATGAATGGCGGGTGTGGGAAAGCGCGAAGCTTCCCGAAGGTAAAGTGCTGATTCCCGGCGTGATCAGCCACGCCACCAATGTGGTCGAGCATCCGGAGCTTGTTGCCGAACGCATTGTGCGGCTCGCCAAGCTGGTCGGACGCGAGAACGTGATGGCTGGCACCGATTGCGGCTTCGCCCAGGGGCCGTTTCACCGCCGCGTGCATCCCAGCATTATGTGGGCCAAGCTCGATGCGCTGGTTAAAGGCGCCGCGCTTGCCAGCGCCGAGCTGTGGCGGTGATGCACCCAGTATTTCTACGTAAGCGGGATTCCGTTCGCCATTAAGGCGACGTTGACCGCGCTGCTGTTCCTTATCCCGGGAGTGTCGGCAAGCGGAGCAGTCGCATGATCAATCTTCGCCTTATGGTCGTTGATGAAGAGGCCGGTCGCCGGGCGCTCATTGAATCCTCGCTGGCGCGCGATCGATTTTTTGTTGTGCGCGACTGCGCATCGGCCGGCGAGGCGACGGCAACTGCCATCGAATGGCGCCCCGATCTCATCCTGCTTGATGACACGATGACCGATACGGATGGTACAACCGTGTTGGCGGCAATGCAGTCGGATAAGCGCACGGCTCCAATCCCGGTGCTGCTCATGACCGAGCGCGTAGCGGAATGCCGGCGCTTCAAGGCGCTCGGCGCGGTGGGTGTGATCGGCAAGCCGATCGAGCCGAACAGGCTGCCGGCGGCAATTCGGCGCTTCGTTCCGGTCGAGGGCAGCCTCGCTGTGCTGCGCGAGAAATTTCTGGAGCGCCTTGAGGCCGACGCCAGTGCGCTTTCGGCGTGCCGCGCATCGCTAATGGCGCCTCATGCTGAACCCGCGATGAGGCGCGTCAATCAGATCGCGCATGCGCTTGCCGGTGCCGGCGGAATTTACGGCTTCGCGGGAATTACTTGCGAGTCGGCGGCGCTGGCCGCCGCGGCAGAGCAGAATCTGGCCGGCCGCGCGAAACGGATCGACGTCGAGCAAGCGCTCGATCGTCTGCTGATGCGGATAATGCCGGCCGCCACTTTTCCCTCCTCGGCAAGCGGGCACAAGCGGGGCTTGCACTATTCGGCGGCGACCGCGTGAACCGGCTCGGTCTCCTCGACCGGGCCGCGCTTGGTGCCGAACAGCCAGGTCTGTAGGCGGTCGAGATACAGATAAACGACCGGCGTGGTGTACAGCGTAAGCCCTTGGCTCAGCGCCAGCCCGCCGACCATGGCGTAGCCCAGCGGTTGACGCAGTTCCGAGCCGGAGCCGTTGCCGACGGCAAGCAGCATGCCGGCAAGCATGGCCGCCGCGTGCCAGTGCTCAGCAGAGGGAAATTCTGTACTCTATAGCGTCGTGGATACCTTTCTGGCCCTGCAATCACGAGTTGAGAGCTTCCGCCGATTGATTGCCCCAGGCACTGTCCCAAGCCAGTGACGTGCCGTGCTGCATATGCAGTATGTGCCCGGCGCGATCCGAACGAGTTCATCCGCGTTGCCGGATTTGATAGGATGAGCTTCAGCAGTCCAAATTCCGGCCACGAGGAGATCGATCATGCTCGACGTCAGCAAGCGACCAATTACCGCCCCGTTCGACACCGAACGGCTCGATCGGCTGATGGATGACGCGGCGATCGACATTCTGCTTGTGACGTCCAAGCACAACGTTCAATACCTGCTCGGCGGCCACCGCGCTTTCTTCTTCGAATCCATGGACGCGATGGGATTGAGCCGCTACCTGCCCGTCGTCGTTTATGTCAAAGGCGGGTCGCAAAAGACCGGCTTCTTCGGCCACCGCATGGAGAATTATCAGAACGAGGTCAAACCGTTCTGGGTCGCGGAGACCAACACCAAGAGTTCCGGCTCCGTCGATGTCATGGAAAAGGCCGTCGATTACGCGCGCAAGCTGTTACCGAAGCCGCGATGCATCGGCGTCGAGACTGCGTTCCTGCCGATCGATTCGGCGGCGGTGCTACGCAAGGCGTTTCCGGACAGCGAGATCGCGGATGCGCTTTTCGTTCTCGAACGCCTGCGCGCCCGCAAGACGCCGGAGGAACTCGAAAAGCTGCGCATCGCCTCGGATGCCGTGATCGATTCGATGCAGGCGGTGATTCAGAACTTTGGACCCGGCGCCACCAAATCCGAGATGACCGAGGCATTGCGCCGCGAGGAAACCCAGCGCGGATTGACGTTCGATTATTGCCTGATCGCCGCGGGATCGAGTCTCAACCGCTCGCCTTCGGAGCAGCGCTGGGAGAAGGGCGACGTGCTGTCGCTGGATTCCGGTGGCAACTACCACGGCTATATCGGCGACGTTGCGCGCATGGGCGTTGCCGGTGAACCGGATGCTGAACTTGTCGACCTCTTGGCTGAGGTGGAAGCCATCGAGCAGGCATCGATGCAACCGATCAAGGCGGGCGTGATGGGCAAGGAGATTTATGCAGCGGCAAACGCCGTGCTTCATAAATCCAAGGTCCACAACCACACGCATTTCCTTGCGCACGGCATGGGGCTCGTCAGCCATGAGGCGCCGCGGCTGACCAATTCCGGCCCGGTGCCGTATGACGCCTATGATGCGGATCGGCCGCTCGAAACCGGCATGGTGATTTCGGTGGAAACCACGCTGCAACATCCGCAGCGCGGATTCATCAAGCTCGAAGACACGGTCGTGGTCACGCCGGCGGGCTTCGAGGTCTATGGCGACCGCATCCGCGGCTGGAACCGCGCCGGGCGAGCCTGACCGCGCGACGCCGCCGGCTATTCAGCGGGCGCTTCGAACCGCGCCAACACGCGAACGGGTTGCGCATCCGCTTCGCTGCGCAGCTTGTGCATGTAGCCGAAGCACACAAGCCCAACGAGCGACCAAACCCCGCCCGCCATATAGAAGACGAGCGGGTCGACGTTAGTGAAGATGTTCGTGATCAGGCAGGTCGTGCCCCAGGCGATGAGCACGATGACGGCGCGTGGCAAGATATAGGCCATTGATTCGAGCCCCGTGGCGGGAGACCGAATGGTGCGCGCGCATGGTTAGTAAGCGGTAAACGACGCCCTAAGCACTCTCCGACGCTCGGCGGAGCGTCATATGGTGCGGATGGGATGGCTCCCCGGGAGCGACGAAACTCAGAACCACGTCTTCGCTATTCCCGTACCCCATGATAGGTGAAAGCCCTTGAACTCGCTCAGGAAAAGGGAATCGTTCGCACGAAAGAACTCGCTGCGATTGGCGTACGCCGCTGCTATCTCCGGCCTATGTGCGAGGCGGGGTTGCTCGTCCGCGTGGGCCACGGGCTCTACCGTGCCGCCCACCCAAGAGCGGCTTGAGTGTGAATACGCGCGCAAGTTTGAGCGCACCCCTAAAGCCGCTCAGCACATTGTTCTTGCTATGAAAATTTAGCTTATGGCGGGGTAACGTTTTGCGCGAGACGTGACCCTGTCCAGGAAATGGACTTGCACGGATAATCAACGGCATGCGTTCAGTTTCGGATGGCGTCATGATTGAATGGCGATTTGACACCGGTGACAGGCTCGCTCACGAAGTCGCGCTCTTCATCTGCTACGAACTCGACGAAGCGTGCGAAATGGAAGCCGCCAAGGCCTCGGCGGATCGCGCCGAGGAGAAGGAGATCTCGGCCTTCATGGAGTACCTCGGACAACTCGATCAGAACCACGACTTCAGCTTTTTCATGATCCGGCCGGCGCCCCGGTCCCTTGAGAGAAGGGAACGTTGATGCGCGTCCTGCTGATCGAGGACGACCGCATGATCGGCAGCAGCCTGTCGGCTGCCTTGAGTCGCGAGGGCATGGCGGTCGACTGGGTGCGCAATGGCGCCGACGGGACGGAGGCTTTGGCGATCGGCGGCCATGCGCTGGTCCTCCTAGATCTCGGGCTGCCAGGACAATCGGGGCTCGATCTCCTCAGGACGGCGCGCCGCGCCGGCAATCGCATTCCGGTTCTGGTGATCACGGCACGCGATGGTCTCGACGACCGCGTTGCCGGTCTCGACGTCGGCGCGGATGATTATGTCATCAAGCCTTTCGAGACGCGCGAATTGATTGCCCGCATGCGAGCGGTCCTGCGGCGCCATGGGGGCGCGGCCCAGTCCGTTTTGCAGACTGGTGAGATCGCGCTCGATCTCGCAAGCCACGAGCTAAACTATCGGACGATGACGGCTGTATTGCCCGCGCGCGAATTCGCCCTGATGCATGCGCTCGTCCAGCGACCCGGCGTCATCCTGTCGCGCGGTCAGATCGAGGAACGGATTTACGGCTGGGGTGACGAGGTGGAAAGCAACGCGGTCGACGTGCTGATCCATTCCATTCGCAAGAAATTCGACAAGGATATCATTCGCAACGTGCGCGGCGCAGGCTGGATGGTCCTGAAGGACGCATCATGACCTCGCTGCGCCGCGCCACCTTGATCTGGATGACGACGCTGCTCACGGTTGTCGGCGTGCTTGCCTTTTTTGCTTCGTATGAATTGGCGCGACGGGAAGCGGCCGACTTTCTCGACGGTCAGTTGCGCCAGATCGCGCTCAACGCGGGCGAAGGTCTTGCTGAAGCCGCCGGCACTCCCGGGCAGCACGATCCCGAGGATGAATTCGTCATAACGATCTGGAATGCCGCGGGCGACCTGTTGCGAAATTCGCCGAGCGGCGTCGCGCTGCCGCGTCAATCGCAAACTGGTTACGCCACGATCAAGGCTGGCGGCGAAGACTGGCGTGTCTACCTAGCCAGCGACGCCCGCCGCTCGGTGCAGGTGGCGCAACGCATGAGCGTGCGCCAGGAGATGGCGGAAGCGGCGGCCATTCAAGCGGGAGCGCCTATCCTCCTAGTCATCCCACTGACATGGCTGGTCATTGGATGGGCGCTTGGCCAGGTGCTGGGCCGGCTGATGGACCTTGCCGGCGAGATCGCCGAGCGCGGGGTTGACAGCCGCGAACAGATTCCGGTCGCCGGCGTGCCAGCGGAGATTCGACCGCTCGTCGAGGCCATGAACGTCCTGACGAACCGCCTCCAGCGAGCGCTCGAGCAGCAGAAACGTTTCATCTCGGACGCCGCGCATGAATTGCGGACGCCATTAACGGCCCTGCAGATCCAGATCGACAATCTGCGCGCCAACGCGGGCGACGGCCAATCCTCGCTGATCTCCGAACTGCGCGGCGGCCTCAGCCGCGCCACGGCGCTGGTCGAGCAATTGCTCCGTTTGGCACGTTCCGAGGAGACGATCGAGCCGACGCGACGCGAGACGGTCGATCTCTCCCAACTCGTCACGCAATCCGTCGCCGATTTCGTCCCCATTGCCGCTGCGAAAGGCGTCGATCTCGGCATCGTCACGCGAGATACGGTCGTACTGTCGGGTTGGCCCGCCGATCTGAAAATGCTGTTCGACAACCTGATCGACAACGCGATTCGCTACACGCCGGCGGGCGGATCGATTGACGTTTCGGTGCGACAGAACGGCGAGTCCATCGAGGTCGAGGTTCTGGATACCGGCTGCGGCGTCGCGGACGCCGACATTCCGCGCTTGTTCGACCGCTTCTTCCGCGCCGCGCCGATCAACGTCGAAGGCAGTGGACTTGGACTGTCGATTGCCGCCGCCGTGGCGAAGCGCCATGGCTTCGCGATCCGGATCGAGAATCGGATCGACCGCATGGGCCTCAGGGTGCGTGTGTCACGTCTGCCGGACGGCGGGTCGCTCATTCGCCCCTAAGACTGTGCTGGTAGCTGTCCATTTCGAAGTGACCATCCTGAAGGACAATGCCCGTCAAAAGGTTCTCGTCGACAAGCAGACGGGACAGGTCGTGAAGATCTTCACGGCCGACAATGACGACGAACACCACAGCGACGACTGAGTTCCACCGGCAGAGGATGACAGCGACGGCGCGGCGAGACCGATCTCGTTGCGCCGTCTTTTTCTGGCAGTGGATTTTCAACGCTTTCCCATGCGATCGCACGCTGCCACAGGCTCACGATTACCGTCGAGATCTTGGCAGACCGGAGCCGCTTGCGGGTAGTGAGGTTGGCCGCCGGCGGCAAGCTCATTCGCAGCTAAGTCTCACGCGCTAAAGGTTCCGTGCGAGCCGAACTCAGCATGCACTTCGCCACACACCTTCCAACAAGCTCTTTAGAGCCAGCATCGGAGAGATTGCATGTACCGAACCGAAAATAGCGAGATCTCGACACTTTTGAACAAAGTGCCCGAAGTCACGATCTATTTCTGGATCATCAAAGTGCTGGCGACGACGGTCGGCGAAACAGCTGCAGACCTTCTGTCGACAAGACTGGGACTTGGCTTGACTCTCACATCCTATGTGATGAGCGCCGCCTTCATAGCGGCTTTGATCTTTCAGGTCAGGGCGAAGGGTTATACGCCGCCTTTGTACTGGATCACGGTGGTGTTGATCAGCGTCGTTGGTACGCTCATCTCGGACAATCTGGTCGATGGCATGGGAATCAGCTTGATGACCACGTCCATCGCCTTCGGGTTGATCCTCGCGACCGTCTTCGCGCTCTGGTATCGAAGCGAAAAGACGCTTTCCATTCACACCATCTTCACGACGCGGCGCGAGCTGTTTTATTGGGCGGCGATCCTGTTCACCTTCGCCATGGGCACGTCGGCCGGTGACTTAATGGCGGAGAAGTTCGATCTGGGATATGGGCTGGCCGCGATCGTTTTTGCCGCAATGATCGGAAGCATTGCGCTGATGCACTACTTCCTGAAAATGGACGCGATCCTCGCGTTCTGGCTCGCATACATTCTGACCCGCCCGCTTGGAGCCTCGATCGGTGACTTTCTCGCCAAGCCTGTCATCGCCGGTGGGTTGGGCTGGGGCACGGTGACGACGAGCCTCATTTTCCTCGCCGCCATTCTCTTGCTGGTCGTCTACCTGACAACCAGCAAAGCCGATCGAATAGAGCAGGCTACGGCAGAAGCCTGACGAGGAGATCGGGCTGGAGTCCGGTGCCGCTTCAGCCTCAAGTGCCTTCGACATCGCTTCATTCCACCATGGCCCACTATCATCCCACCAGAAAGGATACGCGTATGACACACAATATTCTGAAGGCCGTATTGCTCTCCGCCACAATCGGCGTTGCGGCGACCGGCGTCGCACGAGCGGATTGCGAGAGCGATCTGATTCAACTCGAGAAAGCCTTCAAGGCTCCTAACCTGACGGCCGCCGCCAAGATCGCATTGGACGACGCAAAAACGAAGGCAGTATCGGCGTTGAAGAAGGACGATGACGCCGCTTGCCACAAGGCCATCGTGGAAGGGATGACCAAGGCAGGCATGACATTGAAATAGTTGACGGTGATGAAAGTGGCTTTGCTGTCGACGCAGCCGAAGGCCGATCTGCAGGACACGCGCAAGAACCCCGTCGAGTTCGTCAAGAAGGACACGACAAATCCTGCAACAAGGTCGTTACCGAGGCCATGACCAAGGCTGGTGAGACGATGTGACGAGCCTTGATGGAGCTGCGCGGCGCAGACAAGAAAAGGCTACATGAATGCTCGAAGGCTTGAACCATCGCCTGGCGCAATTTCTGTCAGCGCCGCCGGACCTTTCCGGCGGCGCTGTTTTCTTTCCGCTTGCCCTGGCCGAATGGGCGATCTTCCTGGGCCCGGCGCTGCTCGTCCTGCTCTGGGTCATCGGCGAGCAAGAGGATCGGCGGGCCGCTGTCGGCGCCGGTCTGTCGGCGGTCCTAGCGCTGGCGATCGCCCGCGCCCTTTCGTCGCTGTTCTTCCATCCGCGCCCGTTCATGGACGGTCTGGTGCGCAACTATCTCCATCACACTCCCGACAGCTCTTTTCCGAGCGATCACGCCACGCTCCTGTTCGCGTTAGGCTTTTCGATTCTCGTGGCGCCGCCCGCCTTGATCCGGCGCCTGTGGTTGGTCCCGATGGGGCTCGCGTGCGCAGTTGGCTGGGCGCGCGTCTATCTCGGCGCGCATTACCCCCTAGACATCGCTGGCTCAGCGTTGGCCGGGGCTGTTGCGGCCGGCCTCATGGCGAGCACGCCGGGCCGCCGAGCGCGCGACGCGGTGACGGGTCTTGGCGAACGAGTCTATGCTCTGCCACTTGACTTCATGCACTTCGGCCACCGCAAATGATCTCTTTCGGCGGCTTGTCGGCGCCCGCCCATTCCCGCTCATTCGGCGCTCATTCTTACAGGCTAGTCCTTGATGACGAACGCGGTGCACCCGTCGTCGCCCAGCGGCCGGAGAAGGACACAAGCCATGGCGATAGCCGGATTTTCTACCTCCCTTGCACGCGCGGTGCCCCTCGCGGTGCTGCTGGCCACGGGTCTTGCGGGGATATCCGCGTTCCCGGCCGCAGCGCAGGAGAAAGCCATTGTGCGCGAGAAAAACCCGCCCGGCGACATCCCCGACAACCAGGTTTTTGTCACGTACAATGCGCCGCAGGGCTTTTCGCTGAAGGTCCCCGAAGGCTGGGCGCGCGCAGATGCAGGCGACAGCGTTTCGTTCGCAGATAAATACGGGCGTATCGACGTCACCGTAACGACGCTCCACGCGCCGCTGACAGCCGCGAGCGTGCGCGCTAATGAGGCGGCCGAGCTGGAAAAAGCCGGTCGCGCCGTGAAAATTTCGGCGATCAGCGAGGTCAAGCTGCCGGCGGGACCGGCGGTACGGATCGTCTATTCGTCGAATTCCGATCGCAATCCAGTGACCAACAAGCAAATCCGCGTCGAAAGCGAGCGCTTCCTCATCGGCCATAACGACAAAGTCGCAGCGCTGACGTTTTCAGCGCCTGCCGGCGCCGACAATGCCGACCAATGGACGCTGATGAGCAAATCGTTCCGGTGGCAGTGACATGACGATCCTTGAAGCTGAAGATCTCTTCCGGTTTTATCATCCCGGCGACACGGAAGTGCGCGCGTTGCGCGGCGCGAGCCTCACCGTCGGTCGTGGCGAGACGGTCGCCCTCGTGGGACCCTCGGGCAGTGGCAAGTCAACGCTGCTCGCCTGCGTCGCCGGCCTCGACGAGCCCGACGGCGGCATGGTCATGATCACCGGCCGACGCATGACCAGACGCCCGGAGGCCGAGCGTGCCGCGCTGCGCGCCGCCTCGATCGGCTATCTGGCGCAGTCGGGCAATCTCTTCGCGCATCTCAGCGTCGCCGAAAATATTCGTTTGCAGATAGACTTGTGCGGCGTACACCCCGACCGCGCGCGCGTCGGCGCGTTGCTGTACCTCGTCGGCCTTACGGACCGGGCCAATGCCCTGCCCGCCACGCTGTCGGGAGGCGAAGCTGCGCGGGCGGGCCTCGCCGTCGCGCTTGCAGCTGACCCGCCTCTGCTGCTCGCCGACGAACCCACGGCCGAAGTCGACGCAGAGACCGAGACGCGCATTCTCGATATTCTTGAAGAGCGGCGCGCGAAGGGTGGCGCAGCTCTCATCGCGACCCACAGCCGGTCGCTCAGCGCGCGCGCCTCGCGCGTCGTGGCGATCATGGACGGGCGCATTGTCGAAGCCAATCCATCCGTGCCTGGTGCGGCGGTCGCCTCTGCCGCGCGGCTTGAAGGACGCCGCCCGCTCCATGGAGCGCCGCTGATCGAGACCCGCGGTGCCTCCCGCAGTTTCGCATTGGCGGGCCAGCGTATCGAGGCGGTGCGCCCCGTCGATTGCGTGTTGTTTGCGGCGCAGCGCGTGGCCCTCATGGGGCCGTCCGGTAGCGGCAAATCGACCATGCTCAACCTGCTGGCCGGGCTTGAAGAGCCCAGCGCTGGGTCGATCGCCTGGCCGGGCCTCGACGCGCGCCGCCCGCTACGGCCACAACAGATCGGCTTCGTCTTCCAATTGCCCTCATTGGTGCCGGCGCTGACCGTCATCGAGAACGTGCGCCTGCCGCTTGACATCGCCGGCCTCGATCCTGGCGCGGCAATGGACCCGGACGAGGCGCTGGTGCGCCTGTCGTTGACGGATCTGCGTGACAAGTTGCCGGACCAATTGTCCGGCGGCCAGATGCAGCGTGTGGCGTTGGCGCGCGCTCTGGTGACTCGGCCGAAGGTGCTGTTCGCCGACGAGCCAACCGGACAACTCGATTGCGCGACGGGCCAAGCGGTCATGCAGGCGCTTCTCGCAGCGCTCGAAGGCCGCGACACGGCTCTCGTCGTGGCAACGCACGATCCCAACGTGGCTGAGTACATGGACGAATGCTGGCGCATGGACGCAGGACGGCTAACAACCGGCGAGATCCAGAAGGCCGTGGCATGATTGCGATGTGGACGAAGGGAATCGTCGCGACGCGCTGGCATCATCTGGCCCTGTCGGCCGGCGGCGTCGTCGCGGCGACGGCGCTGATTGGAGTCATTGGCGTATTCGGCGTCTCGAGCGCGCGCACCATGACGGCGCGCGCCCTCACTGCCGTGCCGGTTGACTGGCAGGTCGCGCTCGTTGCCGGGGCTGACGCCACAGCGTTGACCGGCAAGCTCGCGGCCTCGGTTCGGGCGGCGCGCACAGTCGGTTACGCCGACGCCACGGCCTTTTCTGCGGTGACGGGTGGCACGACGCAGACGACCGGGGCCGGCCAGGTCGTCGGCTTGTCTGCGGATTACGCAGCTACCTTCCCAGGCCAGATCCGCCTGCTGCTGGGTCGCGCCGAGGGCGTCCTACTCGCGCAGCAGACCGCGGCGAACCTGCATGCGACCGTCGGCAATGTCGTTACGCTGACGCCGGCGGGCGCGGAGCCGTTCGACGTCACCGTGGAAGGCATCGTCGATCTGCTCAATGCCGATCCGATGTTCCAGTCGATCGGCCCGCAGAAAGGGCCAGCTGCAACCGCGCCGCCCGACAATGTCGCACTGCTCCCGATGGACTTGTGGAACCGCCATTTCGCGACGGCGGCGCGAACGCCGGGCGGCGGCGCACGACTGCAGATTCATGTCGCGCTTGATCATGCGAATTTGCCGCCTGCGCCGGATGCGGCCTATGTCGACGTGACCGGCAAGGCGAAGAATTTCGAAGTGCGCGCCGCGGGCGATGCGACGATCGGCGACAATCTTGCGGCCCGGCTCGGCGCGGTGCGTCAGGACGCGCTCTTCGCGAGCATCCTGCTCCTGTTCCTGGGATTACCCGGCGTGGTGCTCGCGATGCTTTTGACGGTCGCCATCGCCCGATCCGACGCGGCCCGGCGGCGGCGCGAACAAGCGCTGCTCGGTCTTCGCGGCGCAAGCGCGGGGCAAATCGCCGCCCTCGCCTTCGTCGACGCAGGCCTCGTTGCGGGCGTTGGCAGCCTTTGCGGAGTGGCGTTGGCGGCACTACTGTCGGCGAGGGTTCTTCACATCGGCCTTCACTCGGCTGCTGCGCTGACGTGGCTCGTCGCTTCGGGCGTCATGGGATTCGCGATCGCGGTCGCTTCGGTCGTTACCCCGGCATTGCTCGACCTCAACGGGCGCAACGTTGCCGCTCGCCGGGCTTGGCTCGCGCCGGAGATGACACCGCTTTGGCGACGCGTCTATATCGACGTTGGCCTGATTGCTGTGGCGGGCGCGATCTTCTGGCATTCGGCCAGTACCGGATATCAGGTCGTTCTCGCGCCGGAAGGCGTCGCCTCGGCTTCGGTCGACTATACCGCCTTCCTCGCGCCGCTCTTCTTCTGGACCGGGTGCGGCCTGCTTGTGCTGCGCCTTTCCGGGGCGGCGCTTCGGACGGGCCAGAGCACGATGCGGATGGCGCTGGCTCCGTTGGCCGGCCGCCTCGCCGCACCGGTCGCCGCCGCGCTGTCGCGCCAACACGCGCGGCTTGCGGCGGGCGCGGCGTTGGTCGCGCTGGCCTTCGCCTTCGCGGCGGCAATCGCGATTTTTAACACGACCTATAATGTCCAGCTTCTGGTCGATGCGCGGCTGACCAATGGCGCCGACGTCACGGTAACAGGGACATCGGCGACGCCGGCCGGTGACGTTCTCGATCGCATTCGCGCGGCGCCCGGCGTCGCGGCGGCCGAGCCGATGCTGCATCGCTTCGCCTATGTCGGCAAAGACCTGCAGGACATGTATGGCATTGATCCGGCGCAAATCGGCGCAGCGACAGACATTGTGGACGCCTATTTCAGCAATAGTAGCGCGCGCGCGGCACTTGCCCGCCTTGCCGCAACGCCCGACGGCGTGTTCGTCTCACAGGAAACTGTCAACGACTTCCAACTCGCGTTGGGCGACATCGTCAATCTGCGACTGCAAGGCGCGGCCGGCGGCCAGCCGAAAACGGTCCCGTTCCATTTCATCGGCGTCGTGAAGGAATTTCCGACCGCGCCACGCGATAGCTTCCTCGTCGCGAACGCCGCATACGTTGCGGCGCAAACCGGCAATCCGCGCGCCGAGACCGTGCTCATCCGCATCGTCGGCAATCCGTCGGTGATCGCGGCAACGATTCGGGAAAGGCTCGGTGCGGCAACGCCCTTACGGACGACAGACATTTCGCAAGCTGCCCATCTCATCGGTTCGAGCCTCACCGCCGTTGATCTGGGTGTGCTAGGCGCGATAGAGCTTGCCTTCGCTGTCTTGTTCGTGGTGATGGCGACGGGGCTGACGCTGTGGTTAGGACAGACCGAGCGCGCCCGAACCAACGCGATCTTGTTGTCCCTCGGTGCGGCCCGCACTGGGGTGCGCTCGTTCCTCTGGGGTGAAGCGCTTATGATGCTAGGCTTCGGCTTGTCGTTGGGCGTGCCAATCGGCATTGCGGCAGCGTGGATGCTGGTATGGCTTCTCAACGGCGTATTCGATCCGCCGCCGGACGTTCTGACGTATCCCTGGTCCTATCTGGGCCTTGTCCTCGCGGGAGCGATCGCTGCAACCCTCGCAGGTGTGTATGGGCAGGGCGTATGGTCGAAGGAATGGGCCGTTCGCGAACTGCGGGCGGGGGGATGATCGAAGCGAAAGCCATGGCGCCTGCTCGTCACCGCGGTCTTAGCAAATGCGACCACATGGCGGCAGGACGAGACTCACGCGTAGCATCCTCGTCGCCCATTTTGCCGACCGTAACAGAAAGCGCACCGAATGATTCCCTCATCGCCTTTGACAGGGTTTGGTCCACACATTGGATCGGCCCAAGCCCAACTTTAGATCACCGTGGATCACAATGTTTACGGGATTAGACGTGACGCGATGGGTGAGTGGGGTTTCGTGTGGGACTATTGTGCACGAGGATTACCACGGAGTTTGCTACTTGGTCGGTCTTTTTCAGTTGGCAAACAGGAATGCTACAACCCCGCCGTTGACGCCAATCCAAATGACTGCTTACGGGCGCAACGCGAAGTCTGAAATCGGCGCGGTGCAGTCGGTACACGGCTCCAGATACCGTCGGAGGTCGCCGGCGGCCTGGGAAAATCCCGCTCATCAATTGAGGCGGCGAACGCCAATTCCCCGCTATGGCCGCCGGAAGTGCGCCGCAGTACGATTGGTTGGATTAGCACCAAGATATCGGCGTCGTAGTTTGAAGGGTTTTGGCGTGCCAAATGGCGCTTTTGGCGTGCAGTAGCGAATGCTTGGCTCCCCGGGCCGGATTCGAACCAGCGACCAACCGGTTAACAGCAAGAGAATACGGTGCCTTACCCGGTAATAATCCGGTGCATCCTGTAACGAGATATGCCGATTTGGCTTGCTATAATTGCTGCAAGGTGTAGCCTAGCGTCACATATGGCAACATTGAAACTCACGAAAAATGTTGCCATGACGTTGCCACGGAGGGCGCCATGCGCAAGACCTTAACCGATCGATTGCTCCGATCGCTCAAGCCGCGCGCCGGCAGTTATGACGTGATGGACGCCGTCGCGCCGGGCCTTGGCGTGCGGGTACTGCCGAGCGGGCGGCGCAGCTTTGTCCTGGTCGGCCGCTTTCCGGGCAGTCCTCATCCGACGCGCCGCGCGCTCGGTGGCTATGGCGAATTGACCCTTGAGAAAGCGCGTGGGAAGGCCAGGGATTGGCTGGAATTGATCCGCCGCGGTGTTGACCCTCAGGCCCATGAAGATCGCCAGCGGCAGGCCGAGCTACGCCACCAGCAGAACACGTTCGCGGCCGTGGCAGAGGATTTTGTCAAGGACAAGCTGCCCGCCGAACGGAAGGGCAAGGAAGCCGAGCGCGACATTCGGCGCGAGTTCATGCCGCGGTGGGGCAAGCGGCCGGTCGGGGAAATCACGGCGCAGGACGTTCGCGAAGTCGTCAAGGCCGCGAAGGACCGCGGCGCTCCCTATCAGGCTCACAATCTTCTCGTTCTCGCGCGGCGGCTGTTTTCATGGGCGATCGATCAGCAAGTCTATGGGCTTGAAGCTTCGCCCTGTGAGCGGCTCAAGCCCAAGGCCATCATCGGCAAAAAAGTGTTCCGCACGCGCATTCTTAGCGATGATGAATGGAGCATATTCTGGCGCGCGACGCGCCGGCTCGGCTATCCCTATGGTCCTTTGTTTCGGATGCTGGCATTGACCGGCCAGCGCAAGAGTGAGGTTGCCGCGGCGCGATGGTCGGAAATCGACCTTGCAAAAAAACTGTGGACAATCCCGGCCGAGCGCATGAAGGCGGACGCGGCGCATGTTGTGCCGCTGTCGGATGACGTGATGAAAATTCTGCTATCGCTGCCGCAGTTCAAAAAGGGAGATCATGTGTTTTCGACGTCGTTCGGCGTGAAGCCCGTTAACGGGTTTTCCAAGGCGAAGGACCGGCTCGATAGGCTCATGCTGCGAAGCTGGCGGGCGCTGGCCAGGGTGCGCCAATTGGCACAGGCTGCCACGATTGAGCCTTGGGTCATCCACGACATTCGCCGCACCATGCGCACCGGACTATCAGCGTTGCCCGTGCCCGACCTGGTGCGCGAGCTCGTTATTGCTCACACCAAGCCGGGCCTGCACAAGGTCTATGACCAGCACGCCTATCTAGACGAAAAGCGCCGCGCGCTCGATCAGTGGGCGGCTCGGCTGCGCAGCATCGTTGAGCCGGCGCCGAAGAACGTCGTCAAGTTTTCTCAAAAGGGCCGATGATGTACGCGGCGCAGACCATCAAAAAAAATCGGAAAGCCAAAAAAGTCTTTGGCGAACCGCGCGAGGCGACTCCGTGGGAGAACGGGCAGATTGCGATTTTGCTGCACGCAAGCGGCGGCCGTCGCAATCTCGTCCGCTGGATTGACGACTTTCTCACAAGAGACAAGCGTCCGCGCGGCCGTCCAAAAAAGCTTGATGAAATAGATCGGGAACTTTTGGCGCGAGCGAATGACATTTTCCGTTCTCATTCTCAGAGGGTTGCAAAACCGCTGAGTGTCGCGGCGACATTGGGCATGGCAATTGACCAGATCTACCCAAAGATGGCCGTCAACAAGAGAACGGCAACACTGAAGCGGCTACAGGCGCGCCTTCGGTTACTGACGAGTCGCCTCAACGGATATAAAGTGCGCCGACCCGATGGAAGCTTTGCTCCACTGGCATCGCTTTACACCAATCTGATAAAGCCCGAATAGAAAACGATATTTCCCGGAATAAAAATCCCCGTTATTTTGTATCTTTAAAAGACTTTTCCATCAGCGATCTGCGGTCTATACGGGATTCACGCGACACAAAAGCGTCGTGTGAGCGAGGAAATCCCATGAACGCGCAGCGACTGATTGATGAGGACGGATTGCGTGAAAAAGGCATCACGTATAGTCGCCAGCACCGGCACCGATTGAGCAAAGACGGAAAATTCCCCAAGCCGGTGAGGGGCGCGGGCAACCGCAACGCCTACGTCGAATCCGAGATTGACGCCTATCTCGCTAAGCAGATTGCCGAGCGCGACAAAGCCGCTACGGCCGCTTGAGCGGCGCCGTGGGCACGCCGCTACGGATGCGCCTTAAAGCCCGGCGGGCGCGCCGCGAAAATTCACCTGTACAGCGTCAGCATCATCCCAACCATAAGGAGCCCGCCATGAGTGCCGAACGTCCGCACAATGACGAAATCCGGGCCGGATGGAAGCTCGCTTGGCTTGAGGCGGTGGCTGACGACCCGTCGGTGACCGGAATCACTCAAAAGGTTGCGACTAAGCTTTCGCAGCGCACTGAACGCGACGGCATTGCGCGCACGGCTAGCCAAAAGTGGATCGCTGAGCGGCTCGGCACTGACCAGCGAACGGCCCGGCGCAGCCTTAGTCTGTTGCGGGAGTTGGGCCATGTCGAACGATGTGGCGCCGGTGGTCGCGGCCGTGCGGCTGAATACCAACTGGTTAGACATGGCACCAATGACCGGACATTCACGCCCTTACTTGAGAGGACATCTGCGTCCGAAAGACCGGACACGGCTGCCCGAAAGCACGCGCCTGGGTGTCCGCCCCTTCCTTTCTCCAATAAGAATCTCCTTGCGCCGGGGCATGAGCCTGACGCGCCGAGCTGGCCGGAACGCTCTTGGGTAGCCATCAAGGGAAGGTTGGCGGCGTCGGATCGTCTTGGCAAAGACAAGGTTGAGGCGTGGCTCGATAAGCTTCGCGTTGAGAACATCGGCGATGGCGAGGTGACATTGGCGGCGCCGAGCCGGTTCATCGCGTCCTACATCATGCAACATCACGCCGAATTGCTTCTGGCGGAATGGCAGGCGACCAATCCCGCGATTAAGCACTTGACGTTCGCTGTGGCTGGGAAGCCGGCCGCGCTACCTCAACCTGCGGCAGCGCGGGTAATACCAATCCGCGAACGGCTGAAGGCGAAGCGCCGCGGCGGGAGTGTCGCGTGATGCACCGCGACCGCGCCAACGCCTATTTGGGCCTTCCAATTTTTTTTCAAGGCCGGTTTTGCGCGCTCGCGTTCCGTTGTCGCTCACGTGGCATCGCCGATGGCAACAACTCGGCAGACATGCGCACCGATGGTGCCGCTGATTTTGACGTGACGATCACGGAAGCGAATCAGCGGGCGCGCTGGCGCGATCTTCGATCATCATGGCGCAAGGCAACATCGCTCGATCTTGGATTTTTGATCGGTGGGGCAGTGCAGTGCGGCGGCACGGCACTCGCAAGGCGACCGTTGCGGCAGCGCCGGAGTGTCGCCATGGCTGATTCGACGCGGCACCGATTTGCGCATATTCGCCAGCCAGCCGGTTTGCCACCGGTTGCTCTATGTTCCAGTATGATCGCGGTTGCGACGCAATCTAAGGGGCGATTTGACTTTTGTCCGCGTCGTGGCAACGTGGTGGCTACAAACCGCAGGTATTCCAATGACGGATCATGCGCTCCTTCCCGATCTGTTCGGCTGTGCCGACGTGATCGTGCCGGCTTGCCAGCGCTCGCGGATCACGAACGATCCGGCGCGGCGCCATCGCGGTACGACGGCGGACGGTCGCCGGGTGCGCGATCTGTTTTTGTCGTTCATGAGTGCGCTCGGCAATCCGCAGAATGCGAACCTGCAGGCGAATTGCCTCAAGGCCGCGCGGCTTGTGGTTGCTGCTGAGATTGCCGGCGCCAGGATCATCGAAGCTAGCGGCGACTTGAACGAGATGGTGCGGATCGAGAATGCCGCCGATCGCGCCGTGCGCCGGCTCGGTTTGCCGGCACAGGTCAAGGATGCGCAGCACGTGCCGTTGCGCGAACGGCTCAAGACGCGCGCCGGCGTCCCTGCGGAGGCCGCCTGATGGCCGCTCAAGCCGCCGCTGCTAGATCACCGTCCGCAATTGCCAGCGCAGCGGAGGCGCTCGACACGTACCGGCCGGATGACACGCCGCAATACAACTTCGTGCTGACAGGTGCGGGCAAAAAGAACTGTAAATCCTCCGCTCTTGTGCTTGCGGCGCTGTACCGCCTTGTGATCCGCGAGAGTACCAGCGGAAACGATTGCTACATCCTGGCGAATGACGAGGATCAGGCCGGAGACGCGCCGGCGTCCCTGCGGAGGCCGCCTGATGGCCGCTCAAGCCGCCGCTGCTAGATCACCGTCCGCAATTGCCAGCGCACCGGCAACGTCGCTTGAGTTCTTTGCCGAGCTGAAATGGATCGATCATCGGCCGCTGCTCGACGTGATTGATCCCTATCGCCAGCGGCTCTTTGCGGAGGCGCTCGACACGTACCGGCCGGATGACACGCCGCAATACAACTTGGTGCTGACAGGTCGCGGCAAAAAGAACTGGAAATCCGCCGATCTTGTGCTTGCGGCGCTGTACTGCCTTGTGATCCGCGAGAGTACCAGCGGAAACGATTGCTACATCCTGGCGAATGACGAGGATCAGGCCGGCGACGACTTGGATCTCGCCAAAAAGCTTGTTGCCGTCAACGCGGACCTGAAGGCCGAACTCGCCGTCCTGGACAAGGAAATCCGCCGCAGAGACGGCACCGGTTCGCTGATGATCCTGCCGGCGCGCGATGCCGTCGGCCAGCACGGCAAGACGGCGCTATTCGTCGGCTTCGATGAAATTCACGGCTACCGGACCTATGACCAATTCGAGGCCTTGGCACCCGATCCGACGCGCCCTGACGCGCTGACCTGGGTTGCCTCCTACGATACGATCTACAACCGGCCCGGCATTCCGCTGCACGACTTCAAGGTGATCGGCAAAGCCGGCACCGATCCGCGCATGCTGTTTAGCTGGTACAGCGGTGACTATTGCACCGATCCGGACTATGCGGCGCTTGAGCCTGAGTTGCGCGCCAATCCGAGCATCGGGTCATGGCCGGAAGGCCGCGCTTATCTCGACCAGCAACGCCGCCGACTGCCGACGCATAAATTCCGGCGCTTGCATCTGAACCTGCCGGGCGCACCGAACGGCGCATTCCTCGATCAGGAGAAAGTTGCCGCCGCGATCGTCGCCGGCCGCACGAAGCTGCCTTACGAGGCGGGCCGTCACTATGTCGCCTTCGTCGATATGAGCGGCGGCTCAAGCGACGATGCCGTGCTCGGCATCGCCTATGAGGACGATGGCCGTGCGGTGCTGGCGCTGGTCATTTCGCAGCTCGGCAGTACGCCATTCAATCCGCGTCATGCAGTGAAGCGCTTCATTGCCGCACTGCGCGAGTATCACATCTCGCGCGTCACTGGCGACGATTATGCCGGCGAGACGTTCAAGGCCGATTTTGAGACCGAAGAGACTGACGGGATCACTCGCCAGTCGGGAATCACCTATCAATCGATCGGTCGGCCAAAGACCGAACTTTACGAAGCACTTGAGCCGGCGATCAATGCCGGCGAAATCGAATTGCTCGATCTGCCGAAGTTGCAGGAGCAGTTGATTACGCTCGTAGTGCGCGGCGGTCGGGTCGATCATCAGCCCGGCGACCATGACGACTGGGCGAACGCAGCGGCAGGCGCACTCGCGCTCGCTATGCAACCCGTCGAACAAACAATCCCGCCAGAGTTGATCGTACAGATGGCGGCTGATTTTGCACCATTCTTCCCGCCGCCGATTTTCGGCGACGGTTAACTCTGGAGCCCGCCCAATGAAAACGCCCGCTACGCTTCGCAGCCCCCCGGATAATTCAATCGAGGATGCTTCCCCGAAAGCAGGCTCGCCGCAAGGGAAGCCTTTGACGCTTTATGAAATCCCTGTGTCGCCGGCGCGGCAAGCGCTCGCCGATCATCTGAAAAGCATTGCCGGGCTACGGGCGCCCGCCGATCGTGCGGCCGATATCGTGGAGTCCTCGCTCAAGCAATTGGCGACGGCAAACCAACAATTGACCGCAGCCGAGCAACGGCTGGCGAGCATCAATACCGAACATGCGGCGACGATCCGCCGCGCCGTCGTAGCTGGCGAAGCAATCGACCCGACGACGCCCGGCGATGTGGTACCGGCAGAGGCGGCCGTCGAAAACGCGCGCCGCTTCGTCGCCTCGGTCTCCGCCGCGTTAGGTGATTGCACTGCGGATCATGCTCGCGCGGTTGCTCTGCTCAATGACGCAACAACGATGACCGATCAATTTGCGCTGGCGGTCATGCTCGAGGAACATGCCTTTGCGCTCCAACGCCGCGAGTTGCTGCGCAAAGCTTTCGTCGCCGCAGAGACATCCGTCAGCGCCCTATACCAGGCGGTCAGCGAACATGGCCGCGATTTGCCGGTCGATGCACCGCGACGAACAGCGTGGCTCAAAGCGGCTACTGACATGGGCGAAGCCTGGGGCAAGCTATTGCGCGCTGAGCCTATGCCCAAGGAGATCATGGCGAAGGCCGCGCGGTGGAGTGGGATGTTGGCGCGGCTTGCGAGCGATGCGATGGCGACGGAGTGAGCAAACATGACTCGCCCAGCCGAGCAAATTTTTAACGACATCTCAGAGTGCAAACGCACGATGGCCCGCGCAGCGGTGAACGTTTCCGTTGACTACAACGCCGTAGGAATTTGGTTAAGCGCGTCCGCTCGGCTTGTGCGGCTTGAACACGAAGCCTGTGCGCCAGTCGCGAGCTACATCGCGCGGAGAGCCGCCATGGCGCGGCGGGCTGTTGAACTTGTGGAATGTTGCAAGGAGGCATTTGTTGAATACGACGACATTGCCGCGAAGCTTGGCCGCGAAATAGAGAGCGATGCCCTCGAAAAGCTGAGCCGCCGGCAACGCCTACAAAAAGAAATTCAGGGCTTGCGGGCTCTCTCGCAGAAAGCCCAGGTGTTCAAGACAGATCTAGCACAACTCCACTCCTGCGTCGTGGAAATTGTAAATCTGCCGCTGCCGATGGGGACACTGTCCGTCGAGCGCGGAAATCAACTGCCCCATATGGGGCAGTTGCGAAGCGCATCGGCAAAGATGGAAAAGCGCGCGTCACCGGCGCGACCTTCGCGCGATGCAACGGTGACGGGCTAATGACCATGGCGCGACCGTTGATGCAAATCGCGGACGATCTTCAGGCAGCTTGGCGCAAATATCAAAGCGTCGATCTCGGAAAGTTCCTCCGTGATGCTATCGAAACCGCTGGGTATCAGAAGCTCGCGCTCGGTGCGCACAAAGGGAACTTCCGCGACCGTCGCAATTTGCTGAAGCTCCAGATCGAAATGTGCGCTCTGCCAATGAAAAATTTTCTGGATCGACTGACGGAACTACAGGCGGCGGTCGGCGAAATTGCAAACCAGCCGCTGCCGATGGGTACATCGTCAGTGAGCAAACAATTTCAGCGCACGCTCACACCCGATAAATTTGGAGGTTGAAAATGGCAGTGAACCATCGGCTTTTGCCACCCGTCGCCATCGCCTATCAAGCCATGTCGCCGAACGGTCGCTCATATTCCGGAAAGCCCGGATCGGCGTTCGACGTGAACAGCGCCGATGCCGGGATCCTGGAAGCGAACGGCTGGATTTTTGTTGCGATGTCCGGCCCGACATCGGCGCGGCCGGCGCCGACGTTATCAGGCGCCATCGGTGCGGAAGGTTTGCAGGCCAATCCCGGCACAAAATTTTTCGACACGACGTTGGACCAGATGATCGTCTGCGACGGCGTGACGTGGCGCTCGGCTGACGGGAGCGCGGTGTGATTCCGATACGGTCCCGTTTTGGCGGGCGCCTTCACGGGACCGGACGACTAGCCGGCTTGCTGTGGGCCTTGAGCGAGCCGGCCAGATCGATTGAGCGAATGAGCCTGCGCCAATTGGCACAGGCTGCGGAACGAAGGATTTGAAATGACCATCGCCGCGCAGCATCAACCACCTACGGGTCAGCCACCCCTGGCCGGGCCGTCGCCACGCGATCGTTATTTTGTCGGTGTGGCGCTCGGTCAGGTGCTGGCGCAAACGCCGATCGTCGCGGTGCGGCGGATCGAGGATGAAACCGGCGACCCGGCCGCGACGCTTTTTCAGATCGGGCATCTGGAGCGGTTGCCGGCCGGGAAACCTTATCCGGAGATCGTCAAGGTTGTTTCAAAGATGATCGGCCGTGCGCCGTTCGCCGGCAGGGTGGAGTTGATGATCGACTATACGCAGGTCGGCCGGCCGGTGCTTGAGATGTTCAACACGCGGCACGGCAGTGCGGTCGGCATCGCGGTTGTTTCTGGCGACGCCGTGGTGACCATTGACGGCGGCAATATGCGCGTGCCGCGGCTTGCTTTGGCGTCGCGCGTGATGGCGCTGCTGCACGATGGCCGGCTGAAATATTCTCAAAATCTGCCCGACGCGGCGGCGCTTACGGCCGATCTGCGGACGGTGCGCGCCGATGTGACGGATTGGGGTTATTGGAGCGCCGCGGCAGTCGCACTCTGGCGCGCGGCCGGCGACGGCCAAGCTGGTTTCGGGATTCTGGAATACTACAGACGCATGGCCGCAGCGACAAACGCGGACGTGAATGCGTTTGAAAAATCACAGACGGCGCCAGCAACGCGCAGGCTCAAGCCTCCGACCGAAATTTCAGCAGTCTACGGCATGAGCGGAAGGCAATATACGGCCGCCGCCGACGCCACGATCTGCGTGGTTGACTATGACGCCGCGTCGCTGATCGCGTTGGGCTTTCGTGAGTTGGAGAACTGAGATGCCTGAAATCGTGAAGCTCAAGCCGCCTGCAGGCACCGTCGCGCCGTCAGAAATACTCTTGCCCGATAACCGGCGTGTGCATCCGGATGCAGATGGTTGTGTGACCGTGTGGGGCGCAGCGGCAATCGCTTTGGTGCGCGCCGGATGGCAGGTCGTGGCGGCAGTAAAATGACCGATCGGATCGGTCCTGCGTGGACACCGCAGGGCTGAACGGGCGGCCGGCTTGCCATCGCGGGAGGTGGCATCGAGCGCGTTGTTCAAGCTCGGCTCCTAATCCCGACAGATCAACTGCATGCGATCGGAAAACTTATATGCGCTGGCCGGCTCGCGCCGCTGGCTGTAGCCGATGAAAGCGGCGATCCGGTACGGCTCAATTGACACAAGCAACGCGAGGGCCCCGCAATTGCGGGACCCTCGTTTCAAGACGCCAATTGGCGTCCTGAAGTCGGCAGCGGCGTGATGGCGTGGCGCATGGTGCGTTATTTTAGGACGGCCGCTAGGGTAGGGGCGGGGAGGTAGGAAGCGCAGACAGTCAATCTTGCTGCCTGCCTGGATGATCATGGCTTTGGCGCCTGCGCCATGTGTGCTCGCCCAGTTCCCAAACCACAGAATCCCCTGTTAGTTTCCGGAAGGCGTCAAGGACTTCCTTCCTGATAGCGAGATTGCCGTTGGTATTTGTGTAAGTGAATTTTTCGCCAAACTTTGACGCAATCCGATCGGCGGCCGTTGCTTGCGGCAGGCTACCCGCTCGGATGAGTTCCCTCAGCATCCACTTAGCGATCGCCCCTGGCGCGCTCATGCCAATTCCGAAGTCGAGTTATGCAGATTGTTGCCACAGATGTTGCCAAATTCATTTTTCGAGAGGATTGTAGAAGCGTCGGATCGGTATAACTCTTTGATTTTGTTTGGCTCCCCGGGCCGGATTCGAACCAGCGACCAACCGGTTAACAGCCGGTTGCTCTACCGCTGAGCTACCGGGGAACAATAGCGCCTCGCGTGTGCGGGTCCGCGTATAACAAAGCCGGTCAGGCTTTGAAAGCCGCAAGCTGCGGAACTTTCCTGGAACAATCTTGCGGGGGAGAGGAGTGGAGGCCACGCCCGGAATTGAACCGGGGTACACGGTTTTGCAGACCGTTGCGTAACCACTCCGCCACGTGGCCGTCATGGGCATCGGTGTACACGTAACCGCTGCCCAAAACACTCTGCTCTATAGATGAACACCCCCATCCCGGCAACGCTATGCCGATTAGTCTTAACGTTCCTTCGCTGCCCTCGTGCATCGGTTGAGCAAAGCCGCCGCACTTGCGTTTTACCAGACCGTGCCGCACAACGCTTTTCGCTAAAAATTGGAACCGAAGGCATGTTCGATACGGTCACCGCGCGCCGGATGATGGTGGACAGGCAGATCCGTACGGCCGACGTCACCGATCTCGACCTGATCGGGGCCATGTTGGCGGTGCCGCGCGAGCACTTTGCGCCGCCGTCGCTCGCCGAGCAGGCTTATGTGGACGGCGATCTCGCAATCGGCAATGGGCGCGCTCTGCTCAAACCGATGGTTCTCGCCAAGCTCCTCCAAGCATCGCACGTGCGTCGCGACGATCATGTGCTCGATGTCGGTTGCGGCACTGGCTACTCGTCTGCTGTGCTGGCGCGGCTTGCCGGTTCGGTCGTCGCGCTCGAACAGGATGAAGGCTTGGCGCGGCAGGCAAAGGAAACCCTGGCCGCAACCTCTGGCGGTCAAGTGCTCTGTGTCACCGGACCGCTGATCGCGGGTTGGCCGGATGCTGCCCCTTATGACCTCATTCTGCTCAATGGGGCGACCGAGATCACCCCCGAATCGCTTGGCCGCCAATTGAAGCCGGATGGCCGACTTCTCTGCATTTTCGGTCGTGCGCCAACGGGCAAAGCCATGATTTACCACCTGATCGAATGCCACTTGGCTGGCCGGCCGATCTTCGATGCGGCGGCACCGCTATTGCCCGGCTTCGTGGCGCCGCCGGCCTTCGTTTTCTAGGACGCCATAAAAAGGCCCCGGCGAGGGCTGGTCCGCCAATTTCCGGGTAATTCCCATCCGTCTCGATCAGGGTCGCCACCTGTGGCCCATATGTGCCATTTGCCAGAATTCTGTACTTGTCCACGTTTCGGGGGTTTCACGGTGCTTTCGGCCCGCCTAATCTCGTGCGTTCGACTCCGTCTGCCAGTCGCGGCGGCGGGGGCGGGAGCCGTTGCATTTGACGGTTGAGTCTCGCGGGGCAGTAGAGCGGGGCAGGGCGGAAGCAGTGTTTACGTCGTTCAGCGGTGGAGGGGCGCGGGCGCTTATTTGGCCCGTTGCAAGCCTCGCTCTGGCGAGTGCCGCCCTTGGCATATGCTGCGCAGGGGCGGCAGCGGATACGCTGGAATGGGCCCTGGTGCAGGCCTACCAAAACAATCCGTCGCTCAATGCGCAACGCGCTTCGTTGCGTTCAACCGACGAGAACGTTCCGCAGGCCTTGTCCGGCTACCGCCCAAAGCTGACCGTCACCGCCAATGGCGGCTACGATTACACCAGCACGCTTTCGCATTCGGTCAATCAATCGGTCTTTCCCAATACCGTCAGCTACACCAACTTCGCCGAGCCGTTTGAGCAGCGCGGTGTTGGCGCGTCGGCGACACAGACGCTGTATAACGGCTATCAAACCGCCAACAAGGTTCGTCAGGCCGAAAGCCAGGTGATGGGCGCGCGAGAGACTTTGCGCGTCACCGAGCAGCAGGTGCTGCTCGATGCCGCAACGGCCTACATGAATTTGCTGCGCGACCAGGCGATCCTTGATCTGAACCGAAGCAACGTCCAGGTTCTCACCGAGCAGCTCAAGCAGACGCGCGATCGCTTCAATGTCGGCGAGGTGACCCGTACCGATGTTGCGCAATCGGAATCGCGGCTTGCCGCCGGACGATCGCAGTTACTGAACGCGCAGTCGAACTACGTGACCTCGACCGCCAATTATCGGCGCGTCATCGGCGTCGATCCGGGCCGGCTCGCGCCCGGCACGCCGGTCGATCGGTTCTCACCCAACGCGCTCAACCGGGCGATCGTGGACGGCGAACAGCAAAGCCCATCGGTATTGGCCGCGATGTACGGCGTCGATGTCGCCGAACTCGCCGTCAAGGTCAGCGAGGGCGCGCTTTATCCGATCCTAGCGGTGACCGCGAGCGCATCGAAGAGCTGGGATCCGCTGTACAGCGTCAATAAGCAAACGCTGGCCTCGATCGTCGGCCAATTGACCGTGCCGCTGTACCAAGGCGGCGGCGAATATTCCGCAATCAGGCAGTCAAAGGAGACCCTGGGGCAGCAACGCCTTAATCTCGACGTCAACCGCGATCAGGCGCGCGAAACGGTGGTGCAGAGCTGGGGCCAGCTTGACGCCGCCAAGGCGGAGATCGAGTCGACTACGGCGCAGGTGAACGCTGCCGAGATTGCGCTCAATGGCGTGCGCGAGGAAGCTCGCGTCGGCCAACGCACGACGCTTGACGTGCTCAACGCGCAACAGGAACTCGTCAATGCGCGCGTCGCGCTGGTCACCGCCCAGCACGACCGCGTCGTGGCGTCGTACACGCTGCTGGCGGCGGTCGGCGGATTGGCGATGCAAAGGCTCGGTCTTAACGTGCCGATCTACGATCCGCAGGTGCATTATCAGCAGGTGCGGGATGCCTGGATCGGCGTACGCATCCCTGACGGCCGATAGGCGGGAGTGTGTGGAGCGCGCTTGGGAATGCCGTGTCCACAGGTCGCTGTTTGCGTTCGATTCCCGGCATGACATAATTGCCGGCAGCGTTCCATACTCGGCTCCGATGATTCGCCGTAGCCGCTCGGGCCGGAGGGGTTGCGGCGGTCGGCGCTCAGGGACTTGTAGCGAGCTGGCGAGGATGCGCGGATGACGCAACCGGCGAAATCGCAGGAACCGTCGATGGAGGAGATTCTTGCCTCCATTCGCCGCATCATCGCCGACGACGACGCAAATAAATCGGCGCAAAAGCCGGCGGCGCCTCCGGCTCGGCCGGCACCGCCGCCGCGACCGCCAAGCCCCGCGCCGCGTGTCAGTCCGTCCGAGGCGAGCCTGTCAGCGAGCGCCGAGGCCGCCGATCCCGGTCCAGCAAGCGAACCTGCGGCCTCGGAGCAATGGGCCGACATTCTCGATCTCACCGGGTCCATGGCGTCGGCGATGTCGCCACCACCCCCAAGTGCTGCGCCCGATCCGATGCCAAATCCCGCGTTCCGGACCATCGACGGCAGCTTTGACGTCAGCTACGAGGACTCAGCGGAAAAAGCCGCTTCGCAACGAAGCGTTGGCGAGGATTTTCGCGACGAGCGCGCCCAGCTCTTGTCGAACTCGACCAGTGCGGCAGTGGATTCTGCCTTCAACACGCTCGCGGAAACCGTGCTGGTGCAAAACGCCCGTACGCTTGAGGATTTGGTGCGTGAAATGCTGCGGCCAATGCTGAAGTCCTGGCTCGACGACAATCTGCCCGGCATGGTGGAGCGTCTGGTCCGGGCCGAGATCGAGCGCGTCTCACGCGGTCGAGTGGGCTGAGCGCTCAACGCGTCATTGC
>Ga0102924_1001066_pt1 | contig 32373 bp, 23 predicted proteins | sample PaiPotPPM11metaG_FD_80116 | JGI IMG/M metagenome (GOLD analysis project Ga0102924, IMG submission 80116) | Iron sulfur acid spring bacterial and archeal communities from Banff, Canada, to study Microbial Dark Matter (Phase II) - Paint Pots PPM... ... | reverse complement strand
GCTCTGGCAGTGCTCTGGCCGGTCCTTTGGGCGCGAGCGCTGGCCTGCCACCGCGTCTGCCGCGCCTGAAATTAATGGGTTAAATCGGTAGCCTGTCAGTATGTCGCAGGCTGCTGCGCCGCTGGTGCCAACCGATGAGGACCGTGTTGAGCTTGCCCGCTGGTCGAAGGGCAGCTCGCCATGGCTAGCAGAGCGGGCACGGATCGTGCTGGCGTGCGCGGAGCCGGGATCGGCGGTCGCGCGGGTGGCTGCGGAGCTGGGGTCGACGCGGACGACGGTGCGCAAGTGGCGTCGGCGGTTCGCCGAGGATGGCCTGGCGGGGCTGACCGACCATGACCGGCCGGGCCGTCCGGCAGCTGACCTGGCGCTGACTGGCGCGGAGCGTGATCAGCTGACCCGGTGGGCGCGGCGAGTCAGCAGCGCGCGGGCGCTGGCGCTGCGGGCTAGGATCGTGCTGGCGTGCGCGGACGGGGCGACGAACAAGCAGGCCGCGGCGCATCTGCGGGTTGATCCAGCGACCGTGAGCAAGTGGCGGGCCCGGTTCGCCGCACGGCGGCTAGACGGGCTGGCTGATGAGCCGCGGCCCGGCCGCCCGCCGTCGATCCAGCTGGACCAGGTGAAGCAGGTCATCACCGCCACCTTGGAAGAGCTCCCGCAGAACTCCACGCACTGGTCGCGGTCGTCCATGGCGGCCCGCAGCGGGCTGAGCAGGTCCACGATCGGCCGGATCTGGCAGAAGTCCGACCTTAAGCCGCACCTGAGCGACTCACTGGAAAGGGATACAGCCCGAATTTCAGACGCAGGACACGCGAGTGCCCGGGTGCCTCTCCGGCTGATCGACCGGGGTGACCTTCTCGCCATCCTGGATCGCGCGGCGGCGAAGAAGGTGACAATCATCTCGGCTCCGGCCGGCAGCGGGAAGACGTCGCTGCTGCGCGCGTGGGCCAGCCGGCCGGGTCAGCCGCGGCGGCTTGCTGTCGTCCAGGTTCAGCGCGATGAGCAAGATGCCCAGCAGTTCTGGCTGGCTCTGCTCAGCGCGGTCCGTGCTGCTTCCGTGACGGCCAGCGACGCGGAACCGCCGGCCGCGACACCCGACTTCAACGGGCGGGCGATGGTAGACCGGATCCTGGTAGAGCTCGCCGAGGTTAGCGCCGGCATCACGCTGGTGATCGAAGACTTGCACGAGCTGAACTCGGCGGAGGCCCTCGCCCAGCTCACCAGGCTGCTAACCAGCCTTCCCCCAGGCAGGCACGCGATACTGACCACGCGTCGCGACCTGCGGCTGCGCCTGCATCAGCTGCGCCTGGCAGGCGAGCTGTCCGAGATCCGCCCGGCGGATCTGCCGTTCACCGAGCGCGAGACCCGTGAGCTGCTGGATGCCTCGGGCATCGCGCTGTCCGAGGCCGGCGTGGCGCTGCTGCAGCAGCGGACAGAGGGATGGGCCGCGGGTCTGCGGCTCGCGGCGATCTCGCTGGCCGAGCACCCGGATCCGGAGCGTTTCGTCAAGGAGTTCTCCGGCAGCGACGGCATGATCACCGAGTACCTGCTGGCCGAGATGCTGGATCGCCAGCCCGCCGACGTCCGGGATCTGCTGCTGCGCACCTCCCTTCTCGACCGGGTCAACCGCGAACTGGCGGATGTGCTGACCGGCCGGCCGGGCTCGGAGCGCATCTTGCTGGAGCTAGAGGACGCGAACGCGTTCGTCGTCGCGCTGGATCCCGAGCGGACGTCGTTCCGCTATCACCACCTGTTCGCGGATCTCCTGCGACTGGAGCTGCGCCGGACGCTGCCCGAGGAAGTACCCGAACTGCACCGGCGCGCGGCTGGGTGGTTTACCCAGCATGGCGAGGTAGCCGAGGCCATCGGGCACACGCAGGCGGCCGGCGACTGGCAGGGCGCAGCCCGGATGCTCGCCGACCATTCGTTCAGCCTGACCCTCGACGGGCAGGCACAGACGATGCAGGCGCTGTTGCGGGCCTTCCCGCCAGGCGCCGACCGCCCCGAACTCGCACTGGTGCACGCAACGGTTGACCTTGTGCAGGGGCGCCTGGACAAGGCGGCTGCCCACCTGGCGGTCGCCAAAGCGCACGCCGAGACGGCACCGCCAGATCGCCGGCACCGCCTTCAGATGGCGATCGCGGCGCTCAACCTGTGGCTGGCCGGACGGCGCGGTAACTTTGCCAGTGTCGTCGAGCAGGCCAGTTTCCTCGCCTCCCCGCTAACCGGGCTGTCCGCCAAGGACATCTCCCTCGGCAGCGACCTGCGGGCGGTCGCGCTGATGAACCTCGGGATCGTCGAGGAGTGGTCCCTTGGGCTGCCGGACGCCGAACGCCACCTCCAGGAGGGCGCCGCCCTGGCCCGGAGGATCGGCCGCCCCTACCTGGAAGTCGCCTGCCTTGCCCAGCTCGGTTTCGCGTCCAAGTTCCGCCCGTTCGCGGTAACCCGGCGGCGCTGCCGCGAGGCGATAGCGCTCGCTGACCGGTACGGCTGGGGCGTGGATCCCATCGCCGCACCAGCGCTGGTAACACTGGCCGCCAACCTGGCCTGGACGGGTGAGTTCGACGAAGCCGAGCGGTGGCTGCGGCGCGCGACCCGGGCCCTGCAAACAGACACGGGGCCCCTTATCAGGCTCCTCGCCCACATTGTAGGCGGCTTTCTGCTGGCCGGCCGCGGGCGCCACCGTGAGGCGCTCAAGGAGTTCAAAGCGGCTGAACGCCCGCGAGCGCAGCTCGAGGGATCGCACGCGCTGGCGAACCAGGCGACCGGCTGGATGCTCGCCACCCAAGCCCGCGCCGGGCAGGCCGGCGAAGCCCGCGCCGGCCTCGCGGCACTCAATGACGAAGAGGCCAGATCGGGCGAAGTGCGTAACGCCGACGCGGTGATCTGCCTGGCCGAAGGCGAACCGGCCGCGGCCCTGAGCGCAGTGGCCAGTGTCCTCGACGGCACTGCCCCGGTCATCGGCTACACAACGGTAATGGAGGCTCACCTGCTCGCCGGGCTCGCCTACCGCCAGCTCGGCGACCAGCGTGCGGCAAACCGGGCCGCCGAACATGCGCTCACCATCGCCGAGCATGACCGGGTAATGCTGCCGTTCATGATGACGGGCTCGGCGGAGCTGCTGGAGACGCTGCCGAGACACGAGACGGCGCGCGCCGCGCTGCTCGACGACATCCTCGACCTCGTGCACGGCTCATCCATGGCGGCCGAAGACCAGTCCGCACCAGTACCGGCAGAACTCAGCCCAGGCGAGCTGAGGGTCCTGCGGTATCTTCCGACGAAGCTGTCCAGGTCTGAGATCGCCGGCGAGCTGTCCCTCTCGCCGAACACGGTCAGCACGCACATCCGCAGCATCTACGCCAAGCTCGGTATCGCAGACCGCTCCGCCGCGGTCCAACGTGCCCGCGAGCTACGGCTCCTCGCGGCCGTCCGCAGCTAGCGTCGTCGGGCCGTCCCGCGGCAGCATCGCCGATCTATTCATCGGATGTTTACCCGGCGCCACACGGGTTCGGTACCTAGCAATTTCTGGATTACGCACGAAAAGTGACGATTGCGTCTCACTTAGGAGATGGGGTCTTTACAGGGCGGACCGCCAGTCGTATAAACCAGTCATCCGATGTTACGGCACCGTGAACGCACCAGACAGGCAAGCCAGCCTGTCTGGTGCGCACCGGTGGCGCGATTCATCGGATCATCAGCGGGTGCCGAAACATCGGATCATAACGAGGCAGCCAGCCGTGGGGCTGCCCACACTCGCACTCGCCGTGGAGGCCACTGTGTCGTTCAGTCCGCCGCACCCGTCCGCACCTTCGTCACCACCGTCCAGACATGCCGGGCCCCGGCTCGCCCGCGCCCGGCGACTCGCCGCGGTCACCGCCGCGGCTCTCGCCGCCGCGTCCGGCCTGGTTCTCGTGAGCGGTCCGCTGTCCGCGCGCGCGGACACCGCAAGCGGGACCGCCACCGCGACCGCATCCACCGCAAGCGCAGCCACCACGGCGTGGCATGACGGGACCTTCGCCCTCGACCCCGGCGGCGTGGTCAGCCGCGACGACATCGTGCTCGGCCAGCCCAACATCAACCCGACCGCGTCCATCCCGCTCGGCAACGGCGGTCTGGGCGTGGCGGCCTGGGCCGCGAACGGTTTCACCGCCCAACTGAATAGGTCCGACACCATGCCCAACCGGAAGTCGCCTGGTCAGGTGAACATCCCGGGCCTTTCGGTCATCGCCCACGCGTCCGACTTCAGCGGAAAGCTCGACCTGGCCGACGGTGTCCTTGAGGAGTCCGGCGGCGGCGAGTCGATGAAGGCGTGGGTCTCGACCGCCAAGGACGAGCTGGTGGTTGACGTCACCGGCGCCAACCCGAACGTGACCCAGACCGCGTCGGCCTACCTGTGGTCCGGCCGGAACCCGACCGCCGCGGTCAGCGGCAATACCGCCACGCTCGCCGAGACCTGGGTGGACAGTTCGGGCAACGGCGCCAGCGGGCAGACCTTCGGGTCACTGTCCGCGATCACCGCGGGCGGCAGGGACGTGTCGGCTTCCGTCGTCGACCCGACCAAGGTGCAGGTCAGCTTCAAGCCGAACGCCAATGGTGACTACCGAATCGTCGTCGCCGCCCCCCACTGGGCCGGCGGGACGGCGTCCGGCACCGCCTCGGTGACCGCGGCGCGGGTGATCGGCAACGACGCGAACGCGCCCGAGCAGGCCTTGCTGGGCAGCCAGGACCAGTGGTGGGACCGCTTCTGGTCGCACTCCGGCCTGGTGGAGATGAGCTCCGCCGACGGCAGCGCCGCCTACATCGAGAACCTGCGGACCCTCTACCTGTACGACGAGGCCACCAGCGAGAGGGCGGGCAGCTACGGGGGCAGCCAGGCCGGCGAGGCCGACATGTTCGACTGGGACGAGGACAACCAGACCTGGGCACCCAACGAGTTCTGGATCTGGAACCTCCGCGGTGAGATCTCCGCGAACATGAGCGCGGGCAACTACCAGCTGAACGCGCCGATCTTCGACATGTACATCCAGGACCTTCCGGCCATTGAGGCGTGGACCAAGGCGCAGATGGGCGGGCTGCCTGGCGCGTGCGTGCCGGAGACCATGGCCTTCAACGGCAATGGCTACTACGGCGGCGGCTCGGCCTCGTCGAACGCCTCCTGCGCGCTGGCGTCCAGCCCCAGCTACAACGCTGAGGACATCACCAGCGGGCCGGAGATGTCGCTCTACATGTGGGAGCAGTACGAGGGCACCGGCGACCTCGCGTTCCTGAAGAAGGCGTTCCCGTTCATGGAGGCGACCGCCCAGTTCCTGCTCGCCTACCAGCAGGTTGGCTCGGACGGGCTGCTGCACGCGGTCGCCAACGCGCACGAGACGCAGTGGGCGGTCCAGGACCCGACGACCGACATCGCCGCCGACCAGGCGCTCTTCCCGATCATCGCCGACGCCGCTCGTCTGGTGGGCGACCATCCGTCCAGTGACCCGCTGCTCGCCCAGTTCTCGTCGGCCATCAAGGAGATCCCGCCGTACCCGCGGACGGACGACACGGCCAGGACGCAGCTGCTCAACCCCGATTACACCCAGGCCGAGACGCAGACGGCGGACGCGACCGGCACCGACATGATCGCGATCTCCTACCAGCCGACGGCGACGCGGAAGAACGGCGAGAACATCGAACTTGAGCCGCTGTGGCCGTGGGATGACGTGAGCGACCAGGACGCCAACCTGTTCACCCTGGAGCAGCGCAGCTACACCAACCGGCCGAACAAGGGCGGCAACGACTGGTCCTACGACGCGGTCGACGCCGCCAGGCTCGAAGAGCCGGCTCAGGTCGAGAGCGACCTGGTCTCGCTCACCGAGACCCACCAGGTCTACCCGAACGGCTTCGCCGACATTGGCTCGAGTGTCGGCTACCAGCCGTACCAGGAGCAGTCGGCGAACGTCGCGACCGCCGTGGACGAGGCGCTTGCCCAGGATTACGACGGCATCATCCGGTTCGCGCCGGCCTGGCCGACCGGCTGGAACGGCAGCGGGACCGTCTACATCCAGCACAATGACAAAGTCGACGTGCAGGTCGAGAACGGCCAGCTAGTCACCGCCGCGATCCAGGCGGCCACGTCCGGCCAGCTCACGGTCAAGAACCCGTGGCCGGGCCAGCAGGTCGAGGTCGTTTCCGGCACCAGCCCGCAGCAGGTCGTCGCCCGTACCTCGGCCAACGACACGTTTACCTTCCAGGCCCGGGCCGGCCAGTCCTACCTGGTCGAGCAGGTCGCGGCGCCGACCGCGAAGCTGGCGTTCGCGCCGGTCACTGGCACCGCGGCGACCACGGACAGGCACCTGGGCGACGTCCAGATCGGCCTCGACCCAGCGGGCCCGCCGGCCACCGCGGTAGTCGGCACCGTGCTAAGCAGCACCAACACCAGTGACGGCCTCACCCAGACCGACTACGCCGGCACCGACGAGGCCGCCCAGACGACCGCGTCGGACCTGGACGGGCTCAGCGCGCGCACCACGACCGGGTCCGCCGCCGAGAACGCCATGTACTTCAGCATCGCCCCGTCCGTGGCCGCGACGTCGAGTTACGACGCGACCATCAAGGTGTCCTACTACGACTCCGGTACGGCCGCGGTCGCGCTGCAGTACGACAACGGGTCAGGCGATCCGTACCACACGGCCGGGACGATCGCGCTGACCGGCAGCGACACCTGGAAGACGGCTTCGTTCACGGTCACCGGCGCCTACTTCGGCGGGCTGGAAAACGCGGGCACGGACTTCCGGCTCGCCGCGCAGCAGCCGATCACCGTGCACAGTGTCGGCGTGTCCGTCACCGGCCCGGCGGTTCCGGCCACGACCGAGTTCCCGCCCGCGCCGGCGATCACCACGCCGAAGAGCGGTCAGACCCTCAAGCTCGACTCCTCGATCTCCGGCACGTCAGAACCGGACGCCGCAGTGACCGTGAACGAGGGCTCGACCGCACTGTGCACCGGTACCGCCACCGACTCCGGTTCCTGGTCGTGCGCGCCCGCCGGCGGGCTCCCCACCGGCAAGCTGACCATCACCGCGACCGCGACCGACCCGACCGGGTTCGCCAGCGGCCCGTCGGCGGCGGTCAGCTTCGACGCCTCGGACCTGCCGCCGGGCACCGCGGTGGTCGGCTCGATCGTCGGACCGACCAGCTACGCCTACGGCATGAGCGAGAACAACACGGCGTATGACGGGCCGACAACCGGCTCCGACATCGGCGGGCTGTCCGCCCTGACCAGCACCGACAGCAACATCTACTTCAGCATCAACGACTCGGTCGCGTACGAGGGCGACTGCTCGGCCACGTTCACGGTCCAGTACTACGACTCGGGGACGGGTTCGTTCCAGGTCCAGTACGACAACGGCACCTCCAACCCCTACGGGGCGGCGACGCCGAACATCCCGCTGACCAACACCGACACCTGGAAGACCGCGACGGTCACCGCGACCGGCGCGTACTTCGGTAACCAGCAGAACGGCGGCGCCGACTTCCGGCTGCGCAACGGCGGCGGGCAGCTAACGGTGCACAGCGTCGAGGTGAAGATCAGCGGCGACGGCGTCGCGAACGTCACGGACTTCCCGCCGCCCGTCGCGATCACCGCGCCGGCCGCCGGGGCAACCGTGACGACAACCCCAGCCGTGTCGGGCACGAGCGAGCCCGACGCGGCTGTGACGGTCGACGCTGGCAGCATCGCGATCTGCACCGCCACCGCGTCCGACAGCGGCTCGTGGTCGTGCGGCCCGTCGGCCCCGCTCGCCGACGGCGCTTACATCCTGACCGCCACGGCGACCGACGCGATAGCAAGCCCGGTGACCTCACCGCCAGTACCGGTCACAGTCCAGGGCTGAGTTCCCGTCCCGGCGCCCGGTATTCCGGGCGCCGGGATTCATCGCGCCTGGGACGGCCGTGCACCTGCAGGACGCCCGCAGGCGCGCGGGTTTGGGTCAGGGGCGGAGCGATTCGAGGAACTGCTGCACCTTGGGGTCGACGTCCAGGGCCCTCCGCTTGCTGTTGCGGGCCATGAAATCCCGTTCCCATTCGTACGGCGTCACGGGGCCGTAGTGCGGGTCGTCCTTACCGCCGCAGGCCTCCAAGGGAGCGACGACCGCGTCGAGGGCGGGCATGTGGAACGTCGTGAGGGTGGTGCGGCTGTCGTTCGGCCCCTCGGCCGGGAGGACCCGGTGCCTCGTGGATGGCCAGCGGTCGTTGGTCCAGCGAGTCATCAGCTCGCCGACGTTGATCACGAACGCATTGTCCACGACGGGGATGCCGATCCACGTGTCTGGCTCGTCGAGAGGCTGGACCTGCAGGCCGGTGTACGTACCCCGCTGGTGGAGGATGGTGAGTGTGTTGCCGTCGGCGTGCTCGGCGAACAGCAGCTCCGGCTCGTCCGTGTCGGCCGCTTCATCGCGAGGCGGGTAGTGGTTGACGGCGAAGGTGGAGGCGTTCGGCTCAAGCATGGTGTCGAACCAGGAGGCGTCGAGGCCGAGGGCCACGGCGACGAGCCTCATGAGCCGGCCCGCGAGTGCGTTGGTGATGGTGAACAGACCCGTTACCGCCTCTTTGAAGCCATCAGCCTCGGGCCAGACGTTGGGGTAGAAGAAATCGGCGAGCTCGGGTGGCACGCCCCCCGCTATCGCGTCGGCGCGGTCTTCGAACCGGCTGACCAGGAACCGCTCCTGGCGGATGCGTCCCCGGCGGTCCCGGTTCATGTGGAACCCGCGGTAGGGGTGTCCCTGTCCCTGGCTCACGTAGCCCTGCTTGACCGCCTCCGGCTGGGCGTGCAGGCGGGCCATGGCGTCATAAACCGCGTCCATCGGGGCCGCGGGGATACCATGACCGACGATCTGCAGGAAGCCGAGCGAGGAGGCGGCGGCCTCGACCGCCCGCGGGGCGGTGGTCATGTCTTCCCCGGCGAGGAAACCTTCGATGTCGATGACTGGTATTTCGTGCACGGCTTTTCCTTTCAGGATTCGGCGAAGGTGCTGAGCAGCAACCGGACGAACTTGCGTTCGTCGGCGTCAAATGCCACATCGGCGTTGGGCGGCTGGCCTCCCCGCGCGGCGACGTCGAAGACCGTCTGGCCGACGGTCAGCTCGCCGTGGGTTTCCACGTCCGCGTGCACCCTGCGCGTGGTGATGACGGACCGGTCGATGAGCGCGGCGACACACAGGGCGTCATGCACGGGCGCGGTCCCTGGGCGCTCCATCGGCTGGTCCTTGTCGTAGCCGGCGATCCGCCGCCGGGTGAACGTGGCGCAGGCCGTCGCCGCCGGGGTGCCAAGCGCGTCGAGCGCGTCGCAGTCCGCGAGCGTGAGGAGCGCCCGGTGCGTGGCGTCCAGCGGGACGATAGTGAGCCGCGGGATGCCGCACGTGAAAACGACCCTGGCGGCCTCCGGGTCAGCCCATACGTTGAACTCCGCGAGCGGCGTGATGTTGCCGCAGTAGTGCCCGCCGCCCATGAGGACAATCTCAGGAATCAGCCGAACGAGCCGTGGTTCCAGCTTGAGCGCAGCCGCCACGTTGGTGAGCGGGCCGGTCGGCACGAGGATAATCTCCTCCGCGGCGTTCCGGTACGTCTCGATCAGGAACTCGACGGCCGAGGCGGCCGCGACCTTCGACCTGGCCGGCGGGATGTCGAGGTAATCGCCGTGCACGCGGGTGGTGCCGGGGATCGGCGCGTCCCGCGGCACCGGGAAGTCGGGACGTACCAGGGGCGCGGCCATGCCGCGGTGAACAGGCACGTCCCGGCCGATGTGGTCGAAGACGCGCAGCGTGTTCTCCGTCGTCATGTCCACCGGCACGTTGCCGTTGACGGTGGTGGCGCCCACCAGGTCGACCGCCGGGTGCAGGGCCGCCAGCATGAGGGCGACCGCGTCGTCGGTGCCGGTGTCCACGTCGAGGATCACCTTCTGGGGGCCGGCCATCAGAGGCTCACCGACTTGCGGAACTTGCCCATCAGGTGCGGTCCGGCAAGCACCGGCTCGTACTTGGGTGCCTCACCGGGGGCCAGGCAGGTCGGCAGGCAGGCGATCTCCGCCGACCAGTTGGCGTTCTGGAAATAGGGCATGCTCTGCCGCCGGGCGCGGGCCGCCGCGTCGCCCGGCGGGTCCACGACCCGGTGCAGGGTGGAGTGCCACTGGTCGTTGGTCCACCGGGCCATCAGGTCGCCGATGTTGATGACGAACGCGCCGGGGACGGACTCCACGCCCGCCCAGTTGCCGTTCATGTCAAGCACTTCGAGCCCGCCCACCGCGTCCTGGCGCAGGATCGTCAGCGTCCCGTAGTCGGTGTGCGCGCCCGCCCGCAGCTGGCCGGGCAGCGGCAGGTCGTCCCGTTCCGGGTAGTTGATGGCCCGGAGCGCGTCCGGATGCTGGTCGATCTTGCCGTCGAAGAACCCGGGCGGGAGGCGGAGCCCCCGGGCGAACAGCGACATCAGCCGGCTGCCCAGGTCACGCATAGCGGTGTAGTAGGCCGTCCACGCCTCCCGCAGTTCGGGCAGCGCCTCGGGCCAGAGGTTCGGCGAGTAGACGGACGCCTCGTCCGGGTCGGTCAGCTCGTGGACGGGCGCGGTCACCGGGCCGATGTTGAATACTTCCTTGAGGTCGGGCGGCGCGACGGCGGCCATCGACTGGCTCAGCGACTCGCCGGCCACCGGGATGTACCCGTAGGGGTAGTCCGCCGCGGGGCGCGTCACGCTCAGCTTGTCCGCCAGCGGCAGGTCAAAGAACCGGGTAGCGGCCGTCCAGGCCCGTTCGGCGATACTGTCGTCGATGCCGTGACCGGTGATCTGAAAGAACCCGACGGTGCGGCAGACCTCGTCGAGCTCCGCGCCGACGGTATCGCGGTCCCTGGAGATGTCGATGATCGGAACGTAAGGCACTGTGTCTCCCTTCAGCTCTTCTCAGTTGTCCAGCCGGCCGCCGGCCGCGGCGGGCGCGCGGCCGGATGTGGTCACGCCGGCGACGACGACGATCGTCACCACGTAGGGGATCATCAGCAGCAGTGACGGCGAGATGCTGACCTTCAGCAGGCTGAACGTGGTGGAGATCGAGCTGGCGAAGCCGAATAGCAGGGCGGCGGCCGCGGCCTGCGCGGGGCGCCACGAGCCGAGGATCACCGCGGCGAGCGCGACGTAGCCGAGCCCGGAGCTGATCTGCGCGACGAACTCGCCGGAGGAACCGACCGTGAAGTAGGCACCGCCTACGCCCGCGATCGCGCCGGCCGCGGAGACCGCCAGGTACCGCAGCCGGCGGACGTTGAGCCCGGCGCTCTCGGCGGCGTCCGGGCTCTCGCCCACGGCCCGGATCCGCAGGCCGGTGCGGGTCTTCCTGAGCAGGAACTCGACCGCGATGACCACGGCGATGGCCGCGTAGAAGAGCGGGCTCTGGTCGAACAGCGCCTCGCCGACGACCGGAAGCTTGTCAAGCAGGGGCACCGCCACCGGCTGGATGACCGGCGGCGAGTTTAGCGTGCCGGCGTCCGGCGTGAGGATCTGGTCGCTGAAGTAGCCGGTCAGGCCGGTCATCAAGGTGATCAGGATGATCCCGGCCACGACCTGATCGACGTGGTAGCGGATCGTCATCACCGCGAGGAGTAGCCCCACCACGAGACCCGCCGCGATGCCGCTGGCCAGCCCGAGCAGGGTGTTGTGGGTGGCCGACCCGACGAGGGCGGCGGTGAACGCGCCCGCCAGGAACTCGCCCTCGATGGCGATGTTGAACACTCCGCTCTGCTCGGACAGCACCCCGGCGGTCGACCCGAGCATGATCGGGATCGCGCCGCCGACAGTGACGTCGAGAACGCCGCCCACGCTGACCTTCCCGGACCGCGCGGCCCAGGCGAGCAGCCCGACCACGAAGACCACCAGTGACACGATGACGCACGCGGCGATCCGCTCCCGCGCGCGCCCGGCGTCCGGGCTGGTCTGGATGAGCGCCGCCGCCAGCAGGCAGATGAGCGCGGCCGCGCCGCAGAACGCCCACACCAGACCGGTGACATCAGGCCCGTGGGTCACGCCCGACCCCAGGTCGAGGGTGACATGCTGGCCGCCCGCGTTGACGGCGAGCAGGATGAGCACCACGGCGAGCCCGCCGGCCAGCCAGGATGCTCGCCGGCGGGACCGTGCCGCCAGCAGCGCCGCGGCGCTTGCCTGGTACGTCATGTCAGCCTTTCCCTTTGGCGCAGCCGGAAGATGCCCGCGATCAGCGCTGGCGCCGTGACGAACAGGACGATGAGGGACTGGATCACGTTGGTCAGCTCGTAGGAGATCCCCGAATCGAATTGCATGGTGAGGCCGCCGGTCTCCAGCGCCCCGTACAGCAGCGCGACCAGGGTGACGCCGAGGGGCCGGTTGCCGCCGGCGAACGCCACGAGGATCGCCAGGTACCCGATGTCCGCGCCGAAGCCGGTCTGCAACTGCTGGGTGACGCCGAGGATCTGAACGCCGCCCGCGATCCCCACGATCGCCCCCGACAGCGCGAACGCCCCGATGTAGACCCACGCCTGCCTGATGCCGGCGACGCGGGCGGCCGCGCGGCTCGCTCCCGCGATCTGGAACTCAAAGCCCAGCCGGCTCCGGTTGAGCAGGACGGCGACGAAGATCACGACGAGGATCGCCACGATGAACCCGGTGTTAACCGGCAAGTCGGGACCGAAGATCCGGCCGAGCGTGGCCGACGGCACCGTGACCCGGCCCACCGGGTTGTCGCCGGTTCCCGGCGCCCGGAAGAAGGTACCGGACAGCAGGTAGGTGAGGAAGTTCGCGGCGACGTAGTTCAGCATGATCGTGACGATGACCTCGCTCGCCCCCGTCAGCGCCTTGAGCACACCGGGGATGAGGCCCGCGAGCGCGCCGCCGGCGGCCGCCGCGGCGAAGCCCAGCAGGACATGCGGGAACCACGGCATGCCCGTGAAGCTGAAGCCGACCCAGCTCGCCGCGGCGGCACCCAGGATGAGCTGCGACTGGCCGCCCATGTTGAAGGCGCCCGACCGGTAGGCGAGCGACAGCCCCAGGCCCGTGATGATCAGCGGGACCGCGGAGACGAGGGTGTTGCCGAGCGGCGTGAACGCTTCCGACCAGGTCGCGGCCGACGGGTACTGGAACGCGTGCTGGAAGGCCGCCGGGTTGGCGATCGATCCCCTGAGCAGCGCCCCGTAGGCGCTGCCGAGGAAATCGAAGGTCACGGCGAACGTGGTGCCGGGATCGGTGAAGAGGTCGCCCCAGGCCGAGCGGACCTGCGCAGTTGACACCACGATCACGATCGAGGACACGAACAGCCCGGATACCAGCGCCAGGGCGAAGATCACCGCCGGGTGCCCGGTGCGCAGGACGGCCAGCGCGGAGACGGCTCGCCTAACCGCCGAACGGTGGCGGGGTGTCTCCTCCCTGGTCGCCTGGTCCCCCGATGTGATGGCGGCCGTTCGCGCGGGCGCGTCCATCACTTGCCTCCCATCAGGATGCCGAGCTCGTGCCGGGAGAACGGCGGCCGGACGACGCCGGCGATGGCGCCCCGGTACAGCACGCAGATGACGTCGCTGAGGGCGGTGGCCTCGTCCAGGTCGGACGTCACGACGACGACCGCGCGGCCGCGGGCCTTCAACTCAAGTAGTTTCGCGTGCACGTACTCGATGGACCCGACATCGAGGCCGCGCGTTGGATGCGCCGCGACGAGCACGCTGATGTCGCGTTCCAGCTCGCGGGCGAGCACTACCTTCTGCTGGTTGCCGCCCGACAGGCTGGCGACGGGCTGCTCCGGCCGCTGCGCCCGGATGTCGTATTTCTCCATCATCTCCCGGGCGTACGCGCTAGCGGCCCGCTCGTTCAGCAGCAGCCCGCGCGCCCGGAAGAAACGCCGTTCGTGCCTGCGGTCGAGCAGCAGGTTGCGCGCGATGGACATCGGCAGCACCAGGCCCTCGCGCTGCCGGTCGGCGGGGACGACGCCGAGCCCCGCGGCCAGGAACGCGCCCGGCCGCTGCCCGGTGAGGTCCCGGCCGTTCACCGTGACCGTGCCCTCGTCGGGGCGCTCGGTCCCCGTGAGGAGGGAGATGATCTCCTGCTGGCCGTTGCCGTCGACGCCGAGGACGGAAACCACTTCTCCCGGGTGCGCCTCGATGGTGAGGTCCCGTACCGGGACCGAGTGCAGGGCCTTGGGGCGCAAGGCCGCGCCCCGCACGGCGAGCAGCGGCGCCGCCTCCCGCGAGGCCGGGGCAGCGGTCCCGGCCCCATTCTCCTGGCGCACCGCCGCGACCGCACGCCCCACCATCAGCGTGCCGAGCTCGGCGACGGACGTCTCGCCGGGCTTGAGGGTCACGACGAGTTTCCCGCGCCGCAGGACGGAGATCGTGTCGGCCAGCGCGAGCGCCTCGCGCAGCTTGTGGGTGATGAAGATGATCGCCCGCCCGTCCTCGCGCAGCTTGCGCAGGATCGTGAAGAGGGCGGCGGACTCCTCTTCGGTGAGTACCGCGGTGGGCTCGTCGAAGATCAGCACATGGGCCTTGCGCATCAGCGTCTTCACGATCTCGACGCGCTGCTGGAGCCCGACGGGCAGGTCATTGACGACCGCGTCCGGATCAAGGGCGAGGCCGAACTGGTCAGAGACCCTGCGGGCGGACTCCCGCGACGCGACGGCGTCGAGCGTACGGAAGCGGCCCCGGGGCTCGAACCCGAGGGCGATGTTCTGCGCGACGGTAAAGGCGCCGACCAGGCGGAAGTGCTGGTGCACCATCCCGACGCCCTTGACGATCGCCGCGCGCGGACTGTATCCGGTGACGTCCTCGCCGCGCACCAGGACCTGCCCTTCATCAGGCCGGACGGTACCGGACAGTATGCCCATGAGGGTGCTCTTGCCCGCTCCGTTCTCACCGACGAGCACGTGGATCTCGCCGCCGCGCACGGTTAGCGGAATGCGGTCGTTGGCGGTCACCGCCCCGTATCGTTTCGTCACCGATCGCAGTTCCACTGCGACCTCGGTGGCGGCTGCGCTGGCTGGCTCCGCCGACGCGGCGCTCACGTCCACTGGTGACCTCCCGGTCCGGCATGTGGGGGAAGTGGGTGGTCTGGGTCAGTAGGCCTTGACCTTGACCGTTCCGGCGGCCACACCTTGCTCCAGCGCGGTGATCTCCTTCTGCAGCGTGGCCGGCACCTTGCCCGCCAGCTGGTGGTAGGGGGCCAGTCCGACGCCACTGTCGGTGAGCGTCCCGAGGTAGTCGCCCTTCGGGAAGGACCCGGCGACGGTCTTCTCGATCACCTGGTAAAGCGACGGCTGGATGTTCTTCTGCACCGTCGACAGGAGCTCGCCGCAGGCGTTCGGGTTGGTCTCGCAGCCGTCCGAGTCGACCCAGAGCGTGTAGTAGCCGGCCGCCGGGCCGCCCGCGGCCTGCATCGCTTCCACGGTCCCCTCGTCGATCGGGCCCGCCACGGCGAAGATCACATCGGCGCCCTGCTGGATCTCGGCCTCGGTGATGAGCTTGCCGTGGTTCACGTCGGTGAAGCTGCCGACGAACTGCCCGCTGCCCGATACGGGGTTCCAGCCGATCACCTTCACGTTGGTGCCGTGGACCTTGTTGTAGTACTCAACCCCGTACACGTAGCCGCTCATGTAGAGCTCGACCGGCGCGATCGCCTCGTTCCCGTAGACGCCCACGGTGCCGGACTTACTCATCCCCGCCGCTAGGTACCCGCCGAGGAAGCTCGCCTGGTTGGTCTGGTAGACCAGCGAGACCGCGTTGGGCTCGGGAGTCGTCAGCGTGTCGTCGATCACCGCGAACTTGATCGACGGGTTCTCCTTCGCCAGCGTGTCGATCGTGGTCTCGGTGTCGAACCCGACGCCGATGATCATGCTGCAGTTGTCCTGGACGAACTCTGCCCCGATGGTGGAGAAGTCGACCGTGCCGGACTGCTCCAGGTACTTGACCGTGATGCCCAGCTTGGACTTCGCCTCGGTCATGGCGGCCCATGCCGCCTGGTTGAACGAGTGGTCAGCGATGCCGGTGTTGCTGATCATGATGCAGGCGGAGAAGCCGGCGTTGGACGAGGCGCCGGCGGCCGAGCCGCCGGGGGCCGTGCTGCTTGCGGCCGTGCCGCTGTTCGAAGAGCTGGCGCACGCGCTCACGGCCATGGCGGCCGTGAGCGCGATGCCGGCGGCCGCCGCGGCCCGGCGGTGCCGCGGGCGCGGGGAGGCGGGGGGCGCAGGTGTATTACCGATCACCGGGGACTCACTTCCATGAAGGCAGAAGCCGGGGAATTATCTTGTTATGCGCATAACGGAGAAGCTAGACGAGGCGGGGGCGATACGCAAGACTCCCGGCGCCGGAAATTTGACCGGACCAGCTTTACACTCGCCAAGTTTCTCCAGCTCAGAAGAATCTTACATACGTGAAATCAAAGGTTTACCTGTTTGTGCCACGCGCGGTACGGGTCACCTGGCTGCGCTCGCAGCGCACCTGAAGCGGGTCTTGTGTGACGGAATGGCGGGCAATAACATCAAGCGCATAACCTCTGGAGATCGGTCTTCTTCAAAGAGAAGGGCAGCGGAATGACCATCGTGCGAGCGGCGCTCGTCCAGGCCACCTGGACCGGCGACAAGGAGAGCATGATCGCCCACCACGAGGAACAGGCACGGCTCGCGGCGGCCGAGGGCGCGCAGGTGATCTGCTTCCAGGAGCTGTTCTACGGGCCGTACTTCTGCCAGGTCCAGGACACCAAGTACTACGAGTACACCGAGTCAGTCCCCGGCCCCGTCACCGAGCGGTTCGGCAAGCTCGCTGCCGAGCTCGGCATGGTCATCGTGCTGCCGGTGTACGAGCAGGAGCAGCCCGGCGTGCTGTACAACACGGCCGCGGTGATCGACGCGGACGGGTCCTACCTCGGCAAGTACCGCAAGCACCACATCCCCAACCTGCCCGGGTTCTGGGAGAAGTTCTACTTCCGGCCGGGGAACAGCGGCTATCCGGTGTTCGACACCGCCGTCGGCAAGATCGGGGTGTACATCTGCTACGACCGGCACTTCCCCGAGGGATGGCGCGCACTCGGCCTGAACGGCGCGCAGATCGTGTTCAACCCGAGCGCGACGAGCGCGGGGCTGTCTAACCACCTGTGGCAGCTGGAGCAGCCGGCGGCGGCGGTCGCCAACGAGTATTTCGTGGGCGCCATCAACCGGGTCGGGACGGAGGAACTCGGCGACGACGACTTCTACGGCACCTCGTACTTCGCCGACCCCCGGGGGCAGCTCGTCGGCGACGCGGGCGCCCGTGACCAGGGCGAGCTGATCATCAGGGACCTGGACTTCAGCCTCATCGACGAGGTGCGCAACACGTGGGCGTTCTACCGGGACCGCCGCCCTGACGCCTACGCCGATCTGACCCGCCCGTGACTGCCCTCCCGCGAGGCTTGTGAGGAGACTCCCGATGGAATTCGGCGTCGTCCTGCAGGCTGCCCCGCCTGCGGCCAAAGTGGTGGAGTACGCACGCCAGGCGGAACTGAACGGGTTTGACTACGCCTGGACCTTCGACTCGCACGTGCTCTGGCAGGAGCCCTACGTCATCTACAGCCAGATCCTGGCGCAGACGCGCAAGATCAAGGTCGGCCCCATGGTGACCAACCCGAGCACCAGGGACTGGACGGTGACCGCGTCGGTATTCGCGACGCTGAACGAGATGTTCGGTAACCGGACCGTATGCGGCATCGGGCGGGGCGACTCCGCGGTGCGCGTACTGTCGGATCGCCCCGCTACCCTCGCGACGCTGCGGGAGAGCGTCCACGTCATCCGCGAGCTGGCCAACGGCCGGGCCGTCACGTACTCCGGCGCCACGGTGCGCATCCCCTGGGCGTCCGCCAGCAGGCTCGAGGTATGGGTCGCCGGCTACGGCCCGAAGGCACTGGCCCTGGCCGGGGAGGTGGGTGACGGGTTCATCCTCCAGCTCGCCGACCCCGACATCGCGAAGTGGACCATCGCCTCGGTGCGGAAGGCCGCCGCCGACGCGGGGCGGGATCCTTCGTCGGTCCGGATTTGCGTCGCGGCGCCGGCATATGTCGGCGCGGACATCGCGCACATGCGCGAGCAGTGCCGCTGGTTCGGCGGCATGGTGGGCAACCACGTCGCGGACCTCGTCGCCAGGTACGGAACTTCCGGCCAGGTGCCGGCGGTGCTCACCGATTACATCGCCGGCCGGGAAGGCTACGACTACAATCAGCACGGGCAGGCGGGCAACACACACACCGCTTTCGTACCGGACGAGATCGTCGACCGTTTCTGCGTCATCGGGCCGGCCGGGCAGCACATCGAGCGGCTCGGCGAGCTGCGGGAACTCGGCGTCGACCAGTTCGCCGTGTACCTGCAGCACGACGGCAAGGACCAGACCCTGGCCGCTTACGGCAACGAGGTCATCCCGGCACTGAACCCCGCCGGACTCGCGGTGTGGTCAGGCTAGCGGTGTGGTGACCTTCCACCGGATAATGAGGAAACGCACGGTTGCGCGGGACGATTGTTGTGGACGGTTGGGCTGGAGGAGTCGCGGGTGAGCCCGGCAACAACTGACGAAACGGGCCAGCGTCCCCGGGTGAAGGCGACCGATGTCGCCGCGCGCGCACAGGTCTCCGTCGCTACGGTGTCGCTGGTGGCCAACGGCAAGGCCGCCGGGCGCGTGTCGGAGAGCACCGTCCGCCGGGTGCAGCAGGCGATCGAAGAGCTCGGCTACATCGTGAACCAGGCGGCCCGCAGCCTCGCCACCGGCCGGCGGCAGTGCGTCGCGCTCGTGGCCCAGGACATGACCAACCCGTTCATCTCGGCTATCGCGGCCGGGGTGGCGGAGGCTCTCGGCACGCAGACCCAACTGCTCTTGGCGGTCAGCGGGTCCGGCAGCCAGGAGCCCGACCTGCGGCATGTCTTCGGCGCGGACGTCGACGGGGTGCTGCTCGACTACCCCGTCGCGGTGCCCTGGGAAGCGACCGAGGCGCAGCGTCCGATCGTGGTCATGGACGACCCGAAGGCACCGACGGGAACGTCAAGTGTCTGCTTCGACCTGCGGGCAGGCGCTAGCCAGCTCGCGGATCACCTGATCACCCTCGGGCACCGGACCGTCATGTACCTGGACACGCCGCGCCCGGTCGCCACGTTCGCCGACCGCAGGCGCTACCTGACGGACCAGCTCAGGAGACAGCGCAAGGACGTGCGGGTCCTGCGCACGCACTCGGATATCGAGATCGGCGCCGCTCGGGCGAAGGTCCTGGCCAACTGGCCCTCGTGGGAGGAGGCCGGCGTTACCGCGATCGTGGCCGCCTCCGATGTCCAGGCCTACGGCGTGCTCGGCGCGCTGGCGGACCTGAAGGCGGACGTGCCGGGGCGGGTGTCCGTCGCGTCGTTCGACGACCTCCCGTTCGCCGCCATCGTCTGCCCGCCGCTGACCGCGATCAGCCTGCCCGCTTTCGACCTCGGCTTCGAGGCCGCGACCCTGCTCCAGGACATCATCGAGCGCGGCAACCGCGCCCGCCGCAGTGTCGTGCTGCCCACCCACCTGACCGTCCGCGGCTCCACCGGCCCTGCCGCGGCCTGACCGCCGGCCGCGGCCTGGCGGGCATGGCAACGGCCGCCCCAGCATGTTGCTAAGTTTTCATCAAGCGCTTAACTTGATATCGCCCGTCCACCGAGAGATTGGTACCGCACAGTGCGAGACCCTGGCGATCCCGGCAGTCCCGGAGTGCTCGTCGCCGTTGGCGACCTGGTCGAGGACGTTATCGTGTGGCCGGACGCGCCGACCCGGTACGCGACCGACAACCCTTCGGTCATCCACCGCTCGCGCGGGGGCAGCGCGGCGAACGTCGCGGTGTTCGCGAGCGCCTCGGTGCCAGCGCGGTTCATCGGCTGCGTCGGCGACGACCCTGCGGCGGACGTGCTCACCGCCGAGCTCGCAGGCCACGGTGTCGACGTGCGAGTGCAGCGCCGCGACCGCACCGGGACGATCGTCGTGCTCATCGACCGGAAGGGCGAGCGCACGATGTACCCGGACCGCGCCGCGGCCGCGCAGCTGGCCGACGTACCGGTCTCCTGGCTCGAGTCCGCGGCCATGCTGCACGCGCCGTCGTACTGCTTCGCGGCGGAACCGGGCGCGACCGCCGCCCTGGGGCTCATCCGGCACGCGGCCCGGGCGGGCATCCCTGTCTCGCTCGACGCCTCCTCCACTGGAATGATCGAGGAGTACGGCCTGGCCCGCTACCTGGACCTGGTGGAGTCGCTCCGGCCCGCGGTCTTCTTCGCCAACGCGCACGAGGCCGAACTGCTCGACCTAACGCGCCCGCAGTTCGCCAAGACCATGACCATCGTCAAGAACGGCGCCGAGTCCACAACCGTGACCCCGCCAGGCGGCGTCCCGCGAACCGTGCCGGTGCCGCCGGCACCACCCGCCCGCGACTCGACGGGCGCCGGGGACGCCTTCGCCGCTGGGTTCCTCGCCGCCCGCATGCGCGGCGCCGACCCGGTGGACGCGGCCATGGCCGGCCACGAGCTGGCCCGTTCCGTCCTGTTCTCGCCCGGCGCCACGTCCCGGCGCCGGGTTCCCGGTATAGACCCCGCCCGCGACACTGAGGAGCAAAGACCTTGACCCACAGCACTCAGGAAACCGGCCAGGACGCGATCAAGGTATCTGGCGCCGTCGCGGCCGCACTGGCCGCCGGACGTCCCGTGGTCGCGCTTGAGTCCACGATCTTCTCCCGGCTGGGACTGCCCGCCCCCGCTAACGGCGACGCGCTGCGGCGGTGCCTGGCCGCGGTCCGCGCGGGCGGCGCCGAGCCCGCCGTCACGGCCATCCTGGACGGGAAGGCACGCGTCGGCCTCGAGCCGGGCGAAGAGGAACGGGTACTCGCGGGCAGCAGGAAGGTGGCCGAGCGCGACATCGCGGTCGCCGTGGCGCAGGGCCTCGAGACCGGCGTGACGACCGTGTCCGCCTCGGTCGCCCTGGCCCACGCCGCCGGCATCCAGGTCTTCGCCACGGGCGGCATCGGCGGCGTGCACCGGGGCGCCGAACTGACCGGTGACATCTCGGCGGACCTCGACGCGCTCGCCAACCATCCCGTCATCACGGTGTGCGCGGGCGCGAAGGCGTTCCTTGACCTCGCGCGCACGCTGGAGTACCTGGAGACGGCCGGTGTTCCGGTGCTCGGCTGGCAGCATGACTGGTTCCCCGCGTTCTACCTGCGCTCCAGCGGGCTGCCAGTCCCGCACCGCGTCGAGACGGCCCGGGTGGCCGCCGACGTGCTGCGCAGCCGAATGCGCGAGCGCACGGGAGTGCTGCTGACCGTGCCGATCCCGCTCGCCGACGAACTCGATCCGCAGACGCTGAACGCCGCGCTCGACGCCGCGCTTGCCGCCTGCGAGGCGGAGCACATCACCGGCGCGGCCGTCACCCCGTTCGTGCTCGCGCGGATCGAGCAGCAGACGTCGGGGGCCAGCGTCCCGGCCAACCTGGCGCTCGCCGAGAACAACGCCCGGGTGGCCGCCGCAGTCGCCGCCGCGCTCACCGTCCAGGCCTGATCGCGGAGGCCACAGCGTCGGGTGGGAGCGGTTTGCTGATAACACCATCTCCGTGACCGCGACGGACGAGGGCAGCCGGGTGATGTTCAGTCAGGCGTCCCGGCGGAGCAACTGGATCGCGGCGATCACGACCAAGCCGATCACCCAGAGGCACATGACCACGAATCCGGCCCACGGGCTCAGCCGGTCGGTCAGGCCCGGACCCGGGTGAAACACCCACGAGGCCTGGCCAGCGTCGGCCGGCAGGTACTTGCCGAAGTATGTGGTCCAGCTCTGTGGCAGCAGGTTGAGCACGGGCGGGATGACGAACAGCAGGCCGACCAGGGAAGAGATAGCCCCGGCGGTGCTGCGCACGAGCGCGCCGAGAGCGATGCCCATGATGCCGACGGCGGTCACGTACAAGGTGGCGCCGCCGACGATGCGTATCGCGCCGGGCGAGGTCAGGCTGACCTGCAGGTCGTGGCCGGACAGGCCCGCTTGCCCGGCGTAGAACGAGACAAGGTTCGTTATCAGGGCGATGATGCCGGCACAGAGCGTGAAGACGGTGATCTTCGCCCATAGCACTGGAAGCCGGCGTGGGACCGCGGTGAGGGTGGCGCGGATCATCCCGGTGCTGTATTCGCCGGTCATGACCAGCACGCCCAGCACGCCGAACGCGAGCTGGGCGAACAGGTCGCCGTTGAGGCTCGTTGAGGCGGCGTTGAAGCTGTGCTTGTCGGCGGGCGCCATGGTGGCGTAATTCGAGCCCATGACGAGGGCGAACACCAGGCTGATCACGATCGTGATCACGACCGCGACGGCGAGCGTGATCACTGTCGAGCGCAAGGAACGGAACTTTGTCCACTCCGACAGCACGACGCGGGCCTGCGTGACCCGCAGCGGCGATGCGGCGGACCGGTCCGGCGGCGTCGCCGTCGCCGCGGTCATCGTGCGCCCGCCGGGGCCGGAATGGTGTCGGCCGAAGACCGGTAGTCGACGGCGTCATGGGTGAGTTCCATGAAGGCGTCTTCCAGGGAAACCCGCTTGGTGGTCAGCTCGACGACGGGTATGTGTTCTTCCCAGGCGATGATGCCGATCTCCCGGGCGGTCAAGCCGGTCACCTCCAGTGTCTCCGCGTCCAGGTGCGCGACGGTCACGTTCGCGGCGGACAGCTGTGCGGACAGGGCGTGCGCCTGCGGAGAGCTGACCCGGGTCACGTTGCCGGAGGCCTGCGCGATGAAGCCCTCGACCGTCGTGTCGGCGATCAGCCGGCCCCGGCCCACGATGATCAGGTGCTGCGCGGTCAGTGCCATCTCGCTCATTAGGTGCGAAGAGATGAACACGGTCCTGCCCTCGTCGGCCAGCGCCCTGAGCAGGTGCCGGATCCACAGCACGCCCTCGGGATCCAGGCCGTTGACCGGTTCGTCGAGTACCACGGTCCGCGGATCGCCGAGCAGCGCGGCGGCGACTCCGAGCCGCTGCCCCATCCCGAGAGAGAAGCCGCCCACCCGCTTAGCGGCCACCTCGGCGAGACCGACCATGTCGATGACCTCGCCGACCCGTTTCGCGGGCACGCCGTTGGTCTGCGCGAGGGCGAGCAGGTGACTGCGGGCAGACCGGCCGGTGTGCACGGCCCTGGCTTCGAGCATGATCCCGAGTTCGGCCATCGGTGCCGTCGAGTCCCGGTACGACCTGCCGTTGACCCGCACGATGCCATGAGTAGGGGCATCGAGCCCGGCGATGATGCGCATGGTGGTGGACTTCCCGGCGCCGTTGGGGCCGAGGAACCCGGTGACGATGCCGGGTTCGACGGCGAACGAGATGCCGTCCACTGCGGTCTTGTCACCGTACTTTTTCGTCAGCCCATCGACTTCGATCATTTCGGCTCCCCGATCATGAATGTCCGCTCGAAGGCTGTGCTTTTTTTGTCCATGCCGTGGACATTAGGAGCCACCACGGCCCGTCTCGTCGTACGGGAGGGTGATCTTCGCGCGGGCTGTAGTACCCCGGTGCCAGACGCGGTACTAGAGGCCGAGGACGGCCAGCGCGGCGTCGATGATCACCTGGCGCTGCTCCGCGGACAGTACCTTCACCCGGCAATCAGCGCCGGCCCGCGTGGCCAGGTCGTGTTCCCGCGCGGTCATCATCAGGCTGCCGTTGATCGCCGCCACAGCGCACCGGGCCCGCATCGAGGCAGCCGGCCCGGGCGGGGCCGCCGGGTCGACGAGGGCGTCGGCGATACCGCTGATGGTCTGCTCGAACCGGAACCGGCTGCGGAGCGCGTGGGCGATCGACGGATCCCCGGCGAGCGCCCGAACGGCGACGACCTGCTCGGCCTGCACGTCGACGAGCCGCTCCACCAGCAGCCGGCGGTCGACCGTCCCGTCGCTGCTGGTGGCATCCGCGACCAGCCGGCCGAACCGCTCGATGGTGGGCGCGAACATGGCTTCGAGCAGCGCGTCCTTGGACGGGAAGTGATAGTACAGGGCTGCCTTGGTCATCCCGATGCTCTCGGCGATGTCACGCAGCGATGTGCCGGCATACGTTTTACTGGCGAACTGGGACATGGCGGCGGCGACGATGCGCGCCCGGGTTGTCCCGGCCGAGCTTCCTGCGGTTCTGGCCACTACCTCACAACCCGGGGTCCAAGGCGTGCTGACGGCTCATGCTACCCTCGCATTAATCTACCTGCCGGTCGATTAATTCATGCCGGAGCAGGACTCAGAAACGGCCCACTATGACTGACGCGATTGTCTCCCAGGAACCTGCGGTAGATATCCGCTGGTTCGAGCGCTTGCACCGGCTGCGCGAGGCCGACCAGGCGCGCCCGTGGCGGCTCGACATCCTCATCACCGCCGCCGTCGGTACGCTCGGCCTGGTCGGCATCACGAAGGCCGATCCTCCCCCAGACGCCTTCGGCGCGGTCGCCGCACCGGCGACGTTCGTGGTCGTCACCGCGATCGTGGGGTCGCTGCCGCTGGCCTTCCGCCGCCAGGCGCCGCTGCCGGTCTTCGCCGCGGCGCTCCTGGTGTGCATTGTCCAGCTCGCGCAGGGAGTCGCGCTCCGCAGTGATGTCGGGGTCCTGATCGCCCTGTACACCGTGTGCCGCTACGCGCCCCGGCCAGTGGCGCTCACGGCCGCCGTCGCCGGCTACACCGCGTCGGGCCTGGCCGCCGTGCGACTTGCGCCGTTTGCCCATCAGCGCCTGCTCGCATTCTTTTTCCTCTGCTGCGCCGTCACCGCGGCCATCGCCACCAGCGTCGCCGCCCGGGCACGGCAGGCCCAGCTGAGCGCTCTCGCCGAACGGGCCGCGCGCCTGGAAATCGAGCGAGAACAGCGCGTCCGCCTCGCGACCGCCGCCGAACGCGCCCGCGTATCCCGTGAAATGCACGACATCATCGGCCACAGCCTCGCCGTCATCACCAGCCTCGCCGACGCGTCCGCAGCCCTGGCCAGCACGACCCCAGCCCGGTCAACCGAGATGCTGCACCTCATCGCCGGCACGTCCCGGCACGCGCTGGACGAACTCCGGCGCACCCTCGGCGCCCTCCGCGAGCCAGCCGACGGCATCGAACTCAGCCCGCAGCCGGGCTTGGCCGCCGTACCCGGGCTGCTCGAACGCGTCCGGGCGGCCGGACCGCAGGTCACCTACACCACAACCGGTGACCTAGGCCGCTTCACGTCCGGCCAGCAGCTCACCCTGTACCGCATCCTGCAGGAAGCCCTCACGAACACGCTCAAGCATGCCGCATCTCACACCACCATCGGCATCGATATCACCGTCAGCCCCGCGACGGTCGTCCTCACCGTTACCGACACCGGGCCGCCGCGCCCGCGGTCCGCCGCCGTTGTCACAGCCGGCCACGGGCTCATCGGCATCCGCGAACGCGCCCGCCTCGCCGGCGGCGCCGCCACCGCCGGGCCGCGACGCGGCGGCGGCTGGGCCGTGTCCGCAACCCTCCCGCTCGGGGACCGCGGATGATTACCGTCCTCATCGCCGACGACCAGCCGCTGCAAAGGCTCGGCTTCCGCGCGCTGCTCGACCACAACGAGGACACCACCGTCGTCGGTGAAGCCCGCAACGGCGCCGAAGCCGTACGCCAGACCGCGGCCCTGCACCCGGACGTGGTCCTCATGGACATCCGCATGCCCGGCACCGACGGCATCCAGGCCACCAAAGAAATCATCGCGGCTGGGACACGCTCCCGCGTGCTTGTTCTCACTACCTTCGATGTCGACGAATACGTCTACGATGCGCTGCGCGCCGGCGCCAGCGGATTCCTACTCAAAGACGCACGCCCCGACGAACTGCTCGCTGGCATCCGCACCGTCGCCGCCGGCGAGGCCGTTCTGGCCTCCCCCACCACCCGGCGCCTCCTGCAAACCTTTACCAGCCGCGCTCCCCGCGTCGATGCCAGCCGACGCCTGGCCACCCTCACCCCACGGGAACGCGATGTCCTCCTCGGCATCGCGACCGGCCTCACCAACGCCGAGATCGCGGAACGACTCGTCGTCACCGAGTCAACCGTCAAAACCCATGTCGGCCGGGTCCTAGCGAAAATCAACGCCCGCGACCGCGTCCACGCCGTCATCATCGCCTACGACGTCGGCCTCGTACCGCTCACCGAGCAGGCAACCCGCACCTGATCGCCGCTGGCGCGACTTCTTTTGCGATCTCTACGGCAGCGCCGAGCCGGGACTGCCCCCGTCGCGCATGCGCACACTGTCACGGCTGGGCGGAACGCCGAACAGCCGCCGGTACTCCCGGCTGAACTGGGACGGGCTGTCGTATCCGACGCGGCTACCGACGCCGGTGACGTCGCTAGGGTTGTCCACCAGCAGCAATCTCGCCGCCTGGAGCCGGATGTGCTTTTGGAACTGGATCGGGGTCATTGCCGTCACCGCCTGGAAGTTCCGGTGGAAGGCCGAGACGCTCAGCCCAGAAAGCTTCGCCACCTCCTCGACCCGGAACGGCCGCGCGTAGTTTTCCTTGATCCACTGGGCCGCCAGCGTGACGTGCCGCAGGTTGCTGCCGGCGAGGCCGAGCTGGCGTACGGCGTCACCCTGTTCCCCGGTCATCAGCCGCCAGAGGATCTCTCGCTTGAATATCGGGGCCAGTGTTCTTCGGTCTCGTGGCTGGTCGAGCAAGCGCAGCAGCCGCACGATAGCGTCGAGCAGTTCGTCCGGTGCGTCGCTGACCGCGATCCCCGGACGCGGGGCACCGGTGGACCGCGGTATGTCCCCCGGCCCGGCCTGCAGCATCAGCTCTGCGATTACGGCAGGTTCCAGAGTCATCCCAAAACCTAGCGCCGGGCGCCCATAAGCGGCGTCGAGGACGCGCCCGGTCACCGGGACGTCAACCGAGGTGACAAGGTACTGCCCGGCGCCATAGTCGTAGAAACGGTTACCCAGTCCCAGCCGCTTGCGGCCCTGGGCGACGACCGCCACCACCATGCCAGACATCGAGGACTCCGGCGCCGCGGTGTGGTCAGACTTGCAGAGCCGGACGCCGTCGATAGCGGTGGTCAGATCGGGACGCGCATGCCGGTCCAGCAATTCGCGAAGCTCGTCCACGGGCATGCAACCATTTCAGCACACAATCAGCGGTAGCCAGCCAGCAGCGAGAGGATTGTGCAAGAACTCGAGAGGATCTTGCTGGCCCCCGGCCCGCGCCGCTAGTTGGCTGAAGGTACCGGAACACGTCACGGATTCCAGGCCATGACCACGGCGAAGGACGCGGGTGTGGCTTCTTCGGTGTGCGGCTTGGGCCCCTTGACGCGTGCCCCTCTGGACGGAAGAAGGCCAGGAGTTTTCATGCAAGACAACCTGATCGACAAGATCTACATTGATGGCGAGTTCGTGACTCCGCACGGGACGGAGCTGTTCGACCTTTTCAACCCGGCGACCGGTAAGACGATCGGGCAGGTCCGGCTGGCAGACGAGGTGGACACGGACGCGGCGGTCGCGGCGGCCACGCGTGCGCTGCCGGCGTGGTCGGCGACGTCGGTGCACGAGCGGATCGCGGCGCTGCGCCGGGTGCAGGACGCGCTGGCGGCGCGGCAGGACGAGCTGACCGAGGCCGTGGTGACCGAGTACGGCGGGCCGGTGCGCAACACATGGATGGCCACTTCGGCCGTCGGCGCGTTCGGCGACATGATCAAGACCCTGGAGAACTTCGAGTTCACCCGGCGTGTCGGCACCGCGACGGTGGAGATGGCGCCGATCGGCGTGGCGGGCCTAATCTCGCCGTGGAATTCGGACGCGTTCTTCATCGCCGACAAGACCGCGACCGCGCTCGCGGCGGGCTGCACTGTGGTGATGAAGCCCAGCGAGATGAGCGCGACCCAGACTCAGGTCGTAACCCGTGCGTTCCACGACGCCGGGCTGCCCGCCGGGGTGGTCAACATCGTCACCGGCCGCGGCGACGTCGTCGGCTCCGCGATCACGCGTCACCCCGGTATCGCCAAGATCTCCTTCACCGGCTCGACCGCAGTCGGCAAGGTCATCCTGCGCGAAACCGCCGAGACGATCAAGAACGTCACCCTTGAGCTCGGCGGCAAGTCACCCTCGATCATTCTCGACGACGCCGACCTGGAGCAGGCCGTCCCGCTCGCGCTCGCGGCCGGGTTCGTCAACAGCAGCCAGGCCTGCGTGGCCGGCACCCGCATCCTCATCCCAGAAAGCCGCAAGGACGAGGTGCTCACCGCCCTTACGGAAAAGGTGGCGGAGTTCCCGGTTGGTGATCCGCGCGATCCGGGGACCGCGATCGGCCCGATGGTGAGCGAACGCCAGTGGGACCGTGTCCAGTCCTACATCCGCCGCGGCATCGACGAGGGCGCCCGGCTCGTCGCCGGCGGCCCCGGCCATCCGGAAGGACTCCCGGACGGGTATTACGTCCGGCCCACGCTGTTCGCCGACGTCTCCAACGACATGACCATCGCCCGCGAGGAAATCTTCGGCCCGGTCCTGTCCGTCATTACCTACCACGACGACGACGACGCCGTCCGCATCGCCAATGACACCGCCTACGGCCTGCACGCCTACATCTTCGGAACCGACCGCGAGCGCGCATTCCGCATCGCCTCCCGCATCGAGGCCGGTCGCGTCGGCATCAACGGCGGCCTCGAGCCAATCTCCCCCTTCGGCGGCTTCAAGCAGTCCGGTCTCGGCCGTGAATACGGCTCGTACGGCCTCGAAGGCTTCCTGGAACCACGATCCGTAATGGAGTGACCAGCACGCCGAGTCCGTAGCCGGCCATGCCAACCGGCGTTAGCCCGGCCCGGCATTCTGAGTCGGGCCGGGCTAACACCATGTACGGAAACTTCGGCTTTAGCAGGACCGCAGTGCCATGCCTCAACCTCGCATGGATTAAGAGGATCGGGCAAGGACACGAGAACCTCCCCGCAACCGCAAGACCAGTTGACGAGCCGCCGCGGCACCGAGTGATCACCGCGGTCCTCGACCTGCAGAACGGCTAGGAGTGGATATGACGTCAGCCAAGATCGAGACGGCGGAGCATGCGGCGGGGATGAGCGACCGCGCGCCGCTGCGCCTGGGCCGGTTCGGAGTGTGGGCGACCTCGCAGACGGCGTCGCCGGAGCTGGCGATCGCGGCGGAGCGGCTAGGATACGGCGCGATCTGGCTGGGCAGCGCCCGCGGTGACCTCCGCCTGGCCGAGAAACTACTTGAGGCGACAAACACGCTGACCGTGGCGACCGGGATCGTCAACATCTGGGCCTTCCCGGCCTTGCCGGTCGCGGACGCATGGCACCGGGTCGAGCAGGCCCACCCGGGACGGCTGCTGCTCGGCGTCGGCGTCGGCCATCGCGAAGTCCACGGCTCCACCTATACGCGGCCGTACCAGGCGCTGACCGAGTACCTGGACACGCTCGACACGGCCGGCGTGCCCGCCTCTCGGCGGGTGCTTGGCGCACTTGGGCCGAAGGTACTGCAGCTGTCGGCGCAGCGCGGCGCCGGAGCGCACCCGTATCTGGTTACCCCCGAGTACACTCGCTGGGCCCGCGGCATCCTTGGCGACGCGCCGCTGCTGGCGCCCGAGCAGAAAGTCGTGCTCGACCCCGACCAGGACCGCGGCCGCGCACGGGCGCGCCAGCCCGTACTGCTTCACCTGAGCCTGGCCAACTACCTGGCCAACCTGCGCCGGCTCGGTTACACCGACACCGACCTGACCGCCCCCGGCAGCGACCGGCTCGTCGACGACCTCATCCCCCACGGGACCGCCGACGAGGTCGCAGCGAAGCTGCGCGCGCACCTCCAGGCTGGCGCCGACCACGTAGCGGTCCAGCTCCTCACCGAGGGCGACGCCGACCCGCGGCCCGGACTCACCACCCTGGCCGAGCGGCTATTCAACTGACCCGTCACACCGTCGTCCACCCCAGTCCCTGCATCGCGCACCAGCGACGCCGCGCCGGCCGGCCAAACGTGACCGGGTGGCATGAGCGGAGCTGGCTCCTTTAAGTTCAACTGCACATTCAGCTCATTCCGAACGGATGCGGCTGACTCCCCGGCGAACGCCGGCTCGTCCGCGCTGGCCACGGGCCTCGTCCTCGCCGTCCTGCACCGGGGACGGCTGTTCCGGCGCGGACAGGATGAGGGCCAGGCCAAGGAACGCATCCGGCCCTACGTCTGGCGCAGGGCAAGCGCCGCACTTGAAGCGCTGAACCGGCCGGGCACGCCCCGTTCTGAGCGTTCATGAGGCTCCGTGTCCCGCCTCTGGCCCCGTGACCCGCCACCTGGTCATGTATCGTTTAACAACAATGTTGGTGGATTGCTCAACAATAGGTTTCTTGAGCAAGAGAGCGCACAGTGGATGCAGGGTGATATTGATACTCATCACAATGGCGCTGCCGCGCTGTGCGTAGGAGCGTGCGCAGGGCGGGTGACAGGGCGATTCTCGTCGAGTGCGCGTCATGGCGCGAAGCACTGCGGCTCGCCCGGGAGTTGCTGAGGCAGCCCTTGGGCGGGCAAGCGGACGTTGTCCAGGGCGAGGCGACCGTATTGGTGGCCTTCGACGACGCCCGGTCGGCGCGCACGGCCCAGTCGCTGCTGCGCAAGCGGACGGCGGTGGAGCTAGCTCCCGAGACAGCACGCGAGGTCCGGGTCGACGTGGTTTACGACGGCCCGGACCTCGATACTGTGGGCGAGCTGACCGGGCTCGGGCGTGCCGGGGTCGCCCGTCTTCACGCGGAGACCCAGTGGACCGTCGCGTTCGTGGGTTTCGCGCCTGGGTTCGCCTACCTCATCGCACCGCACGAGCAGCTGCGCGTCGCACGCCGCACGGAGCCCAGGACTCGCGTTCCGGCAGGCTCGGTGGCGATCGGCGGCGCTTATTCGGCGGTGTATCCGCGTGAGTCGCCCGGCGGGTGGCAGCTTATCGGCCGATCCCCGACTGTCATGTGGACCTTGGACAACGATCCGCCCGCGACTCTCGCCGCCGGTGACCAGGTCCGATTCTCGCCCGTGCGGGAGACGCTCTCGCTTGCCGCCCCCCCGGCCGTCATCGCCGCGACGCCGGCCGCACCTGAGGGCCCGGCCCTAATGATCGAGAGGCCCGGCTTCTACGCAACGATCCAGGATGCCGGCCGCCGCGGCCTCGGCCATCTCGGTGTGGGACGTTCCGGTGCGCTGGACGCGGAGTCGCTTGCCGAAGCGAACTGGCTTGCCGGCAATCCGGCAGGTGCTGCAGGCATTGAGATAGCGCCAGGAGGGTTCGAGTGCCGGGCCATCGGAGACCTTGTCCTCGCCGTGACCGGAGCGGCGGCGCCCCTCGCCATCGATGCGCTCAGCCCCGGCGAGGACCAGCGTTCTGCCCCTTTCCGCACCCCATTCCTGCTGCGCGCCGGCGAACGGCTGTCCCTCGGGGCGCCGCGCGCGGGCTTCCGCTGCTACCTGGCAGTCCGCGGTGGCGTGGCGGTCGCGCCGGTGCTTGGCAGCCGCTCCACGGACACCCTGTCCGCGCTTGGCCCGCTACCGCTGCGCGGTGGCATGGTCATCCCGGTGGGCACCAAGCAGACCGGTGAAGTGTGGTACCGGGACGAGCCGTCAGCTGAACCGGCAAAGGTGCAGCCGGCCGTGCTTCCCGTGGCTCTCGGCCCCCGGGATGACCTCTTCTCGCCAGCGGCGGTAGAACGATTCTTCGCGAGTACCTGGACGGTCGAATCCGCCGCGGATCGCGTCGGGTTGCGCTTGTCTGGCAGCGTCGGCCCCCTGACCGTGGAAGACGTCGCCGAGCTGCCGAGCGAGGGCATGGCGACAGGGTCGATTCAGGTGCCGCCGTCGGGCAACCCGATCTTGTTCCTCAACGACCATCCGGTGACTGGCGGTTACCCCGTCATCGGTGTTGTCGAGGCGGAGGCGTTGCGGCACGCCGCCCAGCTCGCTCCTGGCGACCGGATCGTGTTCGAGCTAGCCGACATCGCGGGCAACCCCCCGGACGCCGGACAAGCGAGTGAGGTGGCGTCTGCATAAGGTAGTAATCGCCGCTCGTGGCGTAGTGGCGGTCCGTATTATCCGCGCCTGCAAGGACCTCGGTTTCGCCACTGTCACGGTCTACGACGACGCGGACATCTGGGCGCCGCATGCCGGACTCGCCGACGAGGCGTACGCCCTGGCGGGCGCCGGCTACGAAGACGTCGAGTCGCTAATCGCCGTCGCGCTTCGCTCAGGAGCAGATGCGGTCCATCCCGGAGACGGGCGCCTGGCCCTCGACGCCGCCGCCGCGGCGGCGGTGCGCGGCCACGGGCTGCTCTGGATTGGCGCGGGCGTTGACCGGCCAGCGCGACGGCCGCCCGCGAGTGCACAACAAGGTCGCGGGCTCGATGGGGGACCCGTGC